>Ga0255040_10000102_pt1 | contig 18175 bp, 34 predicted proteins | sample BC1_12_2_MG_FD_181711 | JGI IMG/M metagenome (GOLD analysis project Ga0255040, IMG submission 181711) | Seawater microbial communities from Strait of Georgia, British Columbia, Canada - BC1_12_2 | ecosystem: Environmental > Aquatic > Marine > Strait | place: Canada: British Columbia | collected... | reverse complement strand
GGAGTGTGAAATCGATTTTACAATAGCAGCGATTGGTGCAAGTGGAAGTGTTTGCACTAATGGAAATTTTGCATATACACGAAACACTGGAGGTTTAGAGGGTTATGTATTCCAAGATGTTGAAACCTTTGATACAACGGTTGCTAATACTTTAGATATTACGGCAGAATGGGGACAAGCTAAAACACAAGACGAAATACATTCTGCAAACTTTGTACTACATAAAACTTATTAAAAATGGCAAACACAATAGGATTCGGACAAGCAGCAGTAAATAATACAAATGGATTTGGACAAGGTGCATTAGTAGGTGGAACACCTTTTAGCAATACAAAATCAATAGAACTTGATGGAATTGATGACTTTGTAACTATGGGTGATGTTTTAGATTTTGATAGGTTAGATGCTTTTTCTATTTCGTGTTGGTTTAAAAGAAATACACCATATACAACGGAGTTTGTCATAGATAAATCTGAAAGTAGCGGAAATTATAGAGGTTATAGCATATTGATTCCTGATTCAGATAACAAGATATATTTTACCTTGAGATACACTTCATCTTATTTTATACAAGTAAAAAGTAACACTGCAATAACTGATACTGATTGGCATAATTTAGTGATAACATATAGTGGTTCAAGTCTAATTAGTGGAGTTAATATATATATAGACAATGTCAACGATACAGGCACAGGCACGGGTACACTGAGTGGGAGTACAATAACGGCACAACCGCTTCAAATAGGTGCAAGAAATGGAGCAAATAATTTTTTAGGTAAAATAGACGAGGTTTCAATATTTAATTCAGAACTATCAGCAAGTGATATAACTACAATTTACAATGGTGGTGTACCTAATGATATTAGTAGTCTTTTGCCTTTATCGTGGTGGAGATTTGAGGGAACTGGTACTACTGCAATAGATAGTGGTAGTGGTGGAAATGATGGAACACTTGAAAATGGAGTTATAAGAAGTACAGACGTACCTACATAAAAACGAACGATATGAGTAACACAATAGACTGGGGTAAAATACATTATAATAGTTGGAGTCCAGAAACCAACTTAACAGGAGCAGGAGCAACACCAAGCTATCAGAACGAATATAGCTTTCAATTTGATGGAATTGACGACTATATTGATTGTAATAGTGCTGCAGGTTATGTAAGTGGAGACAATGAGGGTACTATCAGTCTTTGGATAAATCCAGACGACATTGTAAGCAATCAAACAATAATTAGTTTTACTGCATCTTCACAAACAAGACGTTTTTTAAATATGGGATTAAATGGGAGTTTAGGGTTTTATGTTGAGATGAAAACTTCAATAACATCAAGTACTGGATTTTTCGTTTATGCAGACGTAAACCCTTTTAGTATTGGTACTTGGACGCATTTAGCAATAGTACAAGATGGAGTAAGTCCACAACTTTATGTTAATGGAGTAGCAATATCTCAAACTTTTTTAGTATCTGCAAGCGACCACAAATGGATAAATGATATGTCTGGTTTTGATACTATAAATATTGGAAGATGGTTTCAAAGTGGTGTAAATCAAAATTACTTTGATGGATTGATTGATGAAGTTTCTTATTTTAGTAGTGCTTTAAGTTCTACTGATATTGAAACTATATACAATAATAGTGTTCCTAACAACTTAAATGAGTTAAGCACACTTCCAACTATATGGTATAGAATGGGCGAAGCTGCAACTTTTGATGGCATCAGCAATTGGAATTTAGTAGACCAAGGAACAGGTGGAAATGATGCAGTAACGCAAAACATAGCAGAAACGGAAAGAGTAACAGACGTACCAACATAAAAAAATTAAAATGAAAACATACGCAATATTATCAATAGGAGATATTTTAAACATTGACTTTTCACAGATTGAAGAATCCAACGAAAACACGGTTAGAATAAGTTTAGATGGACTTGAATTTGTAATTAAATACACAAACACACCAACCTTTATAGCTGATGGTAGTGTACTTCCTTTACAAGTATTAACACACGAAGAAGCTTTGGCACTTATGGCTACGGCAGAATGGAGCGAGCCAATACCTGTAGAATAATGGATATTAGAAACCACCAAAACGTACTCGCAGTATTGTATTTTCTTGCAGGATGCTTTTGTGCGTTCTCTTGTATGTTTACAAGTACAGAATTACACGTACAGGCGTTTGGTGTATTTCTATTATTTAAAATTATTTGGCTAATTACGGAACAACTATAAGATGAAAACACAACTCTATATACTGACAACTAAATTTAAACTTTACTCAACTAAACTGATGGCTATTATTCTTTCGTTTTTTTTACCTATTGTTGGTATTCTTATTCTTATTGCTGCTTCTGTTATTCTTGATACAATTACAGGCATCTGGAAAGCAAAGAAACTTAAACAACGAATCACAAGCAGAAGATTGTCTGCTATCATTTCAAAGATTTTACTTTATGAAGCAACGGTAATGTTGTTTTTTGCTATGGATAAATTCTTATTAAACGACATAGTAATGCAGTTTTTTAGTATTGAATTACTTACTACTAAAGTATTGGCTTTAACAATGGTATCTATTGAGGTTATTTCTATCAATGAAAACTACAAGGCAGTAAAAGGAATTGACTTGTGGGCATCATTAAAGAACTTATTTGCAAGAGCAAAGGAAGTAACAAGCGATTTTAAAAACATTAATGAGAAAGATAAATAAGATAATCATTCACTGCTCGGCAACTCCAGAAAATCGTGAGGTAAGCGTGGAAACAATACGCAAGTGGCATTTAGCACGAGGGTTTAATGATATCGGCTATCATTATGTTATTGATTTAAAAGGAGGTGTGCATATCGGAAGACCAATAGAAAAGCGTGGCGCTCATTGTACTAACGAAAATGTTGGCAGCATCGGAATTTGTTACGTTGGTGGAATGACTAAAGATATGAAGAAAGCAAAGGACACAAGAACGAAAGAACAAAAGGATTCATTAATATATCTAATGCACGAATTAATCTATAAGTATAACCAAGATATGACTATTCACGGACACAACGAATATGCAAACAAAGCCTGTCCATCATTCAATGTACAAGAAGAATATGCGAATTTATAGCATTATCTTCGTTCTAACGTTGTTTTCGTGTTCTGCGAAGTATCACTATAACAAAGCACTTAAAAAGGGCTTAGAAGTCGTTAAAACAAGCGACACGATAAGAATTGCCACAATAGATTCTATTCCTGTAATAAAACACGATACAATAGTATACGAACACTTTTATAGTTCTAAAGATACAATCATAGAATACAAGAACGTATATGTGCCTCAAACAAGGTTAGAAACACGAATTGAATACAAGCTTAAACGTGACACTTTAAGAATGATAACAAGAGTAGAAGTACAGAAAGCAAAAGCAGAAGCCAAAGCCAATAAGCAGACTAACTGGTATGGAATTATTATTTTCATCTGTGTATTTTTTGGCATAGTTTACACTTTAAACAAAATCTTAAATAAACACCTATGACTACACGCCCAAGATTGACACAGGATGAGGCTGACTTAATCAATGAGTATAGGGGCGTAAAGGAAGCTGCGAAAGAAGCAGGAATAAATATAAAAGATGTAAAACACGGATGGCTTAAAACAAAAGAAAGCAGTTTATTTTTTAACAATCCACTATTTAAAAACAAAAGCAAAATAGAACTTGAATCTTTAGGAAAACGATTAATTAAAGATTTATCAGAATTTGCACCTGTTTATCCAAAGCTACACAGAAAAAAAAGAAAAAAACAATACTTACTTGTAATTGACCCTGCCGATATTCACATAGGTAAACTTGCAGAAAGTTTTGAAACAGGCGAAGACTATAACAATCAGATTGCCGTTAAACGTGTCAAAGAGGGTGTACAAGGCATTTTAAATAAAGCAAAGGGTTTTCCTATCGAAAAAATATTATTTATAGGTGGAAACGATATTCTACATATTGATACGCCAGACAGAAAAACGACAAATTCAACTGCACAAGACACGGATGGAATGTGGTATTCAAATTTCTTAATAGCTAAACAACTTTATGTAGATATACTATTGCAATTAATATCAGTTGCAGATGTTACATTTCATTTTAATCCAAGTAACCACGATTACGCCACAGGTTTTTTTTTAGCAGATGTTATACAAACCTACTTCAAAAAAAATAAACATATACATTTTAATTGTTCAATAGCACACAGAAAGGGTTATAAATACGGACAAAATCTTATAGGCACTACACACGGAGATGGTGCGAAAATGAATGATTTACCTTTATTAATGGCACAAGAGTTTGCAAGAGAATGGGCAGAAACTAAACACAGATACGTTTATACGCACCACGTTCATCATAAATTTAGTAAAGATTTTATCGGCTGCACCGTTGAAAGTTTACGAAGTCCATCTGGAACTGATTCGTGGCACCACAGAAAAGGATTTCAACACGCACCAAAAGCAGTTGAGGGCTTTATTCATCACGTAGAACACGGACAAGTGGCACGTTTAACGCATATTTTCTAAACCAACACTTTCATAACTTATTGATTTCTAAACAACTAAAAAATAATTGTAACTTTTTTTGTTGATAAGTGTATAAATATTGTTTAAAAGTATTATATTTGTGTATACAAATTAATTAAAGTTATGAAAAGAATAGAAAAATTAGAAACACTTATTAAGATTGAAGAGGCAATACAGCACTTTGAGAATCAAATAGCAGAAACTAAATGGTCGAATGAGTTTGGTATTGGTTTAGAGTTTAAAAGTATCAATGACAAAAACACGGATAGAATACATACTTATATGATGTGTATAGAAAGATTGAAAGAAAGGTTTAATAAATTAGTAAACACACTTAAATAAATAGATTATGAAAGAGAAAGAAACAAAAAGACTGCACGACATTAATACGTTTATGAGTACACAGGAAAATGAAACGTATCTGGTAGGAACAGATGAGAACGGAAAAGAATTTACTATGGTATTTGATACCATTGAATTGTTAGAATGGCTTGATATTGATTATATGAAGTCACAGAGTAAGAAGTATATTAACAACCTTTAAAAGCAGAGTTATGAAAGAAGCAAAGAAAGAATTAATATTAGGATTCGTGTTTATGTGGACTGCGTTCACAATGTATTATGTATTATTAAATTTATTGGTATGAGTTACGAAATAGAAATAGAATACTACGACCAAGATGGTGCAATCTTTTACATAGGCGAAACACCATACCAAGTAGAACTTTTTATAGAAACACGAATAGTAGATGAACTGGATAGCTACAACAGTTTTAATGACAAGCTATCCTACGCACAAGTAGAAGAAACATACTACAGAGTACAGAAAGACACGTTACGTTGCGATGGTGTAAACTACTATGATGAAACAGATTTATGTGAAGAACTTGAAGAAATACTAAACAAATGGAACAATTAAGAATAGACTGGTGGTGTAATTTTAATGAAGAATTATACTGCAATTATTTAATAGCAAAAGACGAAAGAATGAACACTTATAAAATACTATACAAATACTATAAAGGTGCTAATACTGATGCAGAATGTTGCCAAGCAGTAAAGTACGTAAAAGCAGACGATAGACAGGAAGCTATAAAGCTTTGTGGCTTATGGCAAAAGTTAATAATTAGCATTGAAAAGGTATGAAAATAAATACTATACATAACGAAGATTGTTTAAAAACAATGTCAAAAATGGATGATAAAAGTATTGATTGTGTTTTAACAAGTCCACCATATAACACTGGTGGCAGAATAGAATATTGGTCTAATACAATCATAAATGGCAAAAGAGTTTATGAAAAGCAAAAAAGATACGATGAATATCTTGATACTAAAACAACCAAAGAATATATTGATTGGTCTGTAAATTTGTTTAATAATTATGGAAAAATACTAAAAATGAATGGTTGTATATTATACAACATAAGCTACGGAAATGAAAATCCTAATGTATTATGGCTTTTACTTGCTGAAATAATAAATAAAACAGAGTTTATGATTGCTGATTGCATTGTATGGAAGAAAAAAACGGCATTGCCAAACAACACAAGTAAAAATAAATTAACACGAATTTGCGAATTTGTGTTTGTAATTGTGAGAAAAGATGAATTTATGAGTTTTAATACTAATAAAGAGGTAACTAATACAACAGGCAAAGGTCAAAATTATTACGAGGTTTTTTATAATATATTAGAAGCTAAAAATAATGATGGCAGTAATAATTTTAATAAAGCAACTTTTAGTACGGACTTGGTTAGAAAATTATTAAATATTTACGTTTCAAAAAATAGTTTAGTATATGACAGTTTTATTGGTACTGGCACAACTGCATTAGCTTGCATTAAGCAAAATATTAATTTTATAGGTAGTGAATTATCAAAAGACCAATGTAATTATGCAAACAAAAAAATAAAACAATTATTAGCACAACAAACACTATTTTGATATGAAGAAAATAAAAGAATATATTTACGCACTTATTATAACTTGGATATATGGAAGACTTGATTAGTAGCGTAGAATACTACATACAGAAAGACGAATTAAAAAAACGTTGCAGAGAAAGAAAATACGTTCATAAAAGAATCTTTTTTTTTAACACGTTAAGAAACGCAGGATGTACTTACCAAAGGATTGGAGATATGTTTGGCTTAAATCACGCTACAATAGTACACGGAATAAAAACTTATAAGTATTTAAAGAAAGCGAAAGACCCTATGTTATTTCTGGATATAGCAGAATACGATGGTAAGTTTAAATTTCATAATACAAAGTATGATTTAAAAACGGATATTCTAAAAGCTACAACGATTAGAGATTTAGAAATAATAAAAGGAAGAACAGAGAAAGAACTTTACAAAGAATTAATTTAGTATATTTGTGGAGTTGGTAGGACAATCAAAATATTTTAAGTATAGCGTAAGTAAGTGTTCCTACCCACCGAAAGCGTTATACTTTTTTTTTAACCAATAATTTATGGCAGAAAATAAGAAAAGCTTTTTACTTTATTGTGATTTGTTGCATACGGTCAAGAAGCTGAATGATGAACAGGCAGGAAAGTTATTTAAACACGTTTTAGAATACGTTAACGACCTTAACCCAGAAACCGAAGACATTATAACAGATTTATGTTTTGAGCCTATTAAACAAAACTTAAAACGTGACCTACAAAAATACGAACAGATAAGAGAAAAGAAACGAGAAGCAGGAAAGAAAGGTGCCACAAAAAGATGGCAGAACATAGCACCTGTTAAAAGTGCTAAAAAGAAAATGGCAAACATAGCCGTAAATGTTAATGTTAATGATAATGTAAATGATAAAGATATATATAGGAGCTTCGCTCATTTGTCTATGTCAGTAGATGAGTTTAACAAATTAGAAAAGGATTACACTAAACAACAAATTGATGGTGTATGCGATGCAATCCAAAACTTTAAGAAAAACACGAATTATAAAAGTTTATATTTGACTGCTAAAAATTGGTTAAAGAAAGAACAAACCAAAAAAGAAGTAGAAAGTACTAATGGATTTAAAGCACCGTGGCAATGAAAGGTTATAAGGTAACAGAAGCAAAAGATATATTAAACAAGATATACAAGCATAGAGATAATTACAACAACAAAGGAAAGTATTTAGGTTGGAAAGGAATGGATGAATTTTATTCTATGCAATTAGGCAACTGCACAGATTGGACAGGTTTTCCGATGAGTGGTAAAACACAAGTATTAATGGAGTGCCTACTAAATACAAGTAAGTTCTACGGATGGAAGCACCTTGTTTACTTTCCAGATGTAGGTAGCAATGTAGAAATAGTTGCAGATTTAATTCACAAGCTTACAGGAAAGAGTTTTAATCCATTAGATAACAATGTGATTAAAGACAAAGAAATAACAAATAGTTTAGATTGGATATTTGAACATTTTAAAATACTTACGAAGTATGATGTTAAAGCAAAATTAACACCTTTTGAATTTTATGATTATGCAGTAGAACTTAAACAAAAACACGGATTAGAAACTGCAAGTATAGATAGCTGGAAAGACTTAAGCCATCCATATAACGAGTATGGAGGATATGCACAATATTTAGAAGTAGTATTGCCTTATAGAAACCAAATAGCAGAAGACAATAATCTACACTTACACACAATTATACATCCTAAACTAACTGAAAAGGTAAACGGAAAAAGAAACGTGCCAAGTCCTTACGATTTAAAAGGTGGCTCTGAATGGTTTAATAGTGGCAAGTGTATGATAACCGTACACCGTGAAGATTTAAGCTACAACCAAGCAATAATAAACTTTAATAAGATTAAGCCTCGTTCAGTAGGTAACATCGGACAATTAGAATTATGGTTTGATAAAGAAAAGTTTCTATATTATGAACAAGATAATCCTGTGCCAAATGTTTACAATAAGATTTACGCACAACCAAAACACGAATAAATGGATAGTTTAGAAATATTAAAAGCAAAGATAAACCTACAAACAACTATTATAAAGTTTACCAATAGTATAGAGGAGTTACAGGCAAAACATCCAGAACGTAAAGACTTAATAGATTCAATGTTAGATTCACTTGAAGACATCAGTCAATTTCAATCCGTGTTTGTGCAGTTTGAAGACCAATATCTTTTAGAATGTAAAAGTAATTTACGTTTACAAATGGTTATAAGTGAACAAAAACACGAATTAGATAAATTAAATATTTTAGTAGAAAACTTAAAAGAGGGAATATGATAAAGGTAGGAAGTGATTTTTCTGGAGTGGGTGCGTTTAATCAAGCTTTAATTAGATTAGGAATAGAATACAATGAAGTTTTTGCTTGTGATATGGACAAGTACGCAAGAGAAACATTTATACATAATTACGGCGAACCCAAATACTACCCAAAAAATGTTTACGAAAGACAAATTCCAAAAGAAAGTTTAGATATCTATGTAAGTTCTCCACCTTGTCAAAGTTTCTCATTAGCTGGAAAGAGATTAGGAAAAGAAGATAAAAGAGGAGTATTATTTTTTAATAGCCACCAGTTCATAAAAACGAACAAACCAAGATACTTTATATTTGAGAATGTCAAAGGTTTATTGTCAGACGATAACGGAAACACTTTTAAGGAGTGGATAAATATGTTAGGTGGCAAAAGCGTAAATGGTTTACCTGTATTATTTCCTTATGAAGATTCAGTACCTTACCATATTTACTATAAAGTGATGAATGCAAAAAAACACGGAGTGCCACAGAATAGAGAAAGAGTTTTTATTGTGGGTATTCGTGATGACAAAGACAATCATTTTAGATGGGCAAAAGAAGAACACTTGACTAAACGATTAAAAGACGTACTTGAAAATGAAATATGCTACAAATATTTAGTTACTGAAGAAGGTGTTAAAAATTTAAACAAAAACCAAAAATATAATAAATTTAATCCATTAGACGAAAATAGTGAATCTACCAATACTATAACTGCACGATGCAATAAAATAAGCAATGACAATACTTTTATAAAAGTTGATTTATCAAAATATTATATAAGTAAAACATCAGTCGAAAAACTTATTGATTACGATAAAAGACAAAAACAAAAAGGTAACGGTTTTGGAGTAAAGTTTCATAATGTTAATGGTGTAATGTCGTCTTTAAAAGTAGGTGGAGGTGGTTGTGATGACTTAATAAAAAAAAATACTGATAAAATAAGAAGATTAACACCAAGAGAATGCTTTAGGCTTATGGACTTTCCAGATACATTTACTTGGACTTGTTCAGATAGCCAAGCATACAAACAAGCTGGGAATAGTATAGTGGTACGTTGTTTAGAATTAATCATAAAAGAATTTAAACTAAATGCCACGATGTAAAAACTGCAAAGAGAAATTTGAAGTAAAACACTTTAACCAAAAGTATTGCTTTAAAACTGACTGCATTAAAGTATGGGTTGAAACGGCAAAAGTTAAGAACTGGAAGAAAGAAAAGAAGAAATTGAAAGAAGAACTTGAAACGGTGCAAAGCTTAACTAAAAAAGCACAGGTATACTTTAACGCATACATAAGAGCAAGAGATAATGGTAAACCTTGTGTCAGTTGCGAAAAGCCATTAGGAAGCAAATTTGATGCGGGTCATTACTACTCTAGTACGTTTAAAAATACTACGTTCAATGAAAAAAATGTACACGGCCAATGCGTATTTTGTAATCAACATCAACACGGAAATTTACTAAACTATCAAATCGGTATAGAAAAACGAATAGGTGGCGAAGAACTAATAAAATTACACGAAGAAGCACACAAGATAAGAAAGTATACAAGAGAAGAATTAAAAGATATAATAGAAACCTATAAACAAAAGAAGAAAGATGTCAGATGGATTGATAAGGAATAAAGAACAGGTAAAACAAGCTATTGATTTTGTAGGTGCAGAATGGAAAGATATACACCCCAGCGATATAGATGCAGTTCTGGAGTTTGATAATGAACATTTGATATTGTTTGAAGTAAAGAGAAAAGGTTATAGCATACCAAAAGGACAAAGGTTATTACTTACAAGAATAGTAGATTGTTGGCAACGTAAAGGCAAGGCAATAATATTAAAAGGAGAACACCAATGTAATGACACAGAAACTATAATACTGCAAGATTGTGAGCTTACTGCCTTGTATTATCAAGGATTATGGAGAAAGCCAGACTATCAATTAACCGTAGGCAAGGCGATGAATCTATTAGGAAAACATTGGAATATAAAAAAAATGTTAAAATAATTTCATTTTGATAGTTGTATAAACAAAATAAATGTTATATTTGTGTATACAAATTAATTAAAACACTTAAAAATGAATGAATTACAGAATAAACTTTGGGACTTGAGAGGATACGATGTTAAATACCTTTTGAGCCTTAATGAAGAAGAAACTTTAGCTCTATACGATACAGAGTTTTATTATGAAGATTAAAAAAATAAAAACAAAATAAATAAACACGTTATGAAAGAAACACTATTTACAAGACTGGCAGTAATTCAGCAAGAGTTAAAAGCACCAAAGAATCAATTTAACAAGTTTGGCAATTATAAATATCGTAGCTGCGAGGACATTATGTTAGCCGTTAAGCCACATCTAAACGGATTAGTATTAAGTCTATCTGATGAGGTAAAAGAAGCAGCAGGGTATATGTATGTAGAAGCAACTGCAATGCTAACAGATGGCGATAAAGTGCAGATAGTAAAGGCACAAGCTGGTATAGACCCAAATCGCAAAGGAATGGATATAGCACAGGCATTCGGAAGTAGCAGCTCGTATGCTCGGAAGTATGCTTTGAACGGCTTATTTTTAATAGATGACACCAAAGATAGTGATGCTACTAATAAGCACGATAAACAAACGTCTAAACCAAAGATGGCAAATGACAGATTCAAAGAGGCATTAGTTGCTATTGATGACAAGAGGTATACTCTGGAACGTCTAAAAAACGAATGGGCATTAACTCCTGCACAACTTAAGCAACTATAATATGCTAAAGATTAGATGTTCAGCACTTGGCAAAATAATGACCAATAGCAGAAGCAAGTCTGAAGTATTGAGTAAGACTTGCAAGACCTACCTACAGGAATTAGCCATTGAAGAAATGTACGGAATACGCAAAGAATTTTCAAGCCGTTATACAGACAAAGGAAACCTTGTAGAAGATGAAAGTATTTCATTAGCACAAGAGGTTTTAGATTTTGGATTGATGTATAAAAACGAAGAACATTTTAACAATGATTTTCTAACAGGTACTCCAGACGTAAACACAGACACAATACTTTTAGACGTTAAGAGTAGTTATGATGCTACAACGTTTCCATTCTTTGCAGAAGACATACCAAACAAAGACTACTATTATCAGTTGCAGGGCTATATGGCGCTCTGTAACAAACGCAAATCAGTTCTTGCATATTGTTTAGTCAATACACCAAGCGAAATAGTAGAGGATGAGGTAAGACGTGAACATTGGAAGAGTCACTTAATAGATGAGTCTGAAGAGTTGAGAGCAGAAGTAGAAGCACGACACAACTTTGACCATATACCAACAGAAAAACGAATTAAAACGTTTGAAGTAAGATATGATAAAGACGTTGTAAAAGCAATCTACGATAGAATAAAAGAGTGTAGAGAATATTACAAAACTTTAATAGATGAAAACACGAAAGACTGATATTGTTACAATAAGAGTAACAGAAGAAGAGAAAAAGCTTTTAAAACAAAAAGCCAGGCGAAAACGAAAGACGTTGAGCGCCTATATTATAAGTAAAACAATAGATTAAGTTATGTATGAAGGCGAAATTAAGAAAGAACAAGTTGAATTAGAAAAAGAATTAACAGGAAATCTTTTAGAAGATAGAAATATATGGAAATTACTTTTAAGGTATGACGAATTATTACCAGAAGAAGATAGGAGACATAGGGTTAGTTTATTATATGGAACAGTAAAAAATAGAATACAACAAGTAGAAAGAAGTTTGGAGATATATGAAGAATATTATAAAATCTTTAATGAAGAACTTGTAGAAGAATTAAAAACAAATAAATAAGTTATGGAACAAAAGAACAACACAGGAGCAATCTTTAAAAACGATTACAAAAAAACGGATTCACAACCAGATTACAAAGGTAAAGCACTTATTGATGGTGTAGAAAAAGAAGTAGCACTCTGGGTAAACGAATCAAAGAACGGAAAGAAGTATTTTAGCGCAAAGTTTAGCGCACCTTATCAAGCCGAAGTAGAGCAAGGAGGTATCCAAGCAGATAACAAGGCAAAAGAAGCTATGAGGTCAACATCGGATGACCTACCTTTTTAAGTAGCAATTAATTTGTATGAGGAAGCCATCTTAACAGGTGGCTTTTTTTATTCACAACTATTTGTTTAAAACTTCGTCTTTATATTGTTAAAAAATAATCACTACATTTGTTTAGATACTAATCAATGAAATGGCTAACAGAAGTCGCTAAATATCACAAAGACTATTTAAGGATAGTCCGAAGCTATGGCGAAGATGTTTATGCAGAAGATATAGTGCAGGAGATGTATTTACGGTTACATAAATACGGAGATGTAAGCAAGATACTACATAAAGACGGAGAGGTAAATAAGCCATACATTTATTGGACGTTAAGAAACATTTTTAAAAGCTTATGTATGGAAAGGCAGAAACATCAAAAGGTAGATTTAGACGAGATTAAACACCTTACCGTTGAATACGATTACATATCAAAAAAAGAAGCAGAGTACTTACTGGAAGCAAAGATATCTGAAGAGATGGATTCTTGGCATTGGTACGATAAAGGTTTATTCAAGTTATATAGAGACAAGGAATGGAGCTTTAGAGAGGCATCAAAAGAAACCAAGATAGGAACAAAGAGTATATTCAGTACGATTAAATACTGCAAACAAAGATTAAGAGATAATTGTGCAGAGGATTTTGAAGACTATATAAACGAGGATTACGAAAAAATATAACTAATGGAAAAAAACACGGAATACTATTTAGGATTAGACAAAAGGTCTAAAGAGTACAAAGAATGGAAGAAGCAACAACCCAGCGAGGGATTAGGGGACACCATTGAAAAGATATCAGAAGCAACAGGAATAAAGAAAGCAGTTGAATGGTTAGCAGGAGAGGATTGTGGGTGTGATAAACGAAAGGAATCTTTAAACAAGATATGGAGGTACAGAAACACGAACTGCCTTACTGAATCAGAATACGAATGGCTAACAGGATTCTTTGCTCAAGGTGGTACATATAGACCAAGTGGCAAAAGAAAACTATTCACTATATACAACAGAGTATTTAATGCAAGACAAGGAGATACAACTTGTAAGAGCTGCATAAGAGATATAGTAAACAAGATGCGTAAAGTTCACATGGCTTACAATGATTAAGATAGTAGGGCATCCTATAAGACATAAGAAAAGAATCAACGAAATACAGGCAAGGTTTTTAGATTCTGGAGAGGATGTTGAGGTATGCTATGAAAACACGAATCACATTACAATAACAAATGAAACAAAAGATATTAACAACATAGAAACTACAGAGAATAATGGCTAACGAAGAAAACTTAATAAGATACAAGAAGGGACAAAGTGGCAATCCTAAAGGCAGACCAAAGGGAAGCAAGAATAGAAGCTCTGTTGCTCGTAAATGGTTAGCGTTAGAACAGAACAAAAACAATCCTATAACAGACGTAGAAGAAATACTTTCACAAGAGGATTTAATGACATTAGCACTAATCAAAAAAGCAAGAGAGGGCGATGCTACTTCTTACCAAAAGTTATTAGATAGTGCTTATGGCGCACCTGTCCAACAGATAGAACAAACCAATATAGAGCAACCTTTATTCCCAGATGTTAAAGAGGACGACGGCAATCAATAAGATTTTAGCGTTAAAAAAACGAATCAAAATTATACAAGGTGGCACAAGTGCTGGTAAGACATTCGGCATCTTGCCTATCCTTATACACAAAGCAGCAGATACACCTAACCTTGAAATAAGCGTAGTGGCTGAATCTATACCACATTTAAGAAGAGGTGCGCTTCGCGATTTCTTGAAATGTATGAAGTGGACTAATAGATACTTTGATGACAGATACAACAAAAGCCATTTAAGATATGACTTTGCTAATGGCAGCTTTATAGAGTTCTTTAGTGCAGATGACTCAAGTAAGTTAAGAGGAGCAAGGAGAGATATCCTGTATATTAATGAGTGCAATAATATAACCTTTGATGCTTACAATGAAATGGCAATCAGAACACGCAAAGAGGTGTATTTAGATTTTAACCCTGCAAATGAGTTCTGGGTACATACCGAACTAAAACACGAATCAGATGCAGACTTCATTATCTTAACTTACAAGGACAATGAGGGACTTGATGAGGGTATTGTCCAACAAATAGAAAAGAATCGCTTAAAAGCAAAGACAAGCACGTACTGGGACAATTGGTGGCGTGTGTATGGCGAGGGTAAAATCGGTCAACTTCAAGGAGCAGTATTTACCAACTACACAATCATTGATAAAATACCAGAGGAGGCGAGATTGATAGGCATAGGGCTTGATTTTGGATATAGTGCAGACCCTACGGCAATCATTGAGATATATACCTATAATAATCAAAGGATATTAAACGAAAAAGCATACCAAACCAAACTGCTTAATTCTGATATAGCAAGAATATTGCCTATAAATGTTCCTATTGTAGCAGATAGTGCAGAGCCTAAAAGCATAGAAGAAATAAGAAGAGAGAAACACGGAGTACTAATTAAGGGAGCTACTAAAGGCAAGGATTCAATCAACTATGGAATAGATGTAATGCAAAGGCAGGATTATCTTGTAACAAAGAGCAGTACAAACCTCATCAAAGAATTAAGGTCATATTGTTGGGATACAGACAAAACAGGTAAACGACTAAACAAACCCATTGACACATTCAATCACGGCATTGATGCGGTACGCTATCATGAGATGGATACATTGGGCTTAAATAAGAATTATGGAAGCTATTCTATTAAGTAGCTAGGGATAACAAAAACACGAATATTTAGTTATTAATATAAGAAGATGAAAATAGATATCACAATACCAACCGATTTAAGCGAGATACCATTAACAAGATATCAGACCTTTATTGAAATGCAAGAAAAGAGTAATGACGAAGAATTTATTGCTCAAAAAATGATACAGATATTCTGTGGCATAGAACTGAAAGAAGTTATGAACATTCAGCTCAAAGACCTAAATGAATTGATAGTACATTTCACAAAGGTATTTAAACAAAAGCCAAAATTAAGGCGTCACTTTAAATTAGGAGAGCATACCTTTGGATTTATTCCGAATCTGGAGCATATAAGCTTTGGAGAGTATGTAGACATAGAACACAACTTACAGGATTGGAAAACATACCACAAGGCAATGGCAGTAATGTTTAGACCAATTAAAGAGAAGTACAAGGACAAGTATTCTATTGTAGACTACGAGCCGAATGAAGATATGCAAGAGCTTATGAAGTTTGCTCCTTTAGATATTGCCATAGCAGCAAGTGTTTTTTTTTACGATATCGCGAAAGAATTACTAAACGCTACCCTCAACTATTTGCAGAAAGAGATGAAGACAATGACCAACTCAATGAGTTCAACGAAAGAGTTCAATTTGGCAAAAAATGGAAATGGTACTCAAGCATCTATCAATGCGCTAAAGGAGATGTCACAAGAATTGATGCAGTTACAAAACTTGAATTATCTCAATGTCTTACCTATCTCACATTCGAGAAAGAGAAAAACGAAATTGAAGCCAGAGAGCTTAACAGAAAAATGAAAAGATAAACTATGAATTACTTTGATATAATAGACAAACTACGAACACACTTTGAGAGTGATGAATTAATCTCAACCGTATCTCAAGGGGACATCTTTGACGTTGACCTAAATAAGCAGACCATCTTCCCTTTGGTGCATATAATAGTCAATACGGCAACCTTTGAGAATAACGTGATTAGATACAATTTAAGCATCCTGGCAATGGATATTGTTAATGTATCAAAAGACGAAACCACAGACAAGTTCGATGGCAACAATAACGAGTTATATGTACTTAATACTATGTTAGCAGTTCTTAACAGATGCTATGAGTTGTTAAGAAGAGGGGACTTGTATTCTGATGCTTATCAAGTGGATGGTACTCCAACGTGTGAGCCATTTACTGAAAGAATGGAAAACAACCTAACAGGATGGACGTTGACCTGTGATATATTAATACCTAATGATATGACTATTTGCTAATGAAGAAAGGCGAAGTACAGAAGATATTAGATAGCTTTAGAGATAAGGTTATAAAGGAAGCTAAACAAGGTTTGCCAAGAGATACTGGTACACTTGCAAATAGCTTAAAATCTTATGTAAAGGAATCGCCTAATAGTGTACAGATAACTTTCCAGATGAAAGGATACGGATGGTTTCAAGACAGAGGGGTTAAGGGTGTAAAGAGTGGCAAGAGTTTAAGTGGATATAGATTTGGTACAGGTAGTGGAGAAAGTGGTGGATTGACAAAAGGCATCAATCAATGGGTGCAAAGAAAGAAGTTTCAATTTAGAGATAAGGAGGGCAAATTTTTAAGCTATGAGCAAACGGCAAGAACTATAATAAGGAGCATCTGGAACAAAGGAATTAAACCAAGTATGTTCTTTACTAAACCATTTGAGAAATACTATAAGAAGCTACCTAAACAAGTGACAGAGAAATATGCACTTGATATGGTAAACTTATTCAATACAATCACAGACGAAAACTTTAAAAAACTAAAATGAAATTATCAAGAAGTCCATACATTATAGAAGTAGATAACGCTACACAAACAGGAAGCAAAATAGAATTATTTTTGGCGAATACACCAGGCTTTCTAGCAAACCCACAATACACACTTTCAAAATTAATTCCTGCGTCTAACAACACTAAAACTTTTTATAATATAAGTCCATACGTTAGAGAATACTACACTTTTAACGTGTGGCAAAGTGCGACAGGTTTAACGTATGGCATCGACACAAGCACAAATTACTTGGTAAACTACAAAGTAAAGTCTTATAACTTGATAGGTGGAACGTATGTATTAGACACAACAGAAACAGGAACATTTGTAGATGGCTATAACTACTATATGGATGGCTACAACGCAACAACTCCAATAGCACTTTTAGATGAGGGAACGTATTTTTATAACTACGATGCTACAATACTAACCACACAAGGAAATGGTTTATGGGGTTCTTTCGATTGTGAATTAAGTATAGGAGATGTTGTTAAATATACTGATTTAGTAACAGGTGCAACATTTACAGACACGGCTACAACTGATGGAGTAAAAAGCTATGCAAGAGCATATTTAACTTATGCACCAAATGGAAACAAAGTTGAAATTTTATTAGGTGGTGTAACAGAACGGTGGACTGCATATTTCAAGCCACAATGCGAGCCAAAATACCAGCCAGTAGTTGTAGACTTTATTAATCGTTATGGTAGTTGGTCAAGAATATTCTTTCAAAAAGTAAAGAAAAGAAGTATCAATGTGAAGACGAACGAATACAAATTCAATCCAAGCGAATTGCCTTAC
>Ga0255040_10000101_pt1 | contig 18231 bp, 16 predicted proteins | sample BC1_12_2_MG_FD_181711 | JGI IMG/M metagenome (GOLD analysis project Ga0255040, IMG submission 181711) | Seawater microbial communities from Strait of Georgia, British Columbia, Canada - BC1_12_2 | ecosystem: Environmental > Aquatic > Marine > Strait | place: Canada: British Columbia | collected... | reverse complement strand
AATCTAATCACTGGACAAACTGCGGCTTATATATAATGATTCTCTGCGTCATATAGCAGATGTTGTCCGCGGGAGCAAATCCCCACGGCAATGAGTATGCTAGCCCCGCATTGCAATATATCGAAGCCAGGTGGACATGGCATCTCGCTGGAGTGGTGGAACAATGAAATCCCAAACCCCAAGCACCAAATTACAAACAAATCTCAAATTCCAATATCAAATGACCGAAACAGGTTTGGAATTTCGAATTTTGGTCATTGTGATTTGTTTGATATTTGTGATTTGTTATTTGGAATTTTCGGGCACTCCAGTGCTCCAATAACCCTTGAAATTTGCTTCTCTATGAAGCCACAGATCTTACGACATACCTTGGAAGTCAGCAGGAACGAGGTTTTTCTGACATGGATATTAGTAAACGACTCGGTGAACTGTTAATGGTTGGTTTTATGGGAGAGGAAATGAATGCTTCATTGGCCGCCCACATCCGCGATTTACAGCCAGCAGGTCTCATATTTTTTAGCAGAAATATCAGTGTTCCTGAGCAGCTGGCTCAGCTAACCCATGATATTCAGACTCTTGCCCGGCAGGAACTCGGACGTCCCCTTTTGCTGGCTGTGGATCAGGAAGGAGGCTCTGTAGCCAGAATGGGGCCACCCTTCACTCAAATTCCGGATGCTGTTAGCCTGGGAAGAAGTGGCTGTGAGTCGGTGCACCACTACTCACGGCTCACCGCCCGTGAGATGTTCCAGGTGGGTTTGAATCTGAATTTGGCACCGGTTCTGGATGTCAACACCTCAGGTGCAGCTGGGGTAATGGAGCGAAGGTCCTTCGGAGATGACCCTTCCCTGGTGACTCAATGCGGTATTGCAGCCATCAGCGCAACTCAGAATGAAAATATAATGGCCACTGCCAAACATTTTCCTGGACTGGGACGCGCCCACAATGATCCACACCACGACCTCCCAGTGGTATCAGCTGGCGGAGAAGAACTTGAGCGCACTGATCTACCTCCTTTCAGAGCTGCCATCCAGGCAGATGTGGCCTGTGTGATGACCTCTCACACCCTCTACCCGGCGCTTGACCCAGAGAACCCTGGAACTTTTTCTCCCACCATTCTCCGCAACCTACTGCGGGCTCAACTGGGCTTTGATGGTGTGCTCATCACCGATGACCTGGAAATGGGGGCGGTTGTTGAGCGATATTCTCAGGCGGATGCTCCAATCGCGGCTTTACAGGCTGGTGCCGATCTGTTGTTGGTTTGTAACGATTTGGAAAAGATGCATCTGACAGCTGAAGTCGTTTTGGATGGTCTGAATCGTGGGATGCTCGACCCGCAAGATTTGGCTCTTTCTCTCACCAGGGTGGCAAAGCTTAGAAAGACTTATTTAGACCCCCCCCATTTGGCTGATGTGGCCACTGTGGCCACTCACTTCTCCACCTGATTTACACCACGTTATGCGCTGACTTCACCAGCGTCCACCACGTCTGTGATTTCGTCAGTTTCCGCGCTAAGGTCATCAGTCTCATCTTCGCTGTCGCCGAATTCCTCTTTGGCTCTAGCCAGCAGATCGGCCACACTCAGACCTTCAACTCCCTCTCTTCCCTGCTCACGGACGAGGCGGAGAATTTCTTGTATAATATCCCCGTAGCCGTTCGGGGCTTTGGCGCCATCGATTGACTTCCTCTCTTCGAGTCCTTCCACTAGATCAAAAACCATGAGGTGCTTCAGGTCTATTGCCGGCAGGACTTCAAACCCATTCTCCCCGCTCGCCTTGAGAGCTCCTAGATTCTCAAGACGCTCCGTGATCGCCCTCGTCTCCTCCGCCGGTATTTGCATTCTTTCTGCCAATTCCATTATTGTTGGCGGCGGTTTGCCCGCCTCGAAACATTTGCCAACCAACAGGAGTAACTGCAGTCCCCAATAACTCTTATTTCCGGTGGGCTGCGCTCGCCACCGCTGTCTTAAACGGAACTTTGCCAGATTCTGGTGGGCGAAAGCGATCTCTGCGCCTAATAGTAGGATGATCCAACTAACGAAGACCCATATGAGGAGCACGGGGAGCTGTGACAGGGCGCCGTAGATAGCACCATACGTTCGAAAGCCAAACTGATAGTGAATATAGGCCCACTGCGAGAACTGCCAGAGGGTTCCACCTATGATCCCGCCGGCGGAGGCGGAGATCGGATTCACCCGCGTGTTGGGCATGAAGAGATAGACAAAGGAGAAGGCCAACCACATAACGAAAAATGGGGCCAGTTTCAACACATACACATAAAGTCGACCCAAGAAGTCTATGGATAAAAGTTGCTGGGTTACGAGATGGCTCTTTACAAAGGTTGTCAGACTCACGGCCACAAACATGGCTACTGGCAGGATCACCACCAAGCCCAGATAATCGCTGCATTTTCTCAGCCAGGGTCTGCCGCGATCCACTTCCCAGATCTGGTTGAAGGCCATTTCAATGTTGGTCAGTACCAGAATCATGGTAATGAAAAGAAAGGTTATTCCCAGAGTACCGAGTGAACCCACATGGATACGGGAGACGTATTCCATAATGTATTCGGTGACCGGGTGGGAGCCGCCTGTGAGCCTCTCTAGGATGAAGGGTTCCAGGGCCCGTTGCACCCCCAGCCCTTTCAACAATGCGAACATAAGAGCCAGAAGAGGCACCAGGGTTAGCAGGGTGGTATAGGTGAGACCGGAAGCTCGCAGCAAACTGTTGTCCCGCCAGAACTCTTGCCAAACGTAGGTTGCAAGCTGCAATTGCTTATAAAGGAAGCCTTTGTGGCGTGGCAGTTTATCAATCTCAACCAACCATATGTCGGTGCCAAAAAATTTTCGGATACGATTGGACATCGTACCTCCTCGCTCTTTTGTGTCTTACTTTGAAAGTCTGCCTTCGTACAAGCAAGAATTCTGCCAACCTTGTGGTTCAGCCCCACGCAAACGGTACTATATGCCAACTGGAGCCCAAGGTGTATCCGTCCATTGGGAAAAAGCCATGGTCAAGGGGGAGGCTGCGAAACAACGAGCACCTGAGCCACCTCTCCTTCCACTCTTAGCCGCGTAAAGGCCAGCATGAAGATTTGGTGCATTTTCAAAAGCCACACTGCCATAAATGGCGCAAATCGTGCTCGTGGTGGAGTAGCCTCCCCCTTTGGCCCGTGTCGCTCATAACATTTTTGGGGAAACTCCTTGTCAATTCCTGCTTGTTCTTCTAGCTCTCTGTGGTAGAATCGTCGCAGCTTGAAGGGAGGAGAATATGGCATCACTGAATCGCGTACTTCTGATCGGCAACTTGGGAGCAGATCCGGAATTGAGTTACACCCCCAGCGGCACCGCCAAGGCTACCATGAGGCTGGCCACCCACGAGGTTTGGACCAACAAAAATGGGGAAAAGGGAGAGCGCACCGAATGGCATCGGCTGATTGCCTGGGGAAGGCTGGCGGAAATTTGTGGTGAGTATTTGACCAAGGGCAGGCAGATATTCATCGAGGGACGAGTGCAAACCCGCTCCTGGGAAGACCGCGACGGCAACAAGCGCTGGACCACCGAGATCGTTGCCTCCAATATGCAAATGCTCGGCAGTGCCCGGGGAGCCCCCACCGAAGCGGAGTTACCCCCGGTTGGTATGGAAGTGCCTGACATGCCGGAGCCGGACGACGATATTCCTTTCTAACTCCCCCGCGCTGTTAGATTAGGGCTACGAGAAAGGCGGATTGGTGTGGGTCGCTGAGTTGCGACCAGTATCGTCTTCTATCTTTCCGGGAGAAGATAAATTCAGGTAAGGGTGGCTGCAGATAGGATGTGCTCTGATCTGGGTACCGAATAACGCAATACTAGTCATTCTACTGTTTATGATTTGATTCGCTATGCCTTAGAGGGTTTAAGCCTCCTCCTGCTTCTCTTCGATCTTCGCTTTTTCGTCTTTTGCTTCTACCTCATCCGTGCCCGAGGATGCTTTCCTAAAATTTTTGATTCCTTTACCGAGCCCCGCTCCAATCTCAGGCAACTTACCGGCACCGAAAATTATCAATATAATCACTAGGATTACCAGCAATTCTGGCATGCCGATTCCACCAATCATATCGCGCTCCTTCTATAAATTGGACAGATGATCGTGCCCAGCAGTGATCACAAATGCTAACGATTAAAAAGCAGTCGTCTCATGATCATTAGACTGCCTGATCCTGACCACCAGTTCCTACCACAAACCCTCAAACTCATGCAATAGCTTGATGAACTCTTTGGAGTTGCGATAGTGTTCAAGGGACTTCTGGTGTTCTAGCCAGGTGCGCCACACTTCCAACCACTCTTCGTTATGCCAGTAATGCCCCGCCACCAATTCTCCTCGACTCAGCTTCAGGTAGGCCTCATGTTCCTCTCCACAGCCAGAGCACAGCGGCTGAGACAAAAAGGAGTGGTATCGTTCATCAGATTCCTCAATTTGCGTACCACACCTGGAACATTTGAGCTGACACCGGGCACATTGAAGGATTTTCCTCAGCACCTCGATCTTTTCGTCTTGCAGCGCATCCTTTTTCTCGCTGAGGTGCTGCTGGCGCCGCTTCTCCAACTCAATTATATCTGCCACCTGGCCCTCCGACTTCTGATTCCGGACTAAACCATTAGAGTTTATATTAATTTCACCCTATCATGACATCTTATCGGAATCAAGTGATAGCTGATCCTCTTCCTCCTCCGTCTCGGATCGATCCAGATCCAGATGGAACAATTTCCGGGCAACATCTAGATAATAATCTTTGCGCGCTCTGCTACTTGTTCGTTTGAGAAAGAGAATGGGATCATGGAGTAATTTTTTAACCATGGACTGTGTCAGTACTTCAATGGCTTCAACCTCCTCATCCGAAAGAGACTCGAGTCGGCTGAGAGTTTTGCGAACCTCTGCCTCCCGGACCTGCTCAGCTTTCTCCCGCAGGGAGACAATGGTGGGAACAACCTCCAAAGTCCGTAGCCAACCGTCAAATTTCAACGCCTCTGCGGCAATAATGTGCTCCGCCCGAGCCGCTTCTTTGAGACGCTCGGCCTGATTCATCTCAACAATACCTTGCAGATCGTCAATATTGTAGAGATATACATTGTCAATGCGGTTGACCTCTGGATCAATATCGCGGGGCACAGCAATATCTATGAAAAACAGCGGCCGGTTCCTCCGTGCCCGCATCCGCTGTTTTACTTGCTCAGCACTCAAAATTGGTTCCGGTGAACCAGTGGAGCTGACAATGATGTCAACCCGTGTAAGCTCCTCGGCTAACTCATCCCAGCCCACCGTAGTTCCATTGAATCTTTTAGCCAAGGCCAAGGCTCTTTCCAAAGTGCGGTTGGCTACCACAATCCGCTCAACCCCATTGGAGAGAAGATGTTCAGCAGCCAGTTCAGCCATCTCGCCAGCACCAATGAGAAGAGCTATCCTCCCTTGCAGCTCCTGGAAAATCTTCTTGGCGAGCTCTACTGCCGCATAACTGATGGAGACAGCGCTGCTGCCAATTCGGGTCTCTGTCCGCACCTGTTTAGCCACCGAAAAAGATTTGTGCAAAAGTCTGTTGAGAATTACCCCAGATGTTTTTGCCTCCGTAGCCTGGCGGTAAGCGTCTTTGATCTGGCCGAGTATCTGAGATTCACCCACCACCATTGAGTCCAGGCTACATGCAACGCGATACAGGTGCTTCACTGCGTCCTGGTCAATGTAGGTGTAAAGATAGGGTTTCAGCGCCGAACCTGTCTGGCCGTAGATATCCGCCAGCAAACCCACCACAGCACTGATCCCCTCGTCAAGTCTCGGGGTTGTAAAGAGCACCTCCATGCGGTTGCAGGTGGATAGATAGAAGGATTCCCGCAAAGCACGCATCTGGGTTAGATTCATGAGCGGTCCGCTGGTATCCACGCAGACAACGGCAAACTTCTCCCGGATTTCCACCGGAGCTGTCTTGTGATTCAAACCTATGAGGACAATCCGATCCATACCACTCCACTAACCAAGTTTGAAGCTGTGGTGAACTTCAAGGATAAAACTCGTCCCGACAAAGGTCACCAGAATGACACTGAAGCCGATAATCGCCATGATGGCTGCCCTTCTACCGCGCCAGCCTACAGCCAAGCGTTCATGCAATAGTACAGCATAGATCAACCATGTAACCACAGAAAGGATCTCCTTGGGGTCCCAGTGCCAGAAGGACTGCCAGACTGCTCCAGCATAAACGAAGCCGGAAATAAGTCCGATGGTGATCAGAGGGAAACCAAAGGTCAGGCAGACGTAGTTGAGCGAATCAAGCACCTCAAGAGAAGGCAGGCGGCGATAAAGGAGCCCGAAGCTCTTGCTCTTGATTTGGCGTTCCTGGAGGAGGTACATAATCCCGGCACAGAATGCCAGCGCAAAAATGGCCATGCCGATAAACATGGTTGCCACGTGTAGGGTTAGCCAGAAGCTTTTGAATAGCTTACTGTTGGGAATTACTCGGCCGGGGATCGCTGAGGAAAGCAGCATGAACACTACTGCCAACGGTGATACAAAAGTACCCAATATGCGAATGTTGAATTTCAATTGGAAGGCAAGATAGCTACCCACAATGGCCCAGGCGAACAGCGAAAAAGTTTGGGGCAAGGTGGTTACGGGCATCTGACGTAATTGGCTCACCAGCATTGCCAGCCCTAGGGTATGGCTCAGGAATCCCGCCAGAAGGAACCCGTAGGCAATACGGTGGATTACCTTCTCCGTCCGAATTACATAGATGAGAAAGCCCACCGTCCCCACTGAGTAAAGCAGAGTGGTTATTACTGAAAAGAGAAGAACGGACTCATTCACCAGGAGATCTCCAATTTTTTGAGCGAATAGTCTTGTCCCAAAACTGTTCGCAAAATGCGGTCCACACCCTCATAATCACGCCGCCGCACCAGTTCGAGCAACGGCGACTGTACCAGTTGATCAAAGCGCTCCCTGTTGGCTCGGGAGTCCTGGCTATCCTTGAGAAGCCGCTCTCGTACCGCCCCCATGAGTTCCAGAAAGTCAGAGTATTCCATGCCAAAACGCTGCTCCAGGTCCTGGCGAAGCTGGCGCGCCAGGGCGGGGCTCTTGCCCGAGGTGGAGATGGCCACGGTCAATGCACCACGCTGGACCAGAGCTGGAAGGATGAAATTCCCCTCTTGGGGATAGTCCACCACGTTGCAAAGCAGTCCCCTTTTCTCTGCGTCTTGAGCTATGCGGCAGTTGAGCTCCACATCATCAGTGGCAGCGATCACCAGAAAACACCCTTGAAGCTGACGCTCTTCATAATGACTACCCTTCAGCTCCACGACTCCTTGTTGGATTTTTTCCTCCAGCCACACTACAACCTCAGGGGAAACAACCCCCACCAAACCACCGCAATCAAGTAAAGTCTTGACTTTCCGCGCCCCCACCTCTCCTCCGCCCACCACCAAACAGGCCTGGCCCTCAACATCGAGGAAGATAGGATAGTAACGCACAAGCAAGATCTCAGAATTATTAGAAATTGTTGAATAAAGGGAGGATTGCTGGTATATGTACCTCCTACCACGCTCGAAGCGCTGGGCCCTAGAGTTTGAGAACAAGATACTATGCCCTCAGTTCCAGACTCCATGCGCTCATACAGACAATGTAACCCTATCAATTCTATCAAGGCAAATCAAGCGGAGAAATCCAGGTACTGTGCTTGACGAGGGCTGCCAATCCTTTTAACATACTCGAAAAACTAACCAGCCTGGATTGCGAATGCTGCGCTCTCTCTTATTTTATATTGTCCTGTTTTTCGCTACCGTCTTTTGTGGTAGTGCCGCCATGATTTTCGCCCTGATAAACCGTGGGGGCAATCTTTCCCACCTCATAGCTCGACTCTGGGGTCGGATTGTGCTGTTTGCAGCTGGTGTGAAGGTCCGAGTGGAGGGACTACAAAACATTGACCCCGACCAAGCTTACGTGTTTGCGGCCAATCACCAGAGCCAATTTGACATCTTCGCGCTCCTCGCCCATCTCCCCACCCAGTTTCGCTGGCTCGCCAAAAAAGAGCTTTTTCAGCTTCCCTTTCTCGGGGTGGGCATGAAGGGCGCTGGCTACATCCCCATTGACCGAAGCAACCGCAGAGAGGCCTTAAGGAGCATTGATCTGGCAGCAGCCCGGGTACGCGAGGGGACTTCCATCGTCATTTTCCCTGAGGGCACCAGGACTGTAGACGGCACGCTTCAGTCCTTCAAAAAAGGAGGTTTTCACCTTGCCATCAAATCCAAGCGCCCCATTGTTCCCGTGAGCGTCAGCGGCACTTTTGCGATTCTGCCAAAAAAGGGGTTCAGGATGAGGCCGCAGACTGTGCTGATTTACGTTGGCGATCCCGTACCCACTGAGGACATTAGTGGGCGAGACAGAGATTGGCTGATCTCCGAAATCCGGAGGCGAATTCAGGAGAAGCTGCCTCAGGATGAAAAAGGGGAGCCTGAGCCAACTGCGGCGGAATCGAAACACTCATGAAAATGAACCAGGATATCAATCACACCTTGAAACTAATCCCGCTCGGCGGTCTCGGAGAAATCGGCCTCAACATGATGCTGATTGAGTACGGTGACACCATTGTCGTGGTGGATGCGGGAGTGATGTTCCCAGAAGACCATATGCTGGGAATCGATATGGTAATTCCCGACATTTCTTACTTGCGGAGTCGGGCCGGACACGTAGCAGGTATCATCCTCACCCACGGACACGAAGATCATATTGGTGGTCTGCCTTTTATCGTCCCGGAAATCAGAGCTCCCATTTACGGGACCCCTTTGACCTTAGCTCTCGTAGCTGAGAGGCTTAAAGAGTTCCAACTAGAAGACCTGGTACCGTTTGTAACAGTTCGCCCACAAGAGACAATTACCATCGGCCCTTTCACCATCGAGTTTATCCCCGTATGTCATAGTATTTCCGATGGCGTCGGCTTGGCGATAAAGAGCCCGTTCGGAACTATAATCCATTCTGGCGATTTCAAAATAGACCATAGCCCGGTAGCGTGCCGGCACACTGATCTCAACCGCTTCTCATTCTATGGTGAGGAGGGAGTGCTTGCCCTTCTTTCTGACTCCACCAACGTGGAGCGTGAGGGTTACACCCTATCTGAAAGAGAGATCGGCGAAACTATCAGACATACCATGGATGACTGCAGCGGACGTATTATTGTTGCCGTGTTCGCCTCCAACATTCCTCGCATCCAACGAGTAGTAAATCTGGCTCGTCAGTTTGGCCGAAAGGTTTTTCTGAATGGCAAGTCCATGCTGGCCAATGTTCGCCTAGCCAGGAAGCTTGGCTATTTGGATTTCCCTGAGGAGTTGGAGATTACCCTGCCGGAGATGGCCACCCTGCCGGACGAGCAGGTACTGATGCTCACCACTGGTAGCCAGGGGGAACCGCTCTCTGCCCTCACCCGGATGGCCCTGGATGACCATCGTCAACTCCGTATCCAGCCGGGCGATACGGTAATCCTTTCATCCAAATTCATTCCCGGCAATGAAAAATCCATAGCCAACATTATCAATCATCTTTATCGGCGTGGCGCTGAGGTCCTCTACGAGAAGGTCTCGGAAATTCACGTATCCGGACACGCCAACCAAGAAGAACTCAAATTGATGTTGAACATCACCCGGCCGCGCTACTTCATCCCCATCCACGGGGAGTACCGCCATCTCGTCAAACACTCGCAGTTGGCCGCCAGTACAGGAATCCCGGCTGATCACTTGCTCCTGGCGGAAAACGGCGATGTCATAGAGTTCGATCATCATGGGGCACGCATTGGCGGCAGGGTCAAGGTAGGCCGCGTCCTCGTGGATGGCAAGGGCGTTGGTGATGTGGGCGATCATGTGCTTCGCGATCGGCACCATCTGTCCAAGAATGGGCTGGTTATTGCCGTTGTGGTTGTCGATCGAGTAAACGGCGATATCCTTAATGGACCCGATATCACCAGCCGTGGTTTTGTCTTCGAGGAAGTAAAAGCCCACATTCTTGACGAGGCCCAATCCATCCTTCGCGAAGTGCTCGAAGAGGCTGCAGAACTCGGTGCTCCCATTGATTGGGACCAGGTGAGAAAAGAGATACACAGGAAACTCAAGCGGTTTTTTAACAAGGTCTTAGAACGTCGCCCGATAATACTTCCCATCATAGTAGAATTATAACGCAGAGGTCAGAGGGAAGAATGCAGATTGTAGATTTTAGATTGCAGATTGTTAATTGCGGATTGGGGAAGGCATAGAACATAGAGCAAGAAGTGACTGATCTTGAATTTTCCCTATGCTCCATGCTCAGTTCTACTGGCTACTGACTACTGGCTACTTAATTCTTTGGTTTCGAAATGTGAAATGAAAACTGCGTGTACTGCTTAGTCCCTTGTTCGCGAAGCGCTCTGCACTACAGTTGACACCGAATGGAACCTCTAGTATGAAGGGTGAAAAATTGTCTGACTCCAAGGCTGCCAGGAACATCCGGTTCTCACTTCAAGTCAGGCTGAAGTAGGCAAAACAGGCAAACGAACCAATGTTTCCCAAACTAGACCGCAGAGCGAAAGAAATAACCGCACTATGCCTTTTTGGACTGGCGTTGTTGTTACTGCTCAGCCTGGTAACCTATAATAGCAGTGATCCAACCCTTTTTACTGCCTCCAGTGGCCAACGTCCTGTTCAAAATGCTGTGGGTATTGTCGGCGCTAATCTTGCCGCTATCCTTTTAGTCGCTGTAGGAGTAAGCGCCTATTGGCTACCCGCCTTTCTTATGTTTGGAGCCCTGGGAGTTTTCCTGCCAAGGGCTATCTCACGCCCACTATTCCTCGCCACCGGCTGTACCCTGCTCATCATTGCCTCGAGTGGTTTGGCTGCGCTTTATTGGCCCGCACTTCGGCTCTGGGGCGAGCCTTTGCCTGGAAGCGGCGGCATATTGGGTTTGGTTCTGAAGAAGTATCTGCAATACTATCTCAAGCCGACTGGTGCCTACCTCCTGCTCTGGTTGGTTGCCATCGTGGCCATCCTATTGGCAACCCCCATTTCCCTCGCCCGCACCGCTTTAACCCTGAATGCAGGTTTCACCAGACTCTGGCAGACTCTGCAAGACTTGAGAAATCGGCGCCCTAAGAAAGAGAAAAAGCGTAGAAAGACCGGGACCAAGGCTCCAGTGGTTAAGAGCCAAAAAGAGAAAAAGCTAGAGGTCCCTGAACAGAAACAGGCACAGTTCGAGTTCATGGCAGCCGAAGGCGAGTTCCGGCTGCCGGATATCGCTCTGCTGGATCCGATCGACGAAACGGGCGACGCTCCTGATCAGGAAAGCCTGTTGATGAACTCCAGGATTCTGGAAAAGAAACTCGCCGACTTCGGGGTGGCTGGAGAAGTTACCGAGGTTTCTCCCGGACCGGTGATCACTATGTATGAATATAAACCGGCACCAGGTGTAAAAATAAGTAAGATAGTTGGTCTGGCCGACGACCTGGCCTTAGCCTTGAAAGCAGCAAGCATCAGAATTGTAGCGCCAATTCCCCAAAAAGGAACACTCGGCATAGAAATCCCCAATGTCAGCCGTCAGCCGGTGGTTATTCGAGATGTCGTCGATGACCTTGTTTTCAGCAAGAAGAAAGGACGATTGCTTTTAGCCCTCGGCAAAGACACAACAGGCAAACCGATGGTAACCGATCTTGCCAGAATGCCCCACCTGCTTATCGCCGGTGCCACTGGCACGGGAAAAAGTGTTTGCCTCAACGCTATTATCCTTAGCCTCCTCTATCAGGCCACCCCCGATGAAGTCCGCCTCTTGCTCATCGACCCAAAACGCATTGAGCTCACGGCCTACGAGGGCATACCACACCTGCTCCATCCTGTGGTCACTGATGCCAAGAAGGCCAATATTGGCCTCAAATGGGCGGTAGCCGAGATGGAAAGACGCTACGAGCTTTTGAGCCTCAAAGGAGTCCGCAGTATTGAGCGTTACAACCAGATGGTTTTAAAGGCCAAAAAGAGTAAGCCACGGCTGCAAACTCCTCCACCAACGGGGGAGTCTGAGGAGGCCGAGGAGCAACCATTACCCTATATCATTGTCATCATTGATGAATTAGCTGATCTTATGATCGTGGCCTCCCGCGAAGTGGAAGAGTCCATAATCCGTCTGGCTCAGATGGCACGAGCAGCCGGTATTCATTTGGTTCTCGCCACTCAGCGGCCTTCGGTCGATGTCCTTACCGGCATCATCAAAGCTAATATCTCGGCACGCATTTCCTTCCAAGTTTCTTCCAGGACTGATTCCCGCACCATTTTGGATGCAAACGGGGCGGAGGCGCTGCTTGGGGCTGGCGACATGCTCATGTTGCCTCCAGGAACCGCAAAGTTACAGCGCATCCACGGTGCCTACGCCTCAGAAACGGAGATCCGGCGGATAACGGACTTCCTTCGCAAACAGCGGAAACCAGACTACGACGATACAATTCTCAATCATAAAGAAAAGTCTGAAGATTGGGACACCGAGGATGAGATTGATGAGAAGTATGAAGATGCGGTCAATCTGGTCATGGAAACCCGGCAGGCCTCGATTTCAATGATACAGAGACGTCTACGAGTGGGATACAACCGGGCTGCTCGTATGATTGAGATGATGGAGCGTCAAGGTCTGGTGAGCGGAACCGATGGCAGCAAGCCGCGGGAAGTCCTGCCACCAAAGTAATCACAGAGCGCAAAGCGCATGGCGCCTAGCGAAATACGACTCATTTTTCATTAAGGTGTAGTTTATAGATAGAGGTCAAAAGCCGAATATGAAAGTGCCTACTTCCTGCTGCCTGCCTGTCCCGAGCAAAGTCGCGGGGCTGCCTGCTGCGCAGAGCGCTCTGCGCTTTGCGCTTTGCGTCTTAATCTCCTTCCTCGCCCAGAGCGTTCAGGCTCATGGCCAAGAGACCACATCGGAACTCGTTGCCAAGGTTCAGCGGCAATACGATCAAACCAGGTCTATACGTGCTGATTTTAGCCAAGAAACCCGCTCTCGCGCTGCAAGCCTCGGGACAAGTGCCAAAGGAAAACTCTACTTTCTTAAACCGCGTTCCATCCGTTGGGACTATAGCGAGCCCAAGCAGCAGTTTGTCATAAATGCAGAGAAGGCTTGGCTTTATGTCCCTAACGAAAAAACAATATACCTTTACCAGGTTGATCAGATCATCAATTCCCCCATTGTCTTGAGCTTTTTTTCCGGTTTGGGAAAATTGACTGAAACGTTCGACATCAGCCAACTTCCCCCCGAACCTGGCCCGCCCCTGCGCTTCCGTTTGGAGCTGCTGCCGCGTGAATCCGAGTCACCGGTTGCCCGGGTCACCCTTTGGATAGCTGCTGAATCATATCGTGTGGTACGCATTCAAACCGAAGATCCCCTGGGAAACATCAATGAGATCACCTTCACCAATGTCCAGGTAAACCCAAGCCTGGAACCTTCTTGGTTCGCCCTGAATGTCCCCCAGGGAGTGAGGTTGGAGCGCCAGGAAGCCATGCCTTCCCGTTAAAGCTAAGGCCCAGCTGGCAGCGCCTACATTTCTCATTCCCCGATCCGCATTCCGAAACCCCAAATCCCAAGTACCAAATCTCAGGGTTTCAGGTGTCGGGTGTCAGGTGTCAGGGAAGAAAAACAATAAAGCTGAAACCTGAATTCTGGATTCTGACTCCTTTTTTTTGGTGCCTAGTGTCTAGTGCTTAGTGCCTAGTTCCTCCTGCCCCATGCTCTATGCCTTCCTCAATCTCCAATCTCCAATATGCAATCTGCAATCTCCCCCCTGCCTGCTGACCTTCGCCCTCCTTGACACTCTCAACACTTACCCCTAGAATACGAATAAACAAGCACTATCTGGAAAGACTGTAGGTGGTATTGCAGGTTCTGCGAAGCAGCGGCGGCGAGATGGTTGAGAACCGCTACTTTCGCCCTGATGAATGGACCGGGATTACGGCAAAGAGTCTTGCCCATGGATACCGATAAGATAGTAGAAAAAATAATAAAATGGCTCTCTGATCCCAAAGGAAGAGAAATGTTCAAAACCATTGTCTATGTGGTACTGCCGCTCTTCCTCCTTTTAGCATTTCGCAGTGCTGGACGCCGCCGGCCAGCCGAGAAGTCGTCCACAGCCATCGAGCCCAAAATCCGGCCAGCCGAGAAGTCGTCCACAGCCATCGAGCCCAAAATCCGGCCAGCCAGCTATGATAGTCTGAGCACCATTGAGAGTCTCAAAGAAACCTGGTCCAGAGAGCAAGAGAAGGTGGAAAGAGAACTGCGTGAAGTATTCGGTCGTGAAGACAGTGTCCTGGCAAGAGCCAAGCGAGAGTTCAATAGATCCACTGCACCCCAGAAAGCACGGCCGGCCGAATCCCCCGAGCGCAATGAGAAAAAAACGCTCCAGGAAGAGCTTCTCAAGCTGTTCTCGCGCCGGTAACAAGAAGTCAACCTCTGGCACATCACATTGCCTTTGGCGCGAAATTCACCACAAACACAGACGCCCCACTCTGACCATATAGCATGCGGAAACCACTATACGCCCTCCATGGCCACAGTCACCATCATGGAACACGACTTGCATGCTATGAGCTTGTCTCGCCGCAAGAGTCTGACGAGGGGCGGGGTGATTGGAAGCTCTGCTTTTTTGAATTGATTCGGAAAAAAATTTTGTGATAGACTACAGCACCTTGAAAGCCGGAGGGTAAAAAAGAAACATTCTTCCACGGTTACAGCGGGGTTCTTATGAAAGTGAAATTCTGGGGTGTGCGGGGATCGCTTCCAGCACCCATCCCTCCAACCGAAATCGAGAATAAGATCGTCCAGGCTTTGGGTGGCGCCAGTGGTGTGGACCTGGATGATATCGAGGCGATAGAAAACTACGTTAGAGCCCTCCCCTTCTATCAGCGAACCACCACCGGCGGCAACACTTCTTGCGTGGAAGTCTGCGGTGACAACACCAAAATAATACTTGACGCCGGCTCCGGCATCCGACAACTTGGCATCGAACTCATGCAGGGACCCTGCGGTCAGGGCAAAGGCACGGTCCACCTCTTGATAAGCCATACCCATTGGGACCACATAATGGGCTTCCCTTTTTTCACACCCGCATATGCAGCTGGCAATCAGGTTCTGATTTATGGCCGTCACCCCCGAATCAAGGAACGTTTTCAGGACCAGCATCACCCTGACCATTTCCCGGTGAGCTTGGAAGCGATGTCTGCTGATGTTCAGTTCGTACAGCTTCAAGAAGACACTGAGATGACCATTGGCGAATTTACGGTCAATAGCATGCCACTGCGACACCCTGGCGGCTCATTCTCTTACAGGATCGAGAAAAACGGCCGTGCTTTTGTCTACGCCACCGACGCTGAATACAAAGACCTCAGCCCTCGGGTAATGGACGAATACATCTCCTTCTATGCCAATAGTGAGGCCCTCGTATTTGATGCCCAATTCAGCCTTGAGGATGCCATGGAAAAAGAAGGTTGGGGCCACAGTTCCTCCATGGTGGGAGTTGATATCGCTCTCAAGGCCGACATCAAGCGGTTGATTCTTTTCCATCATGAGCCCTCCTACAACGATGAAAAGCTTCAAGAGATTTACGACAAGACCATTCGTTACTACGAGGTGATTAAGGGCAATCGCAACCTGGAAATCATCATGGCCCGGGAGGGTCTGGAAATGGAAATCTAGTTCCATGGCCACATCAGCCAGCACTGTGCTCCCCGGCTCAGAAACTCTTCAGCCTCACGTAGAAAACTCCATCCCCTATTATACATTTCATCGGTTAAGCGAGTTTCAAGAATTAGAACACCTCATTCTTACCCGTATGGGAGGGGTGAGCTCGCCGCCTTTTTCCAGTCTTAACGTAAGTTACGACACCGGAGACGAGGCCGGCAAGGTTCGAGAGAACCTGCGCCGGGTGCAAGCTGCTACTGATTGTTCTTCCCTTATCTACGCCCGACAGAACCACGGCAGCGACATCGTGGTTCTACGTGAGCACCCGCGCCTCGACCCTACAATTCCATACCCCCTGCAGGGCAAAGACGGTTTCATTACCCAATTGTCCGGCCTCCTCATGATGATAAAAGTCGCCGACTGCCAGGCAATCTTGCTTTACGATCCTGAGAAAAAAGTGGTTGCCATCATTCACGCGGGCTGGCGCGGTAGTGTTAAGAACATTGCAGGCAATGCTGTCCATCTGATGCAGGCTCACTTTAGCTGCCACCCCCAAGACATTTTTGCTGGAATCGGACCCTCGCTGGGCCCCTGCTGTGGTGAGTTTCGTAACTGGCGACAGGAACTTCCGTCCAGTTTTTCTCGGTTTCAGGTACAGGAAAATTACTTCGATTTCTGGGCCATCAGCCAGTACCAACTCATGGAAGCCGGTTTACTCAGGGAACATATCGAAGTTTCCGGGCTTTGTACCAAGTGTCATCCTGAGGTTTTCTATTCCTACCGCGGTGAAGGCGAAACCGGCCGCTTTGCGGTGGTCCTCGGCATCAAGGACTCTTTGTGATCTTGGTGTCTTTTGTGGTAATTGATAGGGAGCATTTTCAGGAGTAATAGTAAGTTGCTGCTAAGAAACGCTGAGATACTGTTTAACGATCGTGTGAGTCCCGAACTCTACCATATGGGTCTTCTGTGTCCTGAAATCGCAGCTCGTATCCAGCCAGGGCAGTTTCTGATGGTAAGAGTGCAGGAGGGCTTCGATCCCTTGCTGCGAAGACCATTTGCCGTGCACCGGATCCACCATAACGATCCCCCTACCTCGTTCGAGATGCTCTATCGAGTAGTCGGACGCGGTACCCGGCTGCTTGCCGATATGCAAGCAGCCGCATCATTGAACCTCCTCGGACCTCTGGGTAGCGGCTTCCAAGCGCCGGAGCAGGATGGATTAGTTCTCATGGTTGCGGGGGGAATTGGCATTGCCCCTCTACCTCATTTGGCAGAAACCCTGGTCAGCTCAGGTTTCAGAGGTCCTTTCGTCTTGTGGTTCGGCGGCAAAACCGCTGCCGATCTTGTCTGTGTCAAGCATTTCCAGGACCTGGGCTTTGCAGTGCGACTTGTCACCGAAGACGGCAGTGAAGGTCGGCAAGGACTGGTCACCGGCCACCTGGAACAGTGGCTGTCCCAACAGGATGAATTGCCGGAAGTAATGTATTCCTGCGGTCCCTATCCCATGCAGCGACTGGTGGCAGAGATGGCTGCCCGGTTAGGTATCCCATCTCAGCTTTCTATGGAGGCCTTAATGGGATGTGGTGTCGGGGCTTGCCTGAGTTGTTCGCTCAGGTGCCGCCCGCCAGAAGGTGCGCAGGATCCCCACTATGCAAATGTGTGCCAGCATGGACCGGTATTTGACGGAGAGGAGATAGTCTGGGATTAATCCTCCAGCTGACAGTTGGCAGCGTGCAGCCATTTAAACTGAGTATTGGGAAATATGTACCTGTGGCAATAGGGGACTTAAGCGTCACAAAGGATACAAAAGCTACAAAGACTAGCAAAGCAATAAAAGTGAGCATGGCTGGAAAAACTATTGTGTTTCTTAAGTTTCTTGCTCTGTATTCTTTTCGCGCTTATCCCCGGTAGCTTATGATTTACCCATTGCGGGTTTGATCTAATGGCCAATGATAGCCCAATTAGTCTAGCAGTAGAGCTTGGACCGCTGAAGTTGAAAAACCCGGTGATGGTGGCATCGGGCACATTCGGCTATGGGCAGGAGTATGCTGAACTGGTTCCTCCTGAGCGCTTGGGTGCGGTGGTGGTAAAAGGAATTTCCCTGGAGCCCCGCTCCGGCAATCCTCCTCCCCGCATCTGGGAGACGTGCGGTGGCATGCTCAATTCCATCGGTTTGCAGAATGTTGGCCTTCGCGCTTTTTTGGAGGAGAAACTCCCCTGGCTGAGGCCGCTGTCCGTCCCTGTAATTGTTAATCTTTTCGGCAATACAGTGGAAGAGTACCGGGAGCTGGCTGCGGCGCTGGACGGTCAGGAGGGCATCGATGGGCTGGAGATTAATATTTCCTGTCCGAATGTTAAGGCGGGCGGAATGGCATTCGGCTCTGACCCGGAAATGGCGTTCCAGGTGGTATCCGCAGTAAAGTCCAGGACCAACCTCCCGGTCATCACCAAACTCACCCCTAATGTGACTGACATCACCGTTATTGCCAAGGCTGTCGAGGATGCGGGTACCGACATCTTGTCACTTATCAATACCGTTGCCGGCATGGCAGTT
>Ga0255040_10000100_pt1 | contig 18241 bp, 17 predicted proteins | sample BC1_12_2_MG_FD_181711 | JGI IMG/M metagenome (GOLD analysis project Ga0255040, IMG submission 181711) | Seawater microbial communities from Strait of Georgia, British Columbia, Canada - BC1_12_2 | ecosystem: Environmental > Aquatic > Marine > Strait | place: Canada: British Columbia | collected... | reverse complement strand
CATCTTTTGCTCAAAACACAAAAAGAGAGATAGCTCATTGTAGTAAGGTTAGTTCGTCTGTCAAGTAGAGGGAAATTGTTGCTCCGAGGCCTGAGAGCCGACAAGGGATGGCGAGGTGTACTGTCTAAGTAATCTAGTACTGTGCCTGGACAGTAGAAACGTTTGATTATAAAGGAGTATTTGGGCCTGCTGTAGTTTCAATGCAGGTATTGTCTAATTGAATTTGACAGAGGTAGACAGTAAGATCTGATTTGGTTGCCATTGTACTGGATTATGTGTGCTGTATATGCAGCCTAACATGCTGCTATTGTTATGGTTAAATATTATTTTCGCTACTGTCTAATTTTTTTCTTGACATTTAATCGGCATAGGTGTACTGTCTAAATCATTCGGGCGCTTATCATTCTAATGTACTAAGGAGCAATGATTTGACAGTCCATTTAGACAGTGCATCCATTTCCAGCAAGGAACTCATCGCCAGAACAGGCATATCCAGAGCAACACTCAACAACTATATCTCTCTAAACCTTATTCCAGCTCCAGCAATACGTAAACCCGAAGAGCCCGGAGGACCTACAAAAATCGGTTATTTTCCTGTGTGGGTGGTGGAAAGGATCGAGAAGATCCAGGAACTCAAAGGTGCAGGTATGCGCATGGCTGCAATCGCGGGTCACTTCAACAAAGATGAGGTTGAGGTGACCGAAGATGACAGTCAACGGGTTGGGGACTTCGCATACCAGTCCATCGAAAGGATAGTTTTTCCTGCGATTTTGGTTAATCAGCGTTGGGAGATCATTTGGATCAACCAGATGGCTGAGAAGGTGTTTTTTAAAGAGTCAGTTCACGAGATTCCTACAGCAGCAAACCGGAATATCCTCAGGCTTTTTTTGCAAGAGAGTTTGGTCAGACGTTTTAGAAATTGGAAAGAAATCTTGGCAGCACATTTGCGTTTGGCCAAAAGGGATTTGAGTGAGGACCGTGTGGAGCAGATATGCCGCCAAGTTGAGACCTGTCCCATAGACGAACTCAGGCAGCTGTGGCGTGAATCTAAGCCTTTGCAGGACCGGCCCATCACTCAGCAAGAGCTTATTTTGAAACCCTTAAAGGGGAAAACCACGAGGCACACGCTTTTTTCCAGCGATTTTCGTGAGGGCACCCTCCTGCTTTATACCCCGCTCAGCATGCAACTGGATCAAATTCTAAACCTTCTCATGGGTAGAGAAAGACTGGTGAAGGCTTTGCTTTCCCGAAGAATTCCTTCACTGACATCTTTGTGCATTCTGGCGGGACGTCTGGAGTCGGGCCTTCATTTGCGCACTGCCCTTCCACCACACGAATACTTTGATTTGATTAACCAGGTTATTTTGACGTCCCACCAATGCTTCAAGAACTACGGTGGCACGCCCGGTCGTTCAATTCAGGAAGGAGTTGTGTGTTTTTTCCTTTCGGGGACGGATTCGCCGAGAGAGTATCTCCACTCTGCCATTCAATGCGCTCAGGCTCTAAAGCAAATGATCACCGCCCTTGACAAGCGCTGGAAATACAAGAAGGTTTGGAAAAACACCCTGCAGCTGAACATGGGAATTCACTGCGGTGAAGAATGGCTTGGAACCATACCCTCATCGTTAGCGTTCGAGTTTACCGTTATGGGCGAGACCCTCATTGAGACAGTCAATCTGAGTGAGTTTGCTCAAGGGGGTTCCATTTGGGCCAGCAAAAAGGTGATTGAGAACATGTTGCCTGAAGATCGTCAACGGGTTGAATTCGGTGTCGGACTCGGCACTGGCCGGGAACGGTTTGTCAGTCCGGGAATTTACTCTCAGGTAAAAGAGCTAGTCAGCGGTGACGAGCTGCAGCGGAGAGCACTGGGAGAAATAAGCAATCTGGCGGTCACTGAGATAATCAACGTCCATCCATCAATAGATCAAGACCTGTAACATTCCTAGCAGTCGAAGGTTCGCCTGGTGATATCTGAAATCTCAATAGGTAGTCTGGGCAGTACGTTGAGGAATAGGGGTAGGCTCTTGTTACAGCATGTTGCAAGGACCCTCGGGTTAGCAGAACAACGGGTCTATTACGGCCTTGTTATGGCCTTTGGTCTTTTGTTTATCCTTCCCAGTCTCGGATTTATTAATTTTGCCTACAAGTACGATTTTTTCTCTGATCACCATCTTGCCTATTATTTTCTTTCCATCCTTATTTTTTCCTATTTGGGTTTTTTCATACTCCGTTCCCATGCGGATAGAATCCGCAACATCTCTGAGAACATCGAACAATCGGTCGCAGACAGCCGGCCTGAGTCTGGCGTGAGACAGACCAGTGAGTTGAGCAAGATTGTCGTCTCTTTTCAGCAACTAATGGACAGGCTTGAGAAAAACAATCAGGCGCTTGAATCACAGGCCATACAGCTTCGTTCCCTCGCAGAACTCACCGATCCCAATTCTGTCTCCATGGGCGCCAACCTTGTCGTAAAACTCGGGTTGGAGAAAGCGTGTGAAGTTATTGGTGCCTCGCGCGGCTGGATTCTGATGCTGGATGAAAGTCGTCGACATCACTTCACGGTTGTTTGTGAGTTCGATTCCAACGGGAGTTCTCAGGATCGGATGGGATTCCGCATTCCCTTCGGCGAGACCAAAGCCAAACAAGCGGTAATCAAGCGGAAGCCCTTGTTTCTGGCTGATCCTATCTGGCGTGAACAATCCAAAGAGGTTGAAGAGGATACGGTCCGAGACCGAGGAGCCGCACTCGCGGTACCACTAACCACCGGCAGCGATGTTCTCGGGGTAATGTATCTGGAAGGCAAAAGAGAAAATTCTCCCTTTTCCCCCGCCGATCTAGACTTTGTTTTGCCGTTGGCCGCATGCCTCTCCTACCGTTACGAAAATCTACAGCTCCGAAATCAAATTGCGAGTCAGACCGACCAGTTTAATTGCCTCTCGGCTTTCAACGAAATCTGTAACAAGGGATTGGTTCAGGGAAAGGTATTTCAATTGTTGGCCAGGGAACTGCAGACTTATATGCCTATGAAAGTTTCCTTTCTCGCGCTCTCTGATACCAGCCAGGAATACTTGCAACTGCTCGAAGTGGCGTCCGAAGAACCTATTTCTCTCCGCAGCGGCATGACACTACCTCTCAGGCAGAGTCTGTTCAGGTTGGTTCTCGAGGAAAATCGGGCAATACATCAAAAAGATGTCACCGCTGTACTCAACCCTCTGGAAGCGCGATGGTTTCAAGAACTGGGTGTTAACTCTTGCTACCTGGCTCCATTCCGTCTTCAAGGTGTCAATGCTGGAATCCTATTTGTTGGAAGCGCTGCAAAGGAGGGCTTTTCCAATCCTCAGCAAATCATACTTCAACAAGCGGTCCAATACCTAGGACTCGCTGTCCACAACCAGATGCTCTTACAGGAGATAGACGAGCAGGGTCGTGAGCTCGAGGCACTTAATCGGCTTGGCAGCGTGGTTACTTCGTCTTTGTTTGATTTGGACAAGGTCTTGGATGAGGTGGGGGTACTGGTTGATCAAATGATAACGGTAGAGGCTGGTGCCATTTATCTTCGAGAGGAAAATGGCCTTGCCGTGAAGAAAAGTTTTGGGACTAAGGCAAGCAGAATTGAGCCATTCAAAGTGAAGAATATCGAGGGAATATGCGGCTATGTCATGTCTCGGGGAGAATCGGTGCTTGTTAGAGATGCCTCGCAAAACCCTCATGTATCTTCAATGGTCAAATATTTCGAGGGAACGAAAGCACGTTCCATTCTCTGTGTGCCTATGGTGGTTGGTGGGGAAGTGATTGGTGCCATTCACATGTGGAACAAAAGAAGCGGCTCCTTTAACGCTCACGATAATAAAGTCATGAAATCAGTGGCTTCAAGCCTCGCCACTGCCATAGCAAGTTCCAGGCTCCACCAGATGTGCCAGCGATTAACAACAGGAGAGGTGCCAGCCTGTGGAACACTATGAGAGGAATAGTTTTGGTAGAGTTGGAAGAAAGAGATTGAGACTCTGTGCACCAGTGGGATAATTCGCAGTCTTCAAGCCATTTGGACCTGATGATCGGGAGGAACCCATGCAGAACTCCAGTTTTCAATCACCACCTCGTGCTCACATTTTGCTTGTTGAAAAGAATCGAGGAGCTCTCGAGCTTCTCGAAGCTATGCTCTGTTGGAGGGGCTATCGTGTTACCACAACGGTGGATGGTCGCGACGGCCTGGAAAAATTCCGTCATGGCCACTTCCAGCTCATTCTCACCAATCTCTCCACCCCCAGCATATCAGGATGGGAGTTGGGCCGCATTGTTAAAAACAGCGAATTCTCGATACCGGTGGCCCTCCTTACCGGTCTGGATTTCGGCGACAGACCAGACCATTCCCCCTTTGATGCAATTATCCCCGAGCCCTTCCCTTTTGATGACTTAGAGTGTGTGGTTGATTCCTTGATCGAATGCAGGAATGGAGGGACTGGAGAAGCAAGTTTACTGGAAAATTTGCGACTGGGGGAAGTAAGCTCATGATCTATACTTGGCGCGGTTTTTCAGATATGCAATCAAATATTTCTTAACTTCTTGTAGTTCACTCCGAACAGGTAGATGAACGCAAAGCCTCTCAACATAATTCCTTTCAAGCACCAGGCGACATGACATCGTAAAGTTCAGGTCAAATACCCACCCAAGGCGTAACAATATCATGTCGTTTCGGTTCCTCACCGAGCTGTAGTCCGGGACCTCCCCCTCCATAAGCTCAGCCACTATGTCGCGGCTAAAAGAGTTGCTAATCGGTATATAACCAGTAAGAGTTTCTACTAAATTACCACGCCCTTCGAGTTCGCTGATGACCAACCCCCAAATATCTAGCTTGTCTGCATCCCGCAGGAGTCCGGAAAAAAGATATTGCCGCTGGGAGAGGTTCGTGGGCAATTCTTTCAGATTGTGGTGCCGAATTGCCTCACAGATCAGCTCCCGTTCTTCTGGGGGAATCCCCGCAAAAATCTTGTGCCGAGAGACTACGTCCAGACCCAGCAGTGCATGGTCCTCCGAGGCGCTGTCTATGAAGGTAGCGTAGCGCTTCCATTGTGGAAACCGGCCGATATCGTGAAATAAAGCTGCTGTCTCAGCCAGTAGTAAATCTTCAGCGCTCAGACCCGACTTGCGGCCCACAAGGACGATTTCTATGCAGGTGCGCTCAGTATGCCGCTCTTTCAGGAGGATAGGTTTTATCCCATCTCCGGGAAGCTCATAGTATTGAGCAATGTATCTCTTGAACCAGCGTTTAAAGTAATCAAGTTTGGCTTGTTTCATGACAATAGGATATATCCTTATCCCGGAAATTTGTGAAATATCAGGGATGTAAACCCCTCCAACAACAGGCTAGAAGGGTCTGGTTGCCAAAATAATATGACGTGCATGCCAAAAGAAGCTCGATTATATTTACACTTGCACAATATCTCAATAGTATATAAGGAATCAGAATCCAGTAATCAGGAGGCATAGAGCATAGAGCATAGGGTAAAATTGCGAATTTCGAAATCAATAATCTGAAATCAGTAATTCGAAGTTACCAAAGTGCTTAGTGCCTACTGCCTAGTTTTCATGGCGCTCTGCGCTATGCTGAATTTACTTCGGGAGCTTTCAGTATGAATGAGATAAAAAGCCAGTCGAAATCAACAGTTCTCGTTCACCGCCATCCCCGGATGGTGAGCATTGTGCTAAACCGGCCACGTGTGCTGAACAGTCTCAATCTGGAAATGATTCGCTTCATTGATCGCGCACTCGACGAGATAGAGGCCGATCAAAACATGCAGTTTGTCTTACTCTCTGGTGCGGGAGAGAGGGGATTTTGCGCCGGTGGGGATATTAAAGCACTTGCCCAGGCTGTACAGCAAGAGGTCTCCCCAACGGCAGAGCAGATATTGGAGGAAGAATACGACCTGTGCTTGCGGCTCCATCGTTTTCCGAAACCCCTCATCGCCCTCGCTGACGGTATTACCATGGGCGCAGGACTGGGAGTGGCTGTTGCGGCTGACCTGGTGGTAGCCACAGAGCGTACCCGCATGGCTATGCCGGAGACGAGAATTGGTTTTTTCCCGGATGTTGGAGCCACAGGGTGGATGTTTGCCAAGTGTCCAAAGGGTTACCCTGAATATCTGGGTCTTACCGGATACGAGATGGTCGGGGCAGAGGCTGTACGCGCGGGTCTTGCCAGCCACTTGGTGAAATCGGAGCGGTTGTCTGAACTCATAACAGTGCTGGAGGGAGATTCGGGAACCCTTTCCCAGCTAAGATCTGCAGCGGCAGAGGAATTGCTAGCAGGTCTAGTCCATTTTTTTGACAGCAATATCCCCACCAATCCCGAGATGGACGAGTGGGTCGCCACCTATTTTGCTGGCAAAAGTTCTATGGTGGAGATTATGGAACCCTTGCGACAGTGTAGCATTCAAACCCAGTTATGCGACGGGGTCTTCCATCGACTCGCCGAACGTTCTCCCACGGCGGTGGCAGTAACCTTAAGGCTCCTGCGGCACAATGAGGGGAGGCAGCTGGAGGAGGTTTTCCAAGCCGATTTCAAGGCAGCCCGTTTCATTCTGGCCCACCCTGATTATGTTGAGGGTGTACGAGCTCGGGTCATAGACAAGGACGACAACCCGCAATGGCAACCCGAGAGCATTGAGGAAGTGGGGACTCTAGACCTTGATCTCTAATGAGTGGTAAAAGGGGAGCGCTATTATCTTTTTCAGAATTCACCCTCAATGTCAGTTGTCCGTGGTCAATAGTCAGTTGTACCAGAGGGTTAGATTTCAAAATACCTGTGCGGGGAGTGAATATGTAATTACAGATTCGCAACGGCCGACGGACAACAGACAACGGACAGTACCTCACAGTAGGTGTCTTGGATTATCAACCTGCGTAAAGGTTTAACACCGACCAATGAAAGATCAACCCTTCATACTCGGAGTGAACTACTGGCCTCGGCAAACGGCCATGTTCATGTGGCGGCAGTTCGACAATAGTTCAATCAAAGAAGATATGGCCACCATTAGTGACTTGGGATTTTCTTGTGTCAGGATCTTCCCACTTTGGGAGCACTTCCAGCCGAAACCCAAGATTGTTCCTCCAGCCAGGCTGGACCAGCTGGTGGAATTCTTAGAGATGGCTGGTGACAGGAATCTCAATGTGATGGTTACCCTTTTTACCGGACATATGAACGGCTTGAATTGGCTGCCGCCGTGGATGTTGCTGGCTTCCACTGAGCGGAGTCAATATCAGGTGTTTTCCATGGACAAGGTTAGGACAAACAAGATCATGAATCAGTACGTTGATTCTGAGGTCATAGAAGCGCAAATTTTTTTCCTGCGGGAGTTGACGAACGCTGTGTCTGGACACCCTGCCCTTTACGCTTGGAATTTGGGCAACGAACCTTCTTTGTGGTCAATTCCCCCAGATGCATTCTCGACAGAGCTCTGGCTGCAAGCAATGACTGAAACTCTCAAGGAGAAGGACGATACCATACCGATAACCCTGGGCCTGCATGTAAACGATCTCACTGAGAACGGCGGCCTTAAACCGAGGCTAGTCGCTAAGTATCTGGACTATTTAGCTATCCACGTTCCACCACGCCGGGTACCATGGGCGGAAGATCCCCTAGATGCGGCCCTTCCGCCTTTTCTAGGGTGTATTGTTGGATGGTTGGGGAAAATACCTGTGGTCGTTCAGGATTTCGGTGTGGCCACTGAGCCTGTTTTGCCCAAGACCAGTAGCCGTGAATTCAGACGCGAAGCTGACCTTGTCTTGGTCAGCGAGGAGGACTCAGCCCAAATAACGGCAGAGGTATTGACCCGGTTGAGGAGGTTCAAAATGATGGGGGGGGTCTGGAAGACCTACGGAGATTACCACCCCTCCATTTGGGACTGGCCACCGCTCGACAAGAGGGTAAGTGAGCGCTTTTGCGGCCTTGTGCGCTCTGACGGCAGCCCAAAGCTTGCAGCTTCGGTGCTCGGGTCCAGGCCAACTGGACCGCAAGAAGATGAGGCCTCTGTTGAATGGATCGATCTGCCGGAGGAAGATTATTACCGGGACCCAAGGCAGCAATTGGCTCGACTCTATCGACGTTTTCGGGAATATTATTCTTTCGACTGAAAGGTAAAAAATGCAGAAATGTCTTGTTACTGGTGGCGCGGGATTTATCGGCTCCAATCTTGCCGAGCGGTTGATAGGTGATGGCGTGCAGGTGAGGGTTCTGGACAACCTAACTACGGGATTTCTGGAGAATCTAAAACCATTTCTGGGGGACATTGACTTCAAGCAAGGAGACGTGCGGGATTTAGACACGCTTCAGGAAGTTATGGTTGGAGTGGAGGTGGTGTTTCACCAGGCGGCAGTGGTCTCAGTACCTAAATCCGTAGAGGACCCTATCGAGACCGCAATGGTAAACGATCTCGGTACACTCCATGTACTTGAAGCGGCTCGCCGGGCCGGCGTTCGGAGGGTAGTGTTCGCCAGTTCCTGCGCCGTCTATGGAGATCTACCCCAACTTCCCAAGAGGGAAGATGGGGTAACCAGGCCGTTGAGCCCGTACGCTGCCAGCAAATTGCACGGGGAAGACTACTCTTTTCTCTATGGTGACTTATATGGCCTCGAGACCGTTTGTCTTAGATATTTCAACGTGTACGGCCCCAAACAAGATCCTACCTCGCCCTATTCGGGAGTGATATCGATTTTTATGGATAGAGCTGTCCAGGGCGAACTTCCCACCATCTTCGGAGATGGGGAGCAATATCGGGACTTTGTTTATGTAGCCGATGTGGTTCAGGCAAATCTGCTGGCTGCTTACCGGGACAATATAGCTGGCGCCGTTATCAATGTAGGGACTGGCAGTTCTGTGACCGTTAACAGTCTCTGGGAAAACATCTCCCAGTTTGCCGGTGTGGAGGGTGAGCCTGAAAGAGCAGAGGAAAGACCTGGAGACATTCGAGATTCTGTTGCCGACATCTCCCGGGCCCGAGAGCTACTAGACTACGAACCTCACTACAGCTTCAAGGAGGGACTGGAACTGACTTGGGAGTGGTATCGGGACCGCATAGCGCATGGCGCCTAGAAATTCTAAATCACAAATCACAAATCACAAATTTCAAATAAATCACAATGACCAAAATTCAAAATCCCAAACCTGTTTTGGTCATTTACTATTGGAATTTGAGATTTGTTTGTAATTTGGTGCTTGGAGTTTGGGATTTCATAGACTCCATTACTCCAGCAGACTCCCGCATCTCCTCCAGGTCTATATTACAAACTATAGATTGTAAATTTCCACCGGTTCCACTGCCTCTGCGAGCTCGAAGCCAAAAACTCTAGAATAAAAATAAAGTTCACTGTCCAAGGCACGTTTGATGGTCTCAGCTCGGCGGAAGCCATGCTGCTCACCTTCAAACGGGACGTAAGCCACAGTCAAGCCCTTCGCTTGCAGAGCAGCCACCATCATCTCGGCCTGATTCGAGGGAACCACCTCATCTTCGAGTCCCTGGAAAAGTATAAGCGGACAGGAAAGCAAATCAGTAAAATGGATTGGTGAACGTTCACGATAAATGTCTTGCCTTTCCGGGTAGGGTCCGACGAGTCGGTCCAGGTAGCGAGCTTCGAACTTGTGGGTTTCCTTTGCAAGGGCCTCGAGATCACTGATTCCATAATAGCTGGCGCCAGCCTTGAAGATGTTACGGAAGGTAAGAGCACAGAGAGTCGTGTAGCCGCCGGCGCTACTGCCGCGGATGGCCAACCGCTTACCATCAACTCTACCCTGCTCCGCCAAATAGCGTGCGCCATTAGCGCAATCGTCCACGTCCACTATCCCCCAGCGTCCTTCTAACCGCTGCCGATAAGCACGACCGTAGCCACTGCTGCCCCCGTAGTTTACATCCAGCACTGCAAAGCCTCGACTGGTCCAATACTGGATTTCCCAGGCTAGAGCAGTTGAGGTGGCGGCAGTGGGGCCACCGTGGCTCTTGACCAGAAGCGGCGGCCGTTCCCCGTCCGGTGGTTGCTGGTCACAATTTTGAGGTGCATAGAAGAAAGCGTGTGAAGTTTTTCCGTGTTCTGTAGGAAATTCAATGGCTTCCGGGATAGAGACATAACCCTTATCTACCTTGAGGTCGCTGGCAAGGCGGAGTGTTTGAAACTTCATGTTTGCAAGGTCCAGCCTGACGATGGAGGGTGTCTGTGTGGGGGAACCGGCGCAGAAGACCACTTGTCCTGGTGAAGCGCGCAGATTCCATATTTCAGTGTACGTTGTGGCGATTTCTTCCAATTCTCCAGTGCTACAATCAAGGCTGGCCAAGAACCAGGTTCCCTTGCTCGTGTAGGCGCACATAATCCGATCGGTGGACTCAAAGCCGTACGTAGACATGGAAAACAGCCACTGGGGCCTGCCGAATTCAAACTCCCTTGGGCACACCGGTTCCACCAGGTTCTGGTGGTAGCGGTACAAGTTCCACCATTCGGTTCGATCAGAGATGAAATAGAGGACGCCACCAGGTGACCACTCCGGCTGGAATATGGATTCATTGACGCCTCCTGCTACTTTTTGGGGCTTTTCCACCGAGCCATCGGCCTGTATTTCACCCACCCACAGTTCGGTCCCATCCCAGGGGAGATTAGGATGGTTCCATGTTAGCCACGCCAAATAAGAGCCGTCGGGACTGATTCTAGGTGTGGCATAGAAGTCATTGCCGGAGACCAGCACCCGTTCTTCCTGTTCATGGTCGAGCCCAACGGCAACAATAGTGTTGACAGGCTCGCCCTCTCTAACACTGTGATCTTCCCGCACACAGATCAGCCGATTTCTGAAGGTGTCCACAACCGTGTCTGCATACCGTCTTGCAGTTCCCCCGGTTAGAGGCTGGGGCTCAAGGTCGGGGCCCTGTTGAAAGAGCCCCTGATCAGCGAAGTTGGAGAAATAAATAGTCCCATCTGAGACAATATAGGCCCCGCCCCCATATTCGTGCACACGTGTACGGACATTAAATGGCTTTGGAGTCAAATCATCGGTTTTGCCATCCGGGCTCCAGCGCACAATGACGTTGCGACCAGCATCTGCCGGCCTGGACTCACTCCAGTATATGTAATTACCATCCAGAACGATCTGTCCTAGCGATACGGTCTCAGATACGATCAACTCTGAGGTGATTGGGGATACCCATGCCCCATAAGGTCTGACTTTCACCATATCCATTTTTCCTGCTCTCCTGTAAGTATTTAAGTCTTTGTATTTAATAATGTTTTATTATAAACTTATTAAAATAGTTTAAATTTTTATGGTAACGATCTAGATAGTGCCAGCATACATCTATGCCGGCTATGAGTCTTCTTTGATTCCCAATTTTTTTCTGGCTTCCTGAAGGTCACTCGGGTTGAAAAATTCTGGATAGTAATCCAGGGCTATTCTTTCCAAACTCAGGCCACCCTCTTTGTCAAGTTTGTGGAGAATTTCCTCATTTGCAGCTCTCAAACGCCACTGGACAAAAGGGATAAGTCTCAGGTAATTACCTTCGAATTCGCGCCACTTGCCCAACCTTTTTGCTTCTGTCGGGCCAATAATTCTCTCCAAGTCCTCTTCACACTTCAGGAGCAGTTCTTCTAGAGTTGGTTTACCCGCGGTCATATGACTCTGTTGCCTGTCGACATACTCAGCCAGTGCTTTCAAGATAAGTTTTTTCAAGGTGATGCCCTCGAGTGCTGCTGTGGCTTTTGCTTTGCGGTGCAACTCTTGTGGAAAGGGCCTGATGGTGTATGCTGTATCTGCCATTTTTTCACCTCCAAGATAGATTTACTACTTTAATAGTGAATATAGCGTAAATAGTCAAGGGTAGAAGTTTTTTTATTATCAGTATCTTTTCAATAATGCGGAAATGGAGAAACAGTCTATCTTAATCACTTGATTTTATTGAGGGAAAAACTTACCTTACGAGAAAACTTTTCAGCGCATTGCAACAGGAGGATAAAGTGCTTGATGGTTTCGCCACACCCGAGGGTACGGAGAACTATGCGCAAGAGCACAGTTCTTTCCACTATGGAGAATTGGACCAGAGCGGCTTGCTGGTGAGCCAGGCAGGATTCGGCTGCTATCGTGTGGATGCGACCGTTGCCGAGCATCGAGAAGCCCTGCGGAGGGCGCTGCTAGCTGGTGCTAATCTCATTGATACCAGCTCAAACTATGCAGATGGTGGATCGGAGGCACTGGTCGGAGCTGTTCTAGAGGACCTAGCCTCATCAGGTGACATTTCCAGAGAGTCGGTGGTCGTAGTATCCAAGGTGGGCTATCTTCAGGGGCAGAATTATGAGCTCAGCCAGGAGCGCAAACGGCAAGGAAGCCCTTTCAGGGAACTGGTGCTTTACGCAGATGGCCTGGAATACTGCATTCATCCTGAGTTTCTGGAAGATCAACTTACCCGGAGTTTGGAACGACTGCGACTCAGCTGTCTGGATTCTTATCTTCTCCACAATCCCGAATACTATCTCAGCTGGGCTAGTAAAACCGGACTTATATTGGAGGAGGCTCGGCGGGAATACTACAGCCGTATAAGACGTGCGTTCGAGCACCTAGAGCACGAAGTGGAAAGAGGTCGAATCAGCTTTTATGGCATCAGCTCTAATACCTTCCCCTCCTCTGCTGCCGATCCGGAATTCACCTCTTTGGAAAGGGTGTGGGAAATCGCTGAATCCCTTTCGTCCAAGCACCACTTTCGCCTCATTCAGCTACCGATGAATCTCCTGGAGACAGGAGGAGTTACAGAAACGAATCAATCGAACGGGCAGAGTGTTATCCAGTTTGCCCGTGACAAGAAACTGGGAGTTCTCATTAATCGGCCGCTGAATGCAATCATCGATAACAGACTCATTCGTCTGGCTGAGGTCCAGGCAGCTCGAGCTGCGAGCACAGAGGAGATATCTCAGCGTATGGATGACCTCATTCAGTCGGAAGAACTGCTCGAGCGAAAAATTCTCCCCGAACTCAGCCTGACGCCATCCTTACAAGCACAGGTTCTAGAGCAAGTCGCCATTGGTGGAGTCCTTAAGCAACAATGGTCAAACTTTGGCAGCTATGAACGCTGGCACGAGCTTCAATCATACTATTTTGGGCCGCGGATGAGAGGAGTGGTGCAGTTATTGGAGCAGCAGGAAAGTCTTACAGAATCGGTCTTCCCCTGGATACGGTCGCACCAGGAAATACTCCAGGCCGCGTTTCGGGCCATTTCTTCAGTCTATCAGGAACAGGCAGCCGAAAATGCAGCCCGGACCAAAGCCAGGGTGTCCTCAGCGGATGCGGATTGGGCCGAGGCTGCGACCTTGAGCCAGATGGCGTTGCGGGCACTGCGGTCCACCCTGGGAATAACGACTGTTCTGGTTGGAATGCGCCAAAAATCGTATGTTGATGATGTGATCGAGGAGCTTGGCAGACCGGTTAGCAGACAGGATAGAACTGAATCCTGGCGTGAGCTTCAAGAGATGCATTTATGATTTCCGCTCAGGTCATCTTAAGAGATAGGGTTGCTCGGCGCATTCATTTAAGTGTGTGCGAGTATCAATCATATTGCAGGTTGAAGATTTTTACTGAGGATCGAGAACGGTAGAATCTTCCATACCAAATATCAAATCTCAAATCAAAGATCCCAAAGCTTTAATACTCCTGCTATTTCGTGACGAAGTCTACCGCCAGGACGGACTCACATAACTCGTTAACCTTTTTTGACACAACCTGGTGAGCGGGGTGTTTTTGGTAGCGTTGCATGGATTTAAGATCCTTGAATGAAGAAACCAGAGCAAGATCACATGATCTTTCCGACCGAACCACGTCCCGACCAAACTCATAGGAAAGAATCTCTGGAATTACGGGGGGCAGCGCAGCAAAGCTCTTCTCCAGACCTACAATTTCATCCTCCCCTACTCCATCTTTGAACTTGAAGAAGACCACATGTTTGAGCATATCGTCCTCCAGTTGATTGCAGATTTAATATCTAGTCAGGTAAATGTAGGAGCAACTTCCAGTTGCGATCAAAGATGATAGGGCTAATTGTCTGAGATGCTATCATCGCAAGCGGAGCTTGCTCCTACATGATCCTTACTTCTCAGTGATAATTGGCCGCTTCTGTAGGCCCCTCGCCGTGTCACCGTGTCCACCTTTGCTGCTCGCTGTCTGCTGCCAGCTGTTGGCTAGGCAAGGCACTATGCGCTTTGCTTCCCTTTCCCTCTTTTCTCCACCGATTCCTTTCTGAAGCCAAGGGAAACGAAGGTGTTAAAAGCGAGTTCCGGTGGAAAGAGTGCCACCCGATCTCCTTCGCTGATTGCTGTATCCAGGGTGGCCCCCCGGCCATTTACCATAATCATTTTTATCCTGTCCTGAGGGAGGCCAAGACGAGGTAGCAGGTCTTCAACCTGCGATCCGGGCCGGAGTTCCAGTTCAAATTCTTGACACCCCTCCCCCGCTTCGTTTCTTAGATTTCCACCTAAAAGAACGGTTATTCGCATGGCTGTATCCATTCGATATTCCATTAGCAAAGGGGGCCATAGGCCCCCTGATTACGAGTCAATTGTGGTTCGTTCTAGAAATCTAACACCGTGTCCAGCTCTTCATCCGTTACGTCAAAGACCACGTTGTGCGGCGTCAGCGGCTCTTTGCTGAAAAATTCAGGAAGCCGGTCATCAGAGGGTGTGAAGCCGGCAGCCTTGTTGAATTCTAATTCCGTTTTGATTATTTGCTTGCCGTATTCCATGACGTCGTCCAGGGTCAAATTCCAGCCATATTGACCGTTGAGCATCTTGGGGATTGCCTCCAAGCCGCTGGGAATGTCCAGAACGGCAAAGGCGACGAATACGCAGAGCCCTGCGGCGTCAACTCCTGCGGTGGCGATTTGGAGATTTCTGGAAAGATCAGCCTGCCCCTCAGGCTTGAGGGGATCTACGAATCCGCCCACTTTCAATATATTGGTGGCTACTGCATACCCGGCTGTATGGTCAGCGCCCATGGTAGTGGTGGCATAGGTAACACCTATGCCTTTCACTGCCCGTGGGTCGTAGGCTGGGAGGGACTGGCGTTTTACCACCGGTACGTGCGAAACTCCATAGGCCTGCCCGGTAACCGCAGTTCCATTGCCGAGGATTCGGCCCAAGGGGGTTCCCTTGCCGATCTCGTGGATCAGTTCGATGGCAGCGGCAGCGTCGCCAAAAGCTTTGACCCCGGCATGCATTGCCACAGCAACTGCACAACCTGTCTCTATGGTGTCCAGGCCGTAGTCGTCGCACAATCTGTCAATCTCGGCAATTGCATCAAGATCATCAATGCCGCAGTTGGCGCCATTGGCCCAGATAGTTTCATACTCCAAGGCGGAGGTTACATAGTTCTTGTCTTTGTCAACATATTCGTTTGAGCACTGAATGATACAGGTTGAGCAGCCGGAGTGAGTGGGATTACCGCCACGCTCCTTGATGACATCGTGCAAGGTCTCACCGCTAATTTTCGCTACTCCTTCGAACTGTCCCTCGGTGAAATTGCGGGTGGGATAGCCCCCCGCCTCGTTGATGATGCTGGCGAGCACATTGGTTCCGTAGACGGCCAATCCTCCCCCCGGTTTCGTGACGGGGTGTTCACGCAGAGCATCCCTGAAAACCCCAGCGGCCTCTTTGAAGGCTTCCTTATCTGCATAGGTGACCCCGGGAGCCTCTTTGTCATCTACCACAATGGCCTTCATACCCTTGGAGCCCATAACCGCGCCCATGCCACCTCGGCCGGCATGTCGGGATGGTGTTCCATTGGTGCTGGTAGCCGCTATCGAAGCTGCTGAGAACTTCATTTCCCCGGCAGGTCCGATTGAGACTATCCCCACTTTTTTGCCATACTTGTCTTGCAGTTTACTGACGAGGTCGTAGTTCTTCAGTCCTTTGAATTCGTTTGCGGGCTGAAGTTGAACACCGTCCTTGTTCACCAGCAAGTAGAATAGTTTACCTTCGGGGGCTTGCCCTTCCAGTACCATCCCGGCTATTCTCAATTTCCCGAGCTTGATTGCCACATTGCCCCCCACATTGCTTTCTTTTATTCCTCCAGTAAGGGGACTTTTGGCACCAATGGAAAGGCGCCCTGAGTTGGCGCAGGTTGTGCCTGCCAAAAGGCCTGCAGCCACCACCAACTTGTTACTGGGATCCAGAGGATGACAGAGCGGCGGTACCTCGCTTGCCACGATTCCTGAGGTAAGCCCTCTCCCTCCAAGTGCTGCGTATTCCGGGGCAAGTTCCTCCACCTGGACTTTCCCCTCGGTCATGTCTACACGGATAAGTTTTCTCATAACACTACCCCCTTGTGTTTATCTGAATTGCCAATTATTCGTTCTAAGCAGATGCGTTGTGATGGAATTTGAATAATGGGAATCTGCTTCCTAATTTATGACTGAATGGCTCGGGAACTGTCAAGAGAAATTCTACCAATTCACTGGGCGCAAAGTGAAAAGTATGGGGCAGAGGGAAATAAAACGGGCAGAAGATAGAGGTCGGAGGTCGGAAGTCAGAGATCAGAGGACAGAAGGCAGCAGGCAGGTTGCAGCGGGCAGTAAGCAGGCTGGATAATTAGAGAATTAGGGAATTAGTCAAATAGTAAAATCGGTTACGGTTCACCGTTCATCATTTACGATTTGACGATATAATAAATTAACGAATCGACTAATTAACGAATTTTCTAATCTTCAAATGACTATTGACTACTGGATTTTGACTCCTGAATTCTTACATTAGAATGGCCAGAGACAGCATGGTGGTGGTCTCTCGAATTCATCCTCACAGGAAGCCAACTGGTATGAATAGCGTTTAGCTTGCCTTTGGACTTTCCACGCCACTTTTTTCAACCAGGTTTTTTTTCGATATGTTCTGCGGCTGAAACCATTATGTCCCTCGTGGTAGGCGAGGTATAGATTGTAGGTGTCATCGCGAGCAATCTTGCAGATGGCATAGCTAAGATTGCTGTACCAGCCGACAAAATCAATTGCATCGGCAAAGTTGGCCCTGTCAGCCCCCCAGTTACCGGTGTTGGCTTTATATCTTTCCCAGGTTTCATCCAGCGCCTGCGCATATCCATAGGCAGAGGAAGGTCGGGGACCTGGGAAAAAGCAAAGGCAGGTAGTCCGAGCTGGTTTGGCCCCGGCCTTGAATTTTGACTCCTGATGCATAATGGCCATGAGCACCGGGATGGGAACGGACCACTTTTCGGAAGATCTGTACGCACTTTTATACCAGTCCCGCTCTTGTCGGAAGATTTGACAAATATTGTCTATGTTCTTCGGGGCAGATTGACGATGCGCACAGCCGCCAATGAGAACGGTAAGTATGCAGATCAGCGAGAATACACTGGTTACGAGTAAGCTTTTTCTGAGCATAGAAGGCGGAATCTCCACGTTCTGGCTCCAGAAAGGGTTGCAGTCACGCCAGGGCGTGAATTCGCAAAATATCCGGGCTAAAGAAGCTGCAATACCTCTGAAGGATGCTCCACCAGCACTTCTGCCCCGGTATCCTTGAGTTCTTCGGCTGTGCGAAAACCCCATAATGCCCCGACTGGAAACATGCCTGCTCCCCTGGCCGTTTTCATATCAGTACCAGTGTCGCCTAGGTAAAGAAATTTATCAGCAGGCAGGCGGAGTTGTTGCGATATTTCTATGGCGAGGATGGGATCGGGTTTCTTGGGTACTGCGGGTCGGGCGCCGGCAACGGGATAGAACTGCCACTTGGACAGTAGTTCAGCCACCATTTCCCTGGTGGACTCTTCTGGCTTGTTAGACAACACGGCCAGCTTGAGGTTGCGGAGGGTTAAGTCGTCCAACAGCTCAGGGATACCATCATAAGGGCGCGTTTTTTGCGACCAGCGTTTGCGATACTCTGCACGCATTTCAGCGGCGCACTGAGCAACCGTGGCCTCATCACGCCGGTTTTCGGGAAGAGCTCGCAGGGCGAACATCTCCACCCCGTCGCCCACAAAATTTTTACAAGCTTCGGCATCATGGCCAGGAAGACCGTACCCATCGAGTACTAAGTTCATTGAGTCAGTGAGATCCTCGATGCTGTCAAGAAGCGTTCCGTCCAGATCGAACAACACGGCCTCGAACTTCATGGAAATAAACCTCCTGAGAAAGGACGACCCATTAGAATCAGGAGCAATTTACCAGTATATAACGGTGCAAGCAAGAGCTACGAAAGCCAAAACCTCCTATATATTGGAGGCTGA
>Ga0255040_10000097_pt1 | contig 18346 bp, 17 predicted proteins | sample BC1_12_2_MG_FD_181711 | JGI IMG/M metagenome (GOLD analysis project Ga0255040, IMG submission 181711) | Seawater microbial communities from Strait of Georgia, British Columbia, Canada - BC1_12_2 | ecosystem: Environmental > Aquatic > Marine > Strait | place: Canada: British Columbia | collected... | reverse complement strand
GACCGTCGTTCTGGCCGCGTTCCTGGGCCTGGTGCCGGCGGTACAGGCCGCCTCCGACGACGCGCTGATTGCGTATTGGAAGCAGGAATGGCCGCGCACCGATTTTGCGCGCCGTACGGTGCCGTTGCAGGATATTCAGTCCGGCGGGCCGCCGAAGAATGGCATCCCGGCGATCGATCGGCCACGCTTTGAGTCGGTGGACGCGGCCGCAGGCTGGCTCGATCCCCGCGAGCCCGTCATCGCGCTCGAGTTGAACGGGCGCGCCAAGGCCTACCCGCTTTCGGTCCTGATCTGGCATGAGATCGTCAACGACCGGCTCGCCGATACGCCGATCGCGGTCACGTTCTGCCCGCTGTGCAACGCGTCGATCGTGTTCGAGCGGCGCGTTGCGGGCGCGGAGGTCGACTTCGGGACCACGGGAAAGCTGCGCTACTCGGACCTGGTGATGTACGACCGCCAGTCGGAGACCTGGTGGCAGCAATTCACCGGCACCGGGATCATCGGCCGCCACGCGGGTACGGCGCTGCGCAAGGTCGAATCACAGATCGTCTCGTTCGACGACTTTCGCGCGGCATGGCCGGATGGGCGTGTGCTTTCGCGGAACACCGGATTTGACCGCCCCTATGGTCGCAACCCGTACGCAGGTTATGACGACATCAATCAGTCGCCGTTCCTGTTGACGACCGCGGCGGACGCGCGCCTGCCACCGATGGAACGCGTAGTCAGCATCAGCGCGGGTGGCGTGCACCGCGTGTATCCGTTCAGCGTGCTTGCAGGCACACCGGTCATAAACGACACGCTGGGCGGCGCGCCAGTCGTCGTGCTGTCGCGCGCGGGCACGCTTTCGGTGCTCGATCAATCGGAGATCAAGGCCTCGCGGCGCATCCCGTCGGCGAACGCGTTCTCGCGCCGCCTTGGCGCTCAGACCCTCGAATTCGAACTGCGCGGCAAGCGCGTGGTCGATCGCAATACCGGTTCCGAGTGGGATCTTCTCGGGCGGGCGGTCGCGGGCACGTTGAAGGGCTCGCGGCTTACGCCTGCGGTGGGCGGGATCCATTTCGCGTTTGCCTGGCTGGTGTTCAATCCAAAGACGGAGATCTACAAAAAATGAAGCGCGTACAGGCCTTGCTCGTCGTCTGTGCCCTGGTCGGGCTCTCAGGCGCAGCGCGTGCACAGGGGTCTGCTTGCAGCGCGGCCACCGCAGAGCGTACGAATGTGCTGGTCGAACTGTTCACGTCGGAGGGCTGCAGCAGCTGCCCACCGGCTGATCGATGGCTTTCGGCGCTCGGCACGGGTCCTGCGGTACCGGCGCGGGTGGTGCCGATCGCGTGGCACGTTGACTACTGGGACTACATCGGCTGGAAGGACCGTTTTGCCCAGGCCGGGTTCTCTGCACGCCAGAGAGATCTGGCCCAAATCCGGCGCGAGCCGGTCGTCTATACCCCACAGGTGCTCGTTCAGGGCGAGGACTTCCGGCGCTGGTCGGGTGGCGGGCTCGACGACGCGGTCGCCCGGGTAAACGCCCGCCCGGCACGCGCGGAGATCGCGCTTTCGATCCTTGGCCGGTCGGACACCGCGATCGACGTCGAGGTTCGTGCCGCGCTGCTCAGCACGGTGCCGCAGTCGGGTCCGACGTCCTACACCCTGCACCTTGCCGCCTATGCGAACCAGCTGACGACCCAGGTGGCGGCGGGGGAGAACGAGGGCCGTTCGCTCGTGCATGATCACGTCGCGTTCGGCTCGACGGGCCCCATTCCGCTCGGACCCAAGGGTGCTGTGACCCAGCGCCATCGGCTGGCGCTGCCGCGGGCGGTGGCGCCCGGGGCATCCGGCGTGGTCGCATTCGTACAGAGCACCCGCACGGCGGAGGTTCTGCAGGCGCTCATGTTGCCCGCCTGTACGGGCTGAGCCGCAGGGCGAAATTTGCTTTTTCGCGTCCGGGGGCCTTACTCGGGTATATTCGGTCGATCCCGTAGAGGGAGGACGGGACCCGAGGGAGATAGGGGGCAGGACCATGCATGCGACGCAGATCCGTCAAAAGGACGGCATCTTTTACTTCGCCAATTACCGGGCGGACGAGCTACTTTCGAAGGTCCGCTTCATCAGCCGCTTCTATGGCGAAGGCTCGGGGGAGGAGATCGCGCCGGCGCGTATCGCGCACGACGACGACATCGCGCAATTCATCTCGAAGATCGAGCGCACCGACAAGGCCTTCCAGCGGACCTTGTCACGCGCCAAGGTGAAGGCCTTGCGCAATTTTTTCGAGACTGCGGTGTCGCAGCCGCCGATCCCGGGAACCGTGCTGCTGTTCACGTCCGAGACGCTGCGCTTTCAGACCGAGCACGCAGACGGCGTCGGGCGCCTGTCGGAGCCGAGCTCGAAGTTCCTCGTCATCGACGGTCAGCACCGGCTTGCGGCGCTGCATTTCTACATGAAGGACAAGCCCGACGAGGCCAGCGGCATCCAGGTCCCGTGCATCATCTTCGACGGCCGCAGCGAGGACTTCGCGACCGAGATGTTCGTCATCATCAATTCGACGCCGACGCGCATCAACAAGAGCCATCTCGTCGACCTGTACGAGAAGGTCTCGTTCGCCGCCCCCGACCGGCGCTTCGCTGCCCGCCTCGTCGAGCGCCTGTATGGCGAGGGCGATAGCCCGCTGCGCTACCGCATCAACCGGCTCGGCGGGCGCAGCCAGCGCGACAAATGGATCCTGCAGGCAGAACTGTTCAACGAGCTGCACCGCTGGGTGCGGGGGCGCTGGCGCAGCATCCAGCTCGCCGGCGGTAGCGCCAAGGAAGTGCCGCGCTACTACGGCATCGTGCGGGATTTTCTCAAGGCGGCGCGCGCTGCGTTTGGCGACGCCTGCTGGGGAAACGACAACTACATGGTGACCAAGCCGGTGACGCTGAAGGCGTTCATTCGGGTCTGCGCGGATCTTGCGCGTGAGGACGCCGAGCCAGAGGCCGGGCGCCAGGCACGCTGGGAGGAGCGCCTTGCGCCCTGGGCCGAGCGCGCCCGCGAGTTCCGTGCCGAAGGCTTCTACGACCGCTTTGCGGCCAAGGGTGAGGTCGAGCGCGTTGCGCGCATCCACCGCGAACTCGCTCGAACCGCGGGGATCGAAGTCGGGCGACCGAAGAGCTGACGAGCGGCGCGGCGCGCCGCGTCAGGTGGTTCGCGTGTTACGGCGCGGTAATGGCGCCGGCGCCCGAGAGCCGGTCGATTTCGTCTGCCGGGTAGCCGAGTTCGGAGAGGATCGTTCGCGAGTGCTCGCCCAGGGCCGGCACCGCGTCCATGCGCGGTTCGAAATCCGATAGATTGAACGGCGGTTTAAGCGCGTCGATCTCGCCGCCCGGCGAACCCACGCGCGTCCAACGATCGCGGGCGGCGAGCTGCGGATGCGTCCAGAACTCCGCCATGTCGTTCAGGCGCGCGTTCGCGATGCCGGCGGTCTCCAGGCGTTCGATGACCTGTGCCGCGCTCAAATCCGCAAACACCCGTTCGATCTCGGACTGCGTCGCATCGCGGTTCGCGGCGCGCGCCGGTCCGGTGGCGAACCGGGGGTCGGCAGCCAGCGCGGGCTGGCCGAGGACCCTCTCGCAAAAGCGCGCGAATTCGCGATCGTTCTGGATCGAGAGGAATACCGTCCCGCCGTCGCCGGCCTTGAACGGTCCGTAGGGGACGATCGTCGCGTGGTAGGCCCCGCGGCGCGGCGGCGGCGCGCCCCCGTAGTGGGCGAAATAGGCGGGAAAACCCATCCATTCGCCAAGGGCCTCGAACATCGTGATATCGAGGGTCGCGCCTTCGCCGGTCGATGCGCGTCGGAGCAGCGCGGCCAGAATCGACGACAGGGCGTACATCCCCGCCGCAATGTCGGCAACGGGGATGCCGGCCTTCGCCGGCGCGTCCTCCGCGCCGGTGACCGACAGCAGCCCAGCTTCGCATTGGACCAGCAGGTCGTAGGCCTTTTTCGCCGCGTAGGGACCCGCCGGTCCGTAGCCCGAGATGCCGCACCAGACGAGCCGCGGGTGGCGCGCCCGCAATTCCGCGGCGCCAAGGCCGAGCCGCTCGGCCGCCCCCGGCGCGAGGTTCTGGACGAAGACATCGGCCTGCGCGACGAGCTTCGCGAGGATCGCCTGTGCCGCGGGCTGCTTGACATCCAGCGCGATCGATTCCTTCGAACGATTCACCCAGACGAAGTGCGAAGACAATCCATGCACGGTCTGATCGTAGCCGCGCGCGGCGTCGCCGCCGCCCGGGCGTTCGACCTTGATGACCCGTGCGCCGAGTTCGGCGAGCTGGCGCGTGCAAAATGGCCCGGCGATGACCTGCTCGAGCGCGACGACCGTCACGCCCTCCAGCGGGCGGATCATTCGAACGTCACTTCGAGACCCGCGAGCGGCAGACCTTCGAAGGTCGTCGACCAGGTTTCCCCTGGCGCCACCGGGTGCGCGTCGGTCAGCACGCCGGTGGAAATGATTTCCCCGGCGGCGAGCGGCGGCGCCTCGGGTTGCTCGGCGAGCAGCTCGATGAGGAAGGCGAGCGCATTCAGGGGACTGTCGAGCACATTTGCGCCAATACCGTGGTCGACGACCCGGTCTGCGCAGCGCAGAGTGACCTCGAGCGCGGGTAGGCGGTCGGCAAGATCGGGCAGGTCTCCGACCGGGACCGGCGTGCCGACGACGAGCCTGCCGTGCAGGCCGTTGTCCGCGGTGCAGTCGGCGATCTTGACCCGCCAACCGGGGTGGTGGCACTGAACGATCTCGATCGCGTGCGCGACCCACTCGATCGACGAGAGCAGGGCATGTGGATCGCGCGTCCCGGGGGTTGGTGCACGCGCGAGCCGGACGCAGACTTCGGGTTCGATCCGGGGCTGTGTGAGTCCCCTTAAGTCGACCCGCGCGCGATTGGATTTCGAGTAGACGAGGGTCTGGTCGTACACCATGCCCCACAGCGGTTCGTAGACGCCGTAGCGCTTCCAGAGCGTGCGGTTGGTGAAGCCGATCTTGCGTCCCGCTGAGGTCCAGCCGCGCGCAACGCGCTGGGCATGCAAACGTGCGGCCGCGCGGTAGCCGGCCTCGGCCGAAAGATCTGCGTAGCGCGCGCTGAAGGGCGCGACCTCGCCGCCCTCGTCGTGCAGCGCGACGAGTTCTGCTGCAATCCGCTCGACGGAGGAATCGATCATGCCGGCCCGTGGTTTGGCACCGATTCTAACCGTGCTGCGGCCGCTGCACGGTTGCGGTTTCATAGCGTGCATGCCACATTAACGCGCCATGGGACCATACATTGTCTGGGCGCTGGTTGGCCTCACGTTGATGACTGCAGAGGTTCTTACGGCAACCTTTTTCAAGCCGACGCAGGCCGGCGCGCCGGGCGAATAAGGAGATCGCGATGGGCGTTTCCGCGATGAACCACTTCACCATCCTTTGTGATGATCTTGAGGTCACGCTCGCGTTCTACGCCGAGCACCTCCATCTGCGGCCGGGCGCCCGCCCGCCGTTCGACTTCTCGGGCGCTTGGCTGTACGCGCATGGGGGCAAGGATCCGATCCTGCACATCATCGACCGCGAGCCGAAGCCGCCGCTCGTTGCGGGCGTGATCGATCACATGGCGTTCAGTGGCAAGGGGCTCATCTCGACCACGCAGCGACTCGACAAGAGCAGCGTGCCCTACGAGCTGCGACGCTTGCCGGGCGAATGGGGCACCTGGCAACTCTTTTTCCACGATCCGAACGGCGCCAAGATCGAGATCGACTTCGACCGCACCGAGCCGGCGCCCGGCGGCCTCGCGTGAATGTCCTGCAACGCGTCGCCGGCGCGCTCATCGGCATCGCGCTGTTCATCGCCGCCTTCGTCTTCGCGTCGGTCATTTTTGCGGTGGCGGCGGTCCTTGCGCTCATCATCTGGGGCTGGCTGATGTGGCGCACGCGCGGCCTGCGGCGCGAACTCGAGCGCGCGCAGGGCGCCGAGCGCGCGGACGGCACCGTGATTGAGGGCGAATACCGGGTCGAGCGCGAAGTGCGTCAGATCGACGAAGGCCCGTAGGCGGACGACGGACCCGGCGGCGGCGCCGGGACCGGCGTGTGATTATGTGCGGGTGCGGAAAAGCGGTCGCTTTCCGCACCTAGCAAATCGGGCTAGACTTGATTTGGCTCGACCTGCCGGGCGCGTCCAAGGAGACCGGCCGGGGGTTGGTCGGTAGGCGGTACGCGTTACGTTACGTTACGGACCGGAGTACCGGATTTCGACCACGCAGTGTGCGTGCTGCAGTGCGCGTCCAGTTGCGCCGAACGACGAATCGCTTGAATTGTAAAACCCGAAGGAGGAGAAATCGTATGAAACGAACTTTGAAAATGATGTCGGTCGCCGGCTGCCTTACGCTGGCTGCGCCGTTTGCCACGGCGGACACCTTCGTAACCATGGTATCGGGCCCCGCCGGCGGCAGCTGGTATCCGCTGGGCGCGAAAATCATGCAGGTGATGGACGCGCAACTCGACGGCGTCTCCACCAAACTCGAGCCGGGCGGTGGCGTGGGCAACATCAAGGACGTCAGCCAGGGCAACGCGCAGATTGGCTGGAGCTACGGCCACACGGCCTACAACGGCTACATCGGGCGTGGGAAATTCGACAAACCCTTCAAGAACGTCAGTTTCTTTGCGACCTTGTATCCGGGTATCGTGCAGATCGCCGTCCCGAGAACCTCGAGCATCAAGTCGATCAGCGATTTCGACGGCAAGAACATCAGCCCCGGAAAGGCGGGATGGACCGGTACCGCGTTCGCCGAGACGGTGTTGGCTGCCTACGGCCTGAGCTTCGACAAGATCAAGAAGAGCGGCGGAGTCGTGCACCATGTCGACTACTCCAGTTCGGTGGCGCTGATGAAGGATGGCCACATCGACGTGTTCCTCGGTGTCACCTCGATGCCGCAGGCCTCGTTCATCGATCTGAACTTCAAGCCGGGGATCCGGTTCATCGGCATCGACCCGGACAAGATGACGGGCATCATCAAGAACAATCCCGGGGTGATCGCGACCAAGATCCCGACGAGCGCTTACAAGGGGATGACTGCCGACGTGCCGACGCTCGCCACGGCGACGGTCATGGTGGTGAACAAGGACCTGCCGGCGGACCTCGTCTACAAAATGTGCAAGGTCTTCTGGAAGGAGCACGCCACCTTCGCGTCGGTCAAGAAGGTGTGGAACAAGGTCAAGAAGGAAGACGCGCTGGCCGCCGCCGCGATTCCGGTTCATCCGGGCGCGGAGCGCTGCTACAAGGAAATGGGCGTCAAGAAGATGTAACTTCGGACGCGGGCGCGCAACGGTCCGCGCATTGTGCACGGGCCGCTGCGCGAACGTTTCACGTCCATGACCTCCGCGTGCCACAGAGCGACCAATGCGCCGGGCGACCGCGGGCCTTCGACGCGGCATGGTCACGGACCTCTGATCGCAGATTCCCCCGGCAGGCCCAATGGCTGACACCGCCCCCCAGATCATAGAAGAGCGTCTCGAGTATCACGAGGTCAAGGAAGCCTCGTTACTGGAGACCGTGTTGCGGGATCGCGGCTCGCGCCTGCCGGTCGTGATTGCCGTCGTCTGCGCGGTGTTCGCGATTGCGCTGGCGCTGTTCCATTTGTATACCGCGGTCTACGGCACGACGGAGACGCGCTCTTTTCGCGGCACGCACCTGACGGTCATGCTGGTGCTGGCCCTGCTGCTCAACCCGTTGTTTCGCCGCTCTTACCGTGACCCGCTCGTCAACCTGGATGGGCGGGGAAATGGGTTACGCGTCATCGGGTTCCTGATCGATCTCGTGCTAGTCGGTTTCGGCCTGTTCGTGCAGGGCTATACGTTGTGGGATATCGACGGCTTCAACATGCGTGGTGGCGACATTACGCAAATGGACCTGTGGGTCGGGGTGGCATTCACGCTGCTGGTGCTTGAGGCGACCCGGCGCGTGGTGGGCTGGGCGATGGTCTTCGTCACCGGTTTTTTCGTCGTCCACAGCCTCTATTCGAATTACTTTTTCGGCTTTCTGTACGGCCCGCCAACCTCGTTTCGCAAGTACATCGACGTGATTTTCATGCGACCCGACGGCATCTTCGGCATTCCGCTGATGGTGGTGGCGACCTACATTCTGCTGTTCATCATCTTCGGCGCGTTGCTGATCCGCTCGGGTGCGGGGCGCTTTTTCATCGACCTAGCGATCTCGCTGACCGGACACCGCACCGGCGGGCCGGCAAAAGCGGCGGTGGTGGCAAGCGCGATGATGGGAACCGTTTCGGGCTCGGCCGTCGCAAACGTCGTCACGACGGGTGCGTTCACGATCCCGCTGATGAAGCGGCTCGGTTACCGGGCGCGTTTCGCGGCCGCGGTCGAGGCCTGCGCCTCATCGGGCGGGCAGATCACGCCGCCGATCATGGGTGCCGCGGCCTTCATCATTGCCGAATTTCTGCGCGTCAACCTGCTGGTCGTCATCGTCGCGGCGATCATCCCGGCCTTCCTGTACTACGCGACCGTGTACTTCATGGTTCACATGGAAGCCGAAAAGCACGGCCTGGTCCGCATTCCGAAGGCGAAGCTGCCGAATTTCGGCGAAGTCCTGAGGCAGGGTTGGCACCTGCTGTTCTCGCTCGTGGTGCTGATCGCGCTTCTGGGGATCGGCTACAGCGCGATGATGTCCGCGTTCTGGGGCATCGTCACGATCGCTACGCTGAGCTTCATCAACAAGAACACGCGGATGAGTTCCGTGGACCTGTTCGCGGCCCTGGAAAGCGGCGTGCGCAGCACCATCCCGGTGACCATCGCCTGCGCCTGCGCCGGCATCATCATCGGTTCGGTGTTCGTCTCCGGCCTCGGCCTCAAGTTCACCCAGTCGGTGATCGACCTCTCGGGCGGCTCCCTGTTTGCGCTGCTTGCGCTGACCGCGTCTGCCTCGATCCTGCTCGGCATGGGACTGACGACGACCGCGGTCTACATCACGCTCGCGGCGCTGATTGTCCCGTCGCTCGAGCAGATGGGGGTGATGCCGATCGCGGCGCACCTGTTCGCGTTCTACTTCGGCGTCGTCTCGACCATCACGCCGCCGGTGGCGCTCGCATCGTTTGCCGCCGCCGCGATCGCCGGCAGCCCGCCGATGAGCACGGCGCTGGAATCCGCAAAGGTGGGGATCACGAAGTATCTGGTGCCGTTCATCTTCGTGTACAACCCGACGCTCCTGTTTGAGGGACCGCTGTGGTTGACCGCGTTTTCCGTCGTCACTGCGCTGGCGGGCGTCTGGGCGCTTTCCGCGGCGATCGAAGGTTGGCTGCGTGGTCGGCTAAACGTCGCGCTGCGCGGGGTGATGATCGGTTCCGCGATCCTGCTGCTGTACCCGCCGCAACTCACCTTGTTTAATCTTTCGGGTTACCTGGTCACGATTTTGGGCGGTGCCTGCTTCGCGCTCGTCTTCTTCACCCGCAGCCGTGCGGGCGATGCCCTTGCGCCGGCTGGAGGTTGAACGCGATGAAGCTGCGCAGCGTCTTTCTCGGCAAACCGATCCACTGGCTGCTATGGCCGATCATCGCCGGACTATTCATATGGATGAATTCGGTGCATCTGCACGTGACGCGGTTCAATTCCTTCGCCTTCGTGCTGATCGGGATCGCCGCCGTAGTCGTTGCATACATCGTGTTCACCACCGGACGCAACGAGCAGGTCACGCGCGATCCGATCCCGCGGGACGCCGGCCCCGTAGGGACCGAGAGCGAAGACTGAGTCGCGCGCGCTTGCGCGCCCATCGGGCGCGACGGGCGTCAATCGGCGGGCAGGGGATCGTGCCAGTGTGCGTGCAGCGCGATCAGCCGTGAGGCCTCGATAGGGCCCCAGGTTCCCGGCTCGTAGGCATGCAAGGCGGGCGGCTCGGCGACGACCGGGTCGACGATACGCCAGGCTTCCTCGACTTCGTCCTGGCGCGCGAACAGCATATGGTCGCCCGCCATCGCCGCGCCGAGCACCAGTTCGTAGGCTTCGATCTGCAGGCGAGGATCGCGGCTTGCGAACAGCTCGACATTCTCGAGCTCACCCCGGCGGCCCGCAGCCATGACGCTTGCGCCGAGCGCGATTTCGACGTTCGGGCTCATTCGAAAGCGCAGGTGGTTCGGCGCGCCGCCGTCGAACTCGCGGCCCGAGAAGATGCGCTGCGGCGGATGCTTGAGCGTGACCAGTACCTCCGTCGCGGTCAGCGGCATGCGCTTTCCGGCGCGCAGATAAAACGGCACCCCCTGCCAGCGCCAGGATTCGAGGCGCAAGCGCATTGCGGCGAGCGTCTCGACCTGGGAATCGGCTGCAACGCCTTGCTCGTCACGGTAGCCGATGTACTGACCACGCACGACGTCGGCGTTCGCCGGTGGACGGATCGACTTCAGGACCCGCACTTTCTCGTCACGCAGCGCCTCGGTGTCCGGGCCGACTGGCGGCTCCATCGCGAGCAGGCAGAGGACCTGCAGCAAGTGGTTCTGCACCACGTCGCGCACCGCGCCCGCTTCTTCGTAGAATTTGCCGCGCCCCGCGACGCCGAATTCCTCGGCCATCGTGATCTCGACTCGCTCGACGTAATTGCGGTTCCAGATCGGCTCGAGAAAGGAATTGCCGAAACGGAAGAACAGGATGTTCTGCACCGTTTCCTTGCCGAGGTAATGATCGATGCGAAAGATTGCGTCCTCGCTGAACGCGGCGTGTAGCGTCTGGCTCAACGCGCGCGCCGATTCGAGACTGCGGCCGAAGGGTTTTTCGAGCACGATGCGGCCACCGGCGGCGCAGCCGATCCGCGCCAGCCCCACGGTCACCTGCGGAAACAAGCTCGGCGGGATGGCGAGATAGCAAACGGGTCGCTGCGCAGTGCCCAGCGCGGTGCACAGGCGATCGAAGGTCGCCGGATCGGTGTAGCTGCCGGGCACATAGCGCAGGGCGCGCGCGAGCCGCTCGAAGGCCTCGGGCTCGAAGCTGCCGTGCGCCTCGAGGCTCTCGCGTGCGCGCGCCACCAGGCGCTCGAGGGTCCAGCCTTCGCGGGCGACCCCGATCACCGGCAGGTCGAGCTGCCCCTTTTTTGCCAGCGCCTGGAGCGCCGGGAAAATTTTCTTGAAGGCCAGATCCCCGGTGACCCCGAAAAGCACCAGGGCGTCGGCCGCCGCCGTGGTCGGGCTCATCGGCCCGCTGCTCCGGAGGCTGGCACTAGGCGCACGGCAATCGTCGCAGGGTCAGACCACACGCGTCAGCACCGCTTGGCCGGCGAAGTGATGGCGCAGGTTCTCGATCTGCAGATTGCCCATCGCGGTGCGCGTTTCCAGCGTGGCGCTGCCGACATGCGGCAGCACGACTGCGTTCTCGAGGCTGAAGAAGCGTGGATCGATCTTCGGTTCGTCGTCGAACACATCGAGTCCCGCGCCGGCGATGCGCCCTTCCTGCAGATATCGAATCAACACCGCTTCGTCCATCGTCGAGCCGCGAGAAATGTTGACGACATAGCCTTTCGATCCGAGCGCATCGAGCACCTTGCTGTTAATGATGTGCTGCGTCCCGGCGCCACCCGGGGTGACGACGACGACGACGTCGCTTGCACGTGCCAGCGCCACCGGATCGCGCTCGTAGCGATAGGGCACGTCCTTCTTGTTTCGGTTGTGGTAGTGAATCTTCATGCCGAAGGCCAGTGCGCGCTGCGCAATCGCTTCGCCGATCCGGCCCAGTCCGAGGATCCCCATCGTCTTCCCGCCAAGCGAGGTGCTGAGCGGGTAACCGCCGCGTGCGGCCCAGAATCCCGAGCGCAGATAGGCCTCCGCTTGCGGGAATTTGCGCACGGTGTTCAGCGTCAGCGCGATGGCGGTGTCGGCGACGCAGTCGTTCAGCACGTCAGGCGTGTTGGTGACGATGACCTTGCGTTGCTTCGCTGCGTCGAGGTCGATGGAATCGACCCCGACACCGAAGTTCGAAATGATCTCGAGCTTCGGCAGCGCGTCCATCAGCGCGGCGTCCACGCTGCTGCCGAAACTTGCGATCGCACGGATGCGTGGCGCCGCCGTTTTCAGAAACGCTGCGCGATCGCTCGCCTCGTAGAGCCGGTGGCAGGCGAATTCTTTTTCAAGTACGACCTGCGTGGGCTTGAAAATCTTCGTCGTCAGTAGAACATCGGGTTTCATCTTGATCTCGGTCAGGATTCGAATTTTGCCGCAAGCGCCTCTGCGCCGCGCGCGAGCAGCCCGACGTCGGAACCGACGGCGACGAACAGCGCGCCTGCGGCGAGCATGCGCTTCGCGTCCGCCTCGACCGGGGACAGATAGCCCGCCGCTTTGCCGGCCTTGCGAATGCGGCGCATCGCTTCTTCGATCAGCTGCAGCACCGCCGGATTCGCCGTTTCTCCGGTGTATCCCATTGATGCGTGGAGGTCGGCGGGCCCGATGAACACGCCATCCACGCCGTCCACCGCGCAGATGGCTTCGAGTTGATCGAGCGCGGGTTTCGTTTCCACCTGCACCAGCACGCAGAGTTCCTCCTGCGCGCGTTTGGCGTAGTCCTTGACGCGCCCGAAGCGCGTCGCGCGTGTCGTGCCGGCAACGCCGCGGATGCCCGCCGGCGGATAGCGCGTCGCCGCGACCGCCGCCTTCGCCTCCTCCACGGTGCACACATAGGGGATCAGCAGCGACTGTGCGCCGGCATCGAGCACGCGCTTGATGTTCACCGGGTCGTTCCACGGTACGCGCACGATCGGCGTGGTCGGGTAGGGTGCCGCCGCCTGAAGCTGGGTCAGCAGACTTTCGAGATCGTTTGGCGAGTGCTCGCAGTCGAGCAGGATCCAGTCGAAACCGGCGCCCGCGATCACCTCGACGGTATAGCTCGACGACAGGCTCGACCATAGCCCGATCTGCGGGGTGTCGGCGGCCAGGCCTTGTTTGAACGCGTTGCGGGGAAGGTCCATCGGCGGGCTCCGTATTCCATACAAGGCGCGAATTATCCGCGATCGGCCGCGCCCCCGGAGCGCTGGTTCGCCGCGCGGCCATGCGGCCGCCGCGTCGGCGACGCGTTTCCCGGGTCAGTGAATCTCGGGCTCGGAGACCTCCGCGGTGCCTTCGAGAAAGTCGAAGTCGCAGCCTTCGTTCGCCTGCTTGACGTGGCGCGAAAAGATCGCCCCGTAGCTGCGCTCGTATTTTGGCGGCGGCCGTTTCCAGGCTTTGCGGCGGCGGTCGAGTTCCCGTTCCGATACCTTGAGATTGAGCGCGCGATTCTCGACGTCCAACTCGATCAGGTCGCCATTGCGCACCAGGGCAAGCGGCCCGCCGACGTAGGCCTCGGGCGCGACGTGCAGGATGCAGGTGCCGTAGCTGGTCCCGCTCATGCGGCCATCCGAGAGTCGTACCATGTCGGCGACGCCCTGCTTGATCAGCTTCTTCGGCATCGGCAGCATGCCCCACTCGGGAAACCCCGGGCCGCCCAGCGGTCCCGCGTTCTTCAGCACCAGCACGCAGCTGGCGTCGACATCGAGATCGTCGCGATCGATCCTCGCCGCCATGTCGTTGTAGTCCTCGAACACCACGGCGCGTCCGCTGTGCTGCATCAGCGTTGGGTCCGCGGCACTGGTCTTGATCACCGCGCCGTCCGGCGCGAGGTTCCCGCGCAACATCACGATGCCGCCCGACGCCTTGAGCGGCCTGTCGCGCGGCAGGATCACGTCGGGATTCCACACCTTGGCGCCGGCGATATTCTCACCGAGGGTTCGGCCGTTCACGGTTTTTGCCGACAGATCGAGCAGATCGCCCAACGCGTTTAGCAGCGCGCGCAAGCCGCCGGCGTAGTAGAAGTCTTCCATCAGGTACCGCGTACCCGAAGGCCGCACGTTGGCGATGACCGGCGTCTTCGCGCTGATTTCGTTATAACGCTCGAGCGGGAACGCGAGACCCGCGCGTCCCGCCATCGCCACGAGGTGCACGATCGCATTGGTCGAGCCGCCCATCGCCATCAGCGTCGTGATGGCGTTATCGAAGGAACCGCGCGACAGAACGTCGCGCGGTTTTAAGTCCTCCCATACCATGTCGACGATTCGTTTTCCGGTGAGCGTGGCCATGCGCGCGTGGTTGGAGTCGGGCGCCGGGATCGAGGCATAGCCGGGCAGCGTGAAGCCAAGCGCCTCGGCGAGCGACATCATGGTTGCGGCGGTGCCCATGGTCATGCAGGTGCCGGGCGAGCGTGCGATCGAGTCCTCGATTTCGTTCCAGTCCTGTTCCGTAATGCGTCCCGCGCGCAGCTCGTCCCAGTATTTCCAGACGTCGGAACCCGAGCCAAGCGTCTGGTCGCGCCAGTGGCTGTTCAACATCGGCCCGGCGGGCAGGTAGATGGCGGGCAGGTTCATGCTGGTCGCCCCCATGATCAGCGCCGGCGTCGTCTTGTCGCAGCCGCCCATGAGCACGGCACCGTCCACCGGGTAGCCGCGCAGCAACTCCTCGGTCTCCATGGCGAGGAAGTTTCGGTACAGCATGGTGGTCGGTTTTTGCATGGTTTCGGCAAGTGCCATCGCCGGCATCTCAAGCGGGAAGCCGCCCGCCTGCCATACGCCGCGCTTCACCTCCTCGGCGCGCTGGCGGAAATGCGTGTGGCAATGGTTGATGTCCGACCAGGTGTTGATGATCGCGATCACCGGCTTGCCGCCGTAGTCGGCGCGGTCGTAGCCCATCTGCGCGGTACGCGAGCGATGGCCAAACGAACGTAGATCCTTGACGCCGAACCAGCGGTGACTGCGCAGGTCTTCAGGTCGCTTCTTGGTGGCCGTCATCAGCAGTTCCTTTCACGCACATGCATTCATGGATTCCTATCGACGCCGACATTCTAGCGGCGTCGCGCGCGACGCTTGCCGCGCAGTGGGCGGCGAGCCGGCAGGCGCGCACGGTATGATGCGCGCATGCTCGGCACCGCCGACCTGCAACGTCGCCTGCGCCGGCGCGGCGTGGTGTTCGTTGCGTGGGCCGCGGGCTGGGTGCAGCTGCTTCGATTCGGCGGTACCGCCATCGTCGCCGCGCTTTCACCGTCGATCTACATCCCGGCGACGCGTGACAGCGTCGCCAAGCAGGTCTACTTCACGGCGTGGCAGGTGCTGCCGGGCTTCGTACTGTTCATTGCCGTGCTGAGCGCGGTCGTCGTGCGCATCGTCGACGCCACCGCGCGCGACTACGGCCTGTCGCAGTTCGCGATCGAGATGATTCTGCGCGTATTGCTACTCGAGCTGATCCCGTTGACCGCGGCGCTGTTCGTCTCGCTGCGCTCCGGTGCGGCGATCAGTACCGAGATTGCACTCATGAACCTGCGCCACGAGATCGACGCGCTGGCGCGTGCCGGCGTGGACCCGATGCGCCACGAGTTAGTGCCGCGGCTGGTCGGTTGTACGGTCTCGGTGATCGCGCTGTCGGTGGTGAGCTGCGCAGTGACGCTGGTGATCGCCTATCTGGGGGTATACGGGTTTTTTCTCTGGGGGCTGCCGGAGTTCACGCGCACAGTGGGGGCCGTCTTCAGTCCACAGATCACCATCGGACTCGGGCTAAAGTGCCTGTTCTTCGGTATCGCGGTCGGTGTGATTCCGATGGCCGAGGGGCTCGCCGGGCCGCTTGAAGTCCACTCCGCGCCGGTGACCGTGCTGCGCGGCATGATGCGGTTATTTTTCGTTCTCCTTCTGATCGAGGTGTCGTCATTGGCGTTCAAGTACATATGACCTGGGTTGCCGGCGACGCCGAACGGCGCGCGGCACTCGCCGAGCACCCGCTCGCCGCGCTGGTGTCGCCGGCGCTGCCGCTGCGCGCGAATCTGTCGGCCCTGGAGAACATTGCCCTTGTGCAGCAGTACCAGCACAGCCTCGATTGGCCTACGGCCGCCGCCGGCGCCATGGGCTTGCTCGAGCAACTCGAATGCGCCGGCTGCGCGGGCAAGCGCGACGCCGGATTGACGCACGAGGAGCGTTTCCAGGTGAAGCTGTTGCGCGCAGTGGCCGCATCACCGGCACTGGTCGTGATCGAGCGTCCCGGCTATCTTCTGCCCGATACCCATTACCCGCGGTTTGTGGACGCGTCGCTTGCGGCGGTCCAGGATCGCTTTGGCAGCTGCACGATTATCGACTACGTATGGAACGCACCCCTGTATCCACCGCGCTGATCCGGCATCTCGGGTTCAAGATCGGGTTGCTGGTGACGCTCACCGCGGCGCTCGTGATCGCCTTCGTGGTCTACGTGCTGTATGCGCGTGGCGTGTTTGAGCCGACCCAGCGTCTGACCTTGGTCGCCGACAACGCCGGCGGCGTGACCGTCGGCATGGACATGACGTTCGCGGGATTTCCGATCGGCCGCGTACGGCGCATCTCCCTGGGTGAAGACGGGCGGGCGCGTCTCGATGTCGAGCTGGCGAAGCGCGATTCGCGCTGGTTGCGCGCCTCGAGCGTGTTCACGATCGAACGCTCGCTGGTGGGCGCGACACGGCTACGCGCGTTCACCGGCAATCTTGACGATGTCCCGCTGCATGACGGTGCTGAGCGCGAGGCCTTAATCGGCGACGTGACCGAGCAGATCCCGCTCATGGTGGCGACACTGCGCTCGGCACTGGAGAATGTCGAGCAGGTCACCGGCGTTGGGTCCGGCCTGCGCACGAGCGTCGCGAACCTGCAGACCTTCACCGCACGCCTCACTGGCGAGTACGGGGCGCTGGAAGGCGTGCTGGGCGACGTCGAGCACGCGAAGAAGGTAATTTCGGCGCTCGAGCGCACGAACAGCTTGCTTGCCGAGCTGAGCAGGGTGGCGCGGGCGAGCGAGCGCCTGGTGACCAAGGCGGAGCGCCGCGTGCTGGACAAGGACGGCCTGGTCGATGAAACGCGCAAGGCGGCCGTCGAGGCGCGCGCGCTGCTCGGGGACGCGCGTGATCGGCTAAAACGGGTTGACGCCATCCTCGTCAACCTGGAAGCGGTAAGCGCCGATGCGCGCGTGATCAGCGGCGAGGCCAAGACCGCATCGATCGATCTCGCGACGCTGCGCGCCGAGGTTGACGACAGCGTGCGCAAGCTCGGTCATCTCATCGATGAACTGAACCGCAAGTGGCCTTTCGAGCGCGAGACAGAAGTGAAGCTGCCGTGAGCCTGCGCCGCCTTGCGGTCATGGGGACCCTGTTGCTGGTTGGTTGTGCCGGAGACCCGCCGCCGCCCGACTGGCAGGTCGAGGCGCGCACAGCGCTCGACGCCTTCGCGCGGTATGAACTGGAAGGCCGGCGGCGCCTTGCCGAGCAAGCATTCGAGCGCGCACGCAGGGCGCTCGCGCGGACCGGGCGGGCGGCGCTGCTGGCGCGGGCCGAGTTGACGCGCTGTGCGCTGCGCGTGGCGAGTCTGGAATTCGACCCCTGCGTTGGATTCGAAGCGCTGCGCGAGGACGCGCCCCCCGCGGAGCGCGCCTACGCCGACTTTCTTGCCGGGCGGTGGGATCGCGTCGACCCTGCGCTGCTGCCGGCGCAGTACCACGCGATCCTTTCGGCGGGCGCGGCGTCCGCTGACGACGAGGCGGCACTCGCATCGATCGCCGATCCGCGCTCGCGCCTGATCGCCGCGGGCGTCCTGCTACGCGTCGAGCGCATGTCGCCTGCGGCGATCGCGCTCGCCACCGAGACCGCAGCGGACCAGGGCTGGCGCCGACCGCTGCTCGCCTGGCTCGGCGTCCAGGCCGCACGCGCCGAGGCGGCAGGGGACGCGGTGCGGGCGGCGCAGCTGCGCCGGCGTGTCGATCTCATCCTCGGCACCGCTGCGAAACCCCGTTAACCGTTCGCGTTAACCCGCTGCGCCGCGGCGTTACACTTGCGCGCCGCCAGCAGCCACAGCACAAGACCACAGGACCAGAGGAAAGCGAGCGTATGGCCGAAACCCAGTTATTCCACGCCGCGCCGCTCAGGCGCGCGATCGAGGCCCTTGTATCGGCCGGCGGCAGCGAGGCGCGCGAGGCGAAAATCGTTGCCGAGAACCTCGTGGCTGCGAACCTCACCGGGCACGATTCGCATGGCATCGGGATGATCCCGCGCTACATTGCTTCGCTGCGCGAAGGCGGCCTGGCGCCAAACCGCCACCCCGCGGTGAAGTTCGATGGCGGCGCGATGCTCGCGCTGGATGGCCAGGCGGGCTACGGGCAGGTAATCGGGTTCGAGGCGATGGAGATCGGCATAGAACGCGCGAAGCAGACCGGCGTCTGCGTCATGGGCCTCGCGAACTCGCACCACCTGTGCCGGATCGGGCAATGGGCCGAGCAGGCGGTCGCGGCGGGATTCGTGTCCCTGCACTTCGTCAACGTGATCTCGCGCTCGATCGTGGCGCCG
>Ga0255040_10000094_pt1 | contig 18530 bp, 13 predicted proteins | sample BC1_12_2_MG_FD_181711 | JGI IMG/M metagenome (GOLD analysis project Ga0255040, IMG submission 181711) | Seawater microbial communities from Strait of Georgia, British Columbia, Canada - BC1_12_2 | ecosystem: Environmental > Aquatic > Marine > Strait | place: Canada: British Columbia | collected... | reverse complement strand
GTTCGGGTCCGACATGGCCGGGTTTTCACCCATGATGTACATGCCCCTGATCTTTCCCTCGAGTGCCGCGTGCATGATTTCAACCACGGTCAGACCGGGCTGGTTATCGAGTTCGGCATCCCAGTAATTCGAAAACCAGGCGTGTGCCTCCGGGTTATCGACGCGTTGGTAATCAGGAAATACCATCGGAATCAGTCCCGCATCCGATGCCCCCTGCACATTGTTCTGCCCGCGCATCGGGTGTAAGCCGGTACCGGGGCGGCCAATCTGTCCGGTAATCATCGACAGCGCAATCAGGCAGCGCGCATTATCGGTACCGTGGATATGTTGCGATATACCCATACCCCAGAAGATCATCGAGCCTTTCGAGGTCGCGAACAGTCGCGCCACTTCACGTAGCGTGGCCGCATCAATCCCGGTAACAGCCGCAGTTTTCTCCGGGCTGAAATCGGCAACATTCGCCTTCAGTGCTGCGTAGTCGGTGGTGCGCTCAGCAATGAATTTTTCATCGGTCAGGTTTTCCTCGATGATGGCGTGCAACATCGAGTTTAACAAGGTCACATCGGTCGAGGCATTGAACTGCAGGTGATGCGTGGCATGGCGTGCAATATCGGTTTTGCGTGGATCCAGCAGGATCAACTTTCTGCCATCCCGAATCGCATTTTTCATGAAGGTCGCGGCCACCGGGTGATTGGTGGTCGGGTTTGAACCGATCACCATGAAAACCTCGGCATGCTTGACGTCTTCAACCTGGTTGGAAACAGCGCCTGAGCCGAGACCCTCCAGTAATGCCACCACACTCGAGGCATGGCACAAACGCGTGCAGTGATCCACATTGTTGGTGCCGAAACCGACACGTACCAGCTTTTGAAACAGGTAGGCTTCTTCGTTCGAGCCCTTGGCCGAACCGAAACCGGCAAGCCCGTTGCCGCCAAGCTCGTGCTTTATCTTTTTGAGTCCGCTGGTGGCGAGATCCATCGCCTCTTCCCAGCTTGCCTCGCGAAACATTTTTGACGGATCGCCTGGATCGAAATGCTCGTTCAGCCCCTTGGGAATACCCTGCTTGCGGATCAATGGCTTGAGCAACCGCTGCGGGTGATTGACATAGTCGAAACCGTAGCGACCCTTGACGCAGAGTCGATTGAAATTAGCCGGGCCATCCCGCCCTTCGACGCGAACGATGGTGTCGTCTTTGACGTGATAAGTAAGCAGACAGCCTACCCCGCAATAGGGGCAGACCGAGTCTACCTTTTTATCGGCTTCGAGCAGATGTGCGCCGCTGGCGTTGCTGAGCGCCCCGGTCGGGCAGGCGGCGACACATTCACCACAGGCGACACAGGTGGATTCACCCATCGGGTCACCGATATCGAACACGATTTCGGCACGATGGCCGCGCAGCGCGAGACCGATGACATCGTTCACCTGGCTTTCACGGCAGGCGCGCAGGCAGCGCGTGCACTGGATACAGGCGTCGAGGTTTACCGCGATCGCCGGGTGCGATAAATCGGCCGCTGGCTGATGCCGGGGGGTAAACCTCGGTTCGCTTACCCCGAGCTTGTTGGTCCAGTAGGTCAATTCATTGTCAAGGGTATAGGATTTCTTCGGCATATCCGACAGCAGTAATTCAAGCACCAGTTTCTGCGACTTTTGCGCACGCTCATTATCAGAATTGACCACCATTCCCGGGGTCGGATTACGGCAGCAACTAGGCGCCAGTACGCGCTCACCGTCGATTTCGACCACGCAGGCACGGCAATTGCCATCGGCACGCAGCCCGTCGGTGTAACAAAGATGCGGTATCTCGGTGCCGGTGCGCCGCGCCGCCTGCAGGATGGTTTCACCCGGCAAGGCTTCGACCGCTTCACCGTTGAGCGTAAATTCGATGGTCTCAAAAATCGAATCAGGATTCGCAGCCATTATGAGCACCTCAAAAAATAGTGATTTTTTGGTGAGCGCAAGGAAGCTCCGCGCGCAGAACCGCAGTGTATGTATAAATACATGAGGATTTGAGCACGGAGCTGACGCGGCGATCGCGAAAAAAGCGCATTTTTAGAGGTGCTCATTATTGATTCTCCTCAATGCCGAGTTCATGGGGAAAGTACTTAATGACAGACAGGATCGGATTCGGCGCCGCCTGCCCGAGCCCGCAAATTGACGCGTCGATCATGACCGTCGACAAATCGTTTAGTTGCCCGATATTCCAGTCACCGCTTTCCATGATACTGACCGCTTTCTCGCAGCCGACCCGGCACGGGGTGCACTGGCCACAGGATTCGTGGGCGAAGAATTTTAGTGAATTCAGCGCCGCCTGCTTCGCACTGTCCTGGTCCGACAATACTACAACCGCCGCCGAACCGATAAAACAGCCGTATTCCTGCAAGGTATCAAAATCCAGTGGTATGTCACCAAGCGAGGCCGGCAGTATGCCGCCTGAAGCACCGCCCGGAAAATAACCGTAAAACTGGTGCCCATCGAGCATGCCGTCGCAATATTCGTCGATCAGCTCCTTGATGGTAATGCCGGCGGGCGCCAGGTGTACGCCGGGTTTGTTAATGCGGCCGGATACCGAAAAACTGCGCACACCCTTGCGGCCGTTACGGCCTTGCGAGTCAAACCACTGTGCACCTTTTTCGATGACGTCACGAATCCAGAACAGGGTTTCGCAGTTGTGTTCGAGCGTCGGCAGGCCGAACAGACCGACCTCGGCGACATAAGGCGGGCGCAGGCGAGGCATACCCCGCTTGCCTTCGATCGACTCGATCATTGCCGACTCTTCGCCGCAAATATAGGCACCGGCACCACGGCGGATTTCGATATGGGGTAGTTCATAGCCGCCCTTGCCAACCAGATCGGCGACCGCGAGTTCAAGAATGCTGATTACCGATGGGTATTCATCGCGGATATAGATGTAGCATTTATCGATACCGATCACGCGGGCGGCGATCAGCATGCCCTCGAGAAAACGATGCGGATCGGAGAGCATGTAAAATCGATCCTTAAAAGTCCCGGGTTCGCCTTCGTCTATATTGATTGCACAGATGCGCGGTGCTGGCTGATCACGTAGAATGCGCCACTTGCGTCCCACCGGAAAGCCGGCACCGCCGAGTCCACGTAACTGGGTGCCTTCCAACGCGCTAATGATTTCATCGCCATCGATGACAGCAGCGAGTAATTTATCATAAAGCTGGTAGCCGCCATTAGCCTTGTAGGCTTCGAAATCAATACTGTCATCCGGCAACGGCTGGCTGGTCTGACCGCTATCGAGCGCGGCTTTGACTGAATCCGCGGTGGCGGTATCCACCGTAAACTGTCCGACCACGGCTACCGGCGCCTGGTCACAACGCCCGACACAGGGTACTCGCTGCACGCGCACAGCCTCGCCTAACGATGCTTCGAGCGCACTGATCAAGACTTCACTACCTGCCATTTCACAACTGACCGAATCGCAAACACGCACCGTCAAAGCCGGTGGAGCGGTTTCTCCGGCTTTAACGACATCAAAGTGATGGTAAAAACTCGCGACCTCGTAGACCTCGGTCATCGACAGTTTCATCTCCTGCGCGAGTGCCACCAGGTGTGCGGCCGAGAGATGACCGAATTTATCCTGGATTTTGTGCAGATGTTCGATCAACAGGTCAGCCGCGCGCGATTCATCGCCGAGCAGACCCTGTACATCGAGCAGCGCGTTGAGATCGACGACCCTGCCCTTGGTTTTACCGCGGCGGCGTTGTTGGCGATTATCGACCGCGTCGGATTTGAGCTCAGGCTGTGACATATGAATTCCCTGGAGTCCGGATATTGTTGAAGAAATTTCCCCGCTCTTGACGAGCGGGGCAAAGTTTAACCCAAGGAGGAGCTGACAAAAACATGTGAATGCGCCATCACAAAACGTTAATGCGCCATCACGGTAATGATATTGGTATTACTCAACAGGTGGCTGGTAACCCCACCGAACAGACGCTGGCGGGTGCGTGCATGACTGAATCCGCCTACAACCAGGAACTCGGCGCCGATTTCAGTGCAGGTATTCAGCATTTTCTTGCCGACATTGCGGCCTTTCCCGCTCAGTACGTGGTAATCGGCCTTGCATCCGTGGCGCTTGATGTACTCGAGCACTTCGCCGACATCGGCCTCGCGTTTTTTCGACACCAGCACCGAAACCTTTTTCATCTGCGTCAGCCACGGCAAGGTCATGCACAGCGCCCGACTCGCCTCGACGCTATCGTTCCAGCCGATGGCAGCATGATCGACACGATGGGCCGTCCATTCAGGGGCGGGGGGAACGATCAGCACCGGTCGTCCCGAGTGCAGCATCAGTGCTTCTTGCAGTTCACCTACGCCGGGACCACCGATGCGGTGTTTGGTGGGTCGTGACATCGCAATTACATCGACCAGACGTGATTCCCGGTCGAGCACCGATTCGGCATTGCCTTCGAGTATATGCAACGAGGCGGAAACCTTCGCTGAATTATGCGGCTTGCGGGTTATCTGGACCTTGCCCTGTGTACAGAAGTTATTGAACTGTTCACGTACGGTGTCGACGACCGAATCGACCGCCTTACTGCTCATTTTGACAAATTCCTCGCGGTAGGAGGCCGGCATCCCGCTAAACATGAAAGGTTCGCTGGTATGTTCACGTACGTGTACTACCTTGATGTGGGCACCGAACCGATTGGCGATAACCAGCGCGGTATTCAGCACGTCTGCACTGCGTTCTGTACCGTCTACCGGTACCAGAATAACTTTTATCATTTGCCTCAACCTCCCGTTAGCACAAATCTTGAATATCGGAGCCTAGGTTCCCAGTTTCGAGCCCGCTTCCAGGCCTGCGGATGCGGCGTATTCGATGGCCGGCAACTTGCCGGCGTCGGCGCGAACCTTGAGCACGCGAATGGAGCCATCCGCGGTTGCAATCACGGCGCCGGCGTCATCGATTGAAATTACGCAGCCAGGTTCTCCGCAGTCAGCAGACTTACGGCTATCGAATAGCCTGATCTCGGCCCCGTTGAACGTGGTCCAGGCACCGGGTTGTGGATTGGCACCACGAATCAGGTTGTAGATCTCGTCGCTGCTCCTGTTCCAGTCAATTTCGACGTTCTCCTTACGACACCAGCCTTCGTAGCTACCATCTTCCGGGTCCTGTACTTCACGCGGTGCGTTACCGTTGCGCACCAGCTCAATCGATTCGAGCATCGCCTCGACGCCGAGAGGAAACAGCTTGTCGAAATAAATCGAACCCAGCGTGTCATCAGGTCCGATATCGACCTCTTTCTGCAGCAGGATCGGTCCGGTATCGAGTCCATTGTCGGGCCAGAAGATCGTCAACCCGGTTTTGGTCTTGCCCATGATGATCGGCCAGTTGATCGAACTTGGTCCCTTATGCCAGGGTAACAGGGACGGGTGATACTGGATCGAGCCGTATTTAGGTACATTTAGCGCCTCTTCCGGCACCATCAATAAAACGTAGGCCATCACGCACAGGTCCGCATTGTGACTAGCCATCTGCTCCCAGACCTCCGGATTCTTGTAGGACGCGGGCTGATGTACCACCAGGCCTTGCTCCATCGCGTATTCCTTGATCGGATCCAGGGGTCTGCCCTCCGTGTCGGGCGCGCAGTACACCGCGACTACCTCATCCACCCCTTTATTCAGAATGGCTTCAAGGACTGATTGGCCATAGGCCTGCTGGCCATGCACGATTAATCTCATTATCTTTCTCCTCTCGCCTCGAACGACATCCAGCGCAGCAAGACTGTTCGCCTAAATCGCACCCGCTTCTCTCAGCGACGTGATTTCATCTTCGCTGTAGCCGAGAACATCGCCCAGAATTTCTTCGGAGTGCTCTCCGAGCAGCGGTGAACGCTCGACAACGACATCGTTAGCGGAAAGCTTGACCGGACAACCAACACTAAGGTACGGCCCGCGCTCGGGGTGATCGACTTCTACAATGGTACCGCTTTCACGCAGCGACGGTTCTTCCGCGAGCTCTTTCATCGACAGGATCGGCCCGACCGGGATATCGTGCGGATTACATATTTCCATGACTTCGTACTTGGTCCTGGTCATGGTCCATTCTTCGATTGCGCCGAATATCTTGTTTAAATGCGGTAAGCGTAAAGGTGGTGTGGCAAGTTCAGGGTCCTCTTTCCATTCCGGCTTACCAATCACTTCGCAAATTTTCTGCCACGCCGCGGCCTGGGTGATGAAATAGGTATAGGCGTCAGGATCGGTTTCCCAACCTTTGCATTTCAGGATTCGGCCGGGTTGACCGCCCCCGGAATCGTTACCTGCCCGCGGTGTGGCTTCACCGAACGGAATCCCTTCGCCATGTTGCGAGTATTCCGCCAACGGCCCAGCCTTGAGACGTTGCTGATCACGCAACTTGACCCGGCACAGGTTCAGTACCCCGTCCTGCATCGGCGCCAGCACACGTTGACCGCGACCGCTTTTTTCACGATGCAACAAGGCGGCGCATATTCCGAATGCGAGGTGCAATCCAGTGCCGGAATCCCCAATCTGTGCGCCTGTTACCAACGGCAGGCCATCGCGAAAACCGGTAGTTGAGGCCGATCCGCCGGCACACTGGGCGACATTTTCGTAAACCTTGCAGTCCTCGTAAGGCCCGGGGCCGAAGCCTTTCACCGACGCCATGATCATGCGTGGATTTAATTCCTGGATACGTTCCCAGCTGAAACCCATGCGGTCGAGCGCACCCGGGGCAAAGTTCTCCACCAGCACGTCACAGGTCTTCACCAGTCGCTCCAGAACCTCTTTGCCGCTTTCGTTCTTGGTATTGAGCGTCAGCGAACGCTTGTTATGGTTGAGCATGGTGAAATACAGACTATCCGCGCCTTCCACATCAACCAGTTGCTTACGCGTCGCGTCACCGACGCCAGGGCGTTCCACCTTGATCACGTCGGCACCCATCCACGCAAGTAGCTGGGTACAGGTAGGGCCAGACTGGACATGGGTGAAATCCAGAATTTTTATGTGGTCGAGAGCCTTGGACATTGTTTACCTCTGTTAAACGTTCTTTGAGATTGCTATATAAAAATCACTTGTACATGGTTTGCGCTTTGGTACCTGGCGCGTATTCGTTGGGGTCGACCCAGACGTTGACCACGGCACATTTACCGGTTTTGGCGATCGCTTCACGGGCGCGTTGCATGGCTGGCTGAATTTCTTTAGCTTCGTGCACTTCTTCACCATAGCCGCCGATCATTTCACCGAATTTGGAGAAAGGCACATCGCCTAGCTTGTTGCCGATATCGCCACGCTCCTGGCCGTACTTGGCGAGCTGGCCGTAGCGGATCTGGTTCATCGCCGAATTGTTGCCGATCACGGCGAGATAAGGCGCACCGAAGCGTTGGGCGGTTTCCATGTCGAAAGAAGTCATGCCGAATGCACCGTCGCCGTAGAGACAGACAACTTCCTTGTCGGGATGCGCGAGCTTGGCCGCCATCGAAAACCCGGTACCGACACCGAGCGAACCGAGCGCACCCGGGTCCATCCACTGCCCCGGATTACGCGGGCGTACCGCCTGGGCGGAAATGGTGACAATGTCGCCGCCGTCACCGATGTATATAGTATCTTCACCGAGGAACTCGTTGATCTCATAGGCGAGACGATAAGGGTGAATCGGGCTCTGGTCAGTGGTAAACATCGGCATCAGCTTTTCCAGCTTGGTGGCTTCGATGACGCGCAGTTCAGCCATCCATTTTTGGCGCTGCTGGCGTGCACTGTCATCGATGCGACCCGATGCCGCCTGCTCGACCGCGGCCAGGATCGAACCTGGATCTCCGGCCAGACCAAGACTGATGTCGCGATTCTTGCCGACCGTGGCATAACTCTGGTCGATCTGTACCAGGGTCGCATCCCTGGAAATACGTTTGCCGTAGCCCATTCTGAAATCGAAGGGGGTACCGACGATCAGGATCACGTCGGCATTTTTAAACGCATCGCTGCGCGTACGATCGAAATGATGTGGATCGCCCTGCGGCAACATGCCGCGACTGGCTCCATTCATGTAAGCCGGTATATCCAGTGAACGTAGAAAACTGATGGCGGCGTCCTGTCCCCGGGAAGCCCAGACCTGCTGCCCGAGCAACACTGCCGGACGCTCGGCTTTGACCAGGATATCAGCCAGTCTTTCAATATCAGCTGGATCACCAATCGATTTAACCGATGCACGGTAAGCACCGGGGGTCGGGATGACAGCCGACTCGATCGGAATTTCGCGGTCGAGAATATCTCTTGGAATTTCGAGGTAAGACGGGCCATAGGCACCGTTAAAACATTCGCGGGCCGCCATCGACACCATGTCGGCGACGCGTTCGGTTGAAAACACGCCGGAAGCAAACTTGGTGATCGGTTTCATCATGTCAACGTGCGGCAAGTCCTGCAATGAACCCATCTTATGCTGGCTCAACGAACTCTGGCCGCCGATATGCAGAATCGGGCTTTCCGAACGGAACGCGGTGGCAATACCGGTAACCGCGTTGGTGCAACCAGGGCCCGCCGTAGTCACCACGCAGCCCAGTTTACCGGTCTGGCGCGCGTAGCCATCCGCCGCATGCGCCGCAGTCTGTTCGTGACGCACGTCGACGATACGTATGCCTTCATCGAGACAACCATCGTAGATATCGATGATATGACCGCCGCAAAGCGTAAATATAGTATCCACACCCTCCGCCTTGAGTGCTTTGGCGACGAGATGACCACCGGATATGACCGAGCCATCTTTGGTTTTCGCCTTCAGGGTATCCGTGGCGGTATCCGATACGGGTGGTTTTTCAGCTACAGTAGACATTACCATTCACCTCTTCAATTTGTTGGCCAACCCGGAAATCCTGCTAGCCCGGCGTTGATTTATTACGGTGAACCAGTCGGTGACTGGTTCAGTCAATCCAGATAATCGACATATCGTTCAATGTGTTTCGCCAGTTCCAGCGCATGATCCCTGACCAGTTGCTCAGCATGGTAGGCATCGCGTTCCTCGATCGCCTCGATAATACGGGTGTGGTCCATCACCGATTGCATGACCCGATCGCGGTCCTTGATCGTGCTGGCGCGAATCGCGCGCATGTGAAAAAACAGCTGGTCAGACATCTGGGTAATCAACTCGGAATGACCCAGTCGTATAATGGTCTGATGAAACTCGATATTGGTATCCGAGTACTCATCGATATGCGCCCGGGCATCATCGCTGTCCATCGGCATAAAATTCTTGCGCAATTCCGCGATTTCATCGTCGCTGGCGCGGCTGGTTGCAAGACGTGCAGCCATGCTTTCGAGCGCGGCCCAGACATCGACTACATCCAGAATCTCCTGCTTGTTCTTACGCACCAGGAAGGCGCCGCGGCGCGCAATATTCTGCACTATGCCTTCCTGTTCGAGTCTCGAAATGGCTTCGCGCACAGGAGTTCTGCTGACACCCAGCTGCTCGCCGAGAGCACGTTCATCGAGCCGAATCAAATCCGCGCTTGAATAAATATCCATATGTCCAATCAGTTCCTTGAGCGCCTCATAGACCCGGGTCTTGAGCACCTTCGACGGTTCGAGCGGAACGATACCACTAACACTCATGACGCCATCTCAACTGGTTTCAAAGGATACGACCGCAGCATTTTCAACGCCTCCTATCGCTCGCGGCTTTGGCATCACGCAGCTTGACGAATCCTATCTTAAACAGCGGCAGAAACAACAGGATGATCGCGATCACCATGATCGGACCAGCGTAGGTACGGTTAAAGAAAATCGAAAATTCACCATCGCTGATGATCAGCGACTGACGTAATGCCGGCTCGGCGAGCGGTCCGAGCACGATGGCCAGCACCGCCGGCGCCAGCGGGTAATCGAGCTTGCGCATCAGGTAACCGGTAATGCCAAACACGATCATCAACCAGACATCGTGCAAATCCTGGGTCGGCGCGTAACCACCAATCAGGCACAGGGTGAAAATGACCGGGGCAAGAATCGTGAACGGCGTTTTCAATACCTTGATAAAAACCGGGATGAAGGCGATATTGATTAACAACGTAAACAGATTCGCGGCGTACAACGAGGCGATCAATCCCCAGACGAATTCGCTGTGATCGACGAACAGTCGCGGGCCCGGCTCGAGGCCCCAGATCACCATGCCGCCTAGCAGTATCGCGGTGGTCGGCGAACCGGGAATACCCAGCGTCAGCATCGGCAACATCGAACCGGTGCTGGCCGCGTTGTTGGCCGCTTCCGGTGCACAAACGCCTTCGATCGCACCGTTACCAAATTTTTCAGGATCCTTGGAAATCTGTTTGGCGAGCCCGTAGGCCATCAAAGAGCCCGGTGTTGCGCCCGCGGCCGGTAGAATACCGACAAAATAGCCGAGAAAAGAACCCAGTACAGTCGCCTTCCAGGTTACAACCAACTCCTTCAACGCCGCAACGGTACGCGCCACTGTCACGGTGGCATCGGAGAGCATGCTCTTGCCACCGCCGAGGGCGTGCTCTTCGACAGTCCACAACATTTCGCCAATCCCGTAGATACCAATCGCGAGCACCAGGAAGTTGACTCCATGCAGAAAACCGGTTATGTCCCACAATACCAGGCGGGGTTCGCCGGATATAATGTCGAAGCCGACTGCGCTCAGTACCAGGCCGATACAAATGGAAAACAGGGTTTTAAAAATGTCGTCGCCGCCCAGGCCGACAAAAGTCGCGAAGGCCAGCATCATTAAAGCAAATTCTTCGGGTGCGCCGAAAACCAGTGCCACATGGGCGAGCGGCGGTGCAAAGAAGGTGAACAGTAAAACTGAAATACTGCCACCGATAAAAGAAGCTACGGCGGCGCCGATCAGAGCCTTGTCGGCCATACCCTGTTTGGCCAACGGTCGCCCATCAAAGGTCGTTGCAACCGCGGTCGAAGCGCCGGGGATACCGAGCATGATCGATGAAATCGCGCCCCCGTACATAGCCCCATAATAAATCGCCGCGAGAAAAATAATTGCACCGGTGGGCGGCACCAGAAAGGTCAGCGGCAACAGGATGGCCACACCATTGACCGAACCCAGCCCGGGCATCGCACCGATAAAAAGCCCCAGCGCGCAACCGCCTATAATCAGCAATAGATTCTGCGGTTCGAATACGACCGCGAAACCTTGCAGCAGGAGTCCTAGAATCTCTAACATGTTACTGCCTCTTTTCTCAGCCTGGGATTTAACAAAGATCTAAAAGAATATCTTGTACAACGGGATGAAAAGGGGTTCGGTAATTCCTTTTGGCAGAATGATCTTCAAAGTGATCTCGAAGAAGTAAAAGATGACCACGGGAATGAGCACGGCCAGTGTCGCCGTCAGCCGCCAGGAATGCTTACCCATAAAACGCAGATAAAAAATCAGGAACAGCGGCAAGGCGCCGTATATCCCGATAAAGGAGAACAGGGCGACGGTAATGATCAGCGCACCCGCTACCGCGGCAACATCACCGAGCACATGCTTTTCGATATAGACCCTGGTCGAGGTAGCAATACTGCCGTGTTTGCGAAACCAGTTGAACAGGATCCCGCCACAGGAAAGCAGCATGATGGTCGCGAGCCAGAAAGGCCAGGTGCCGCCACCCGGACCCTCTTGGTCGATCCAGCCGATTGGAAGTTCGGCGCTTTTAACCATCAGGTAGATAGAGAAGGCTCCCATCAGGAGGGCCATCAACAATTCTGCGGTTCTGACTGTCATGATTGAAGCTCCCCCCTATCTACCCATTGATTAAATCCTGGTCGCTTTACTTGATAGCGCCCATTTCCTTCAGCATGACCTCGTGCACATCGCGCTCTTTCTTCCAGTAGCTCATTAGCGCATCACCGGTCAGCAGGTCACCCTGCAGGCTCTTCTTGGTGCGGTATTCCTGCCACTTGGCAGAATTGAACACGCGGGTAAAAAGATCGATGTAGTAGGCTTCCGCTTCTTTACTCATGCCGGGAGCGCCAACCACGGTGCGCTGCATGTAATACACGTAGTCCTTGCCGAGCTCCTTGAACGTTGGTGCATTCGGAAACAGCGGTAAACGCTTGTCGGTAAACGACGCCAACGCCTTGGTGGTGCCCGCTTCGTAAAAACCGAGTTGCTCGGAAGGATTGTTCACCGTTGAATCGGCATTATTACCCGCGAGTTCCTTGGCAACCTTGCCACCGCCCTTGTACGGAACATACTTCATGTCCAGATCATAGGCCTTGTTGAGGAAGTCGGTTAACAGGTTGTCTTCCGAGTTCTTACCGGTACCTGCCATGATCCAACTATTGCCCTTGGCCTTGGCCGCCTTGACGAATTCGGGGATATTGTTGATGTCTTTGCGATCGGAATTAACCCACAGCAGAAAGGTATCTTCCGCCATGCGCGCAACCGGAGTAAAGGTAGCGATATCGATGCCGAGACCAGGTTGACGCAACGGTGTGGTATAAAAGCTGTTCAGCGTGAACATGATGGTGTGATTGTCGCCTTTCTTGCCATTCATATGCACCAGTGCTTCAGCACCCGAACCGCCCGGCTTGTTGACCGGGGTAAACGGAACCGGTGCCATTTTGTCTGATGCAATAATACTTTGCAGCAAGCGCACAGCCTTGTCCGCACCACCGCCTTTACCGGCCATAACCACGAATTCGACAGGTTTGTTTGGTTCCCAGGCCGCCTGGGCCAGAACCGGCAATCCCGCCAGCATAGCGCTAACGCCAAGCGTACAGATCACTTTCTTGAGAGTGTGTTGTGTTTTAAACATTATGAAATGCTCCTCCAAATTTAGGGCCCTTGAAGGCCCAATTAGATGATTCCAACCAGTTGATCGGACTCACCATGCTCACAGGTCCTTGGGTAGGAACCTGAATACCCAAAATTGATTTTTCAGTTCCGGGCCGACCCGTATATCACTTTTCAGGGTGACTACGCATCATTTTTCTGATTATCCAGCCCGAAACCAAACCGGGCCTGAATCTATTATTATCTGGTATACAATATACCAACGCTGACTGTATACCACCTTCGGGATAGCTGTAAAGGTTTTTCAGCAGCTTATTATTTTTGCAATATTTCCTGCATCAACTTACCCATATCCGATGGGTTACGCGTCACACTGACCCCGGCGGCTTCGAGCGCCGCAATCTTTTCCTCGGCGGTACCCTTGCCGCCGGCGATGATCGCGCCGGCATGGCCCATGCGTTTGCCTGGTGGTGCGGTGACTCCAGCGATGAATCCAACCACGGGTTTGCTCATATTGTCGGCAATCCACTCGGCGCAGATTTCTTCATCGCTGCCACCGATTTCACCGCACATCACCACACCATCGGTGTCCGGGTCGTCATTGAACATCTTCATCACATCAACGTGCTTGAGACCATTCACCGGATCACCGCCGATACCAACACAGGTGGATTGTCCAAGACCCAGCTTGCTGAGCTGGTCGACCACTTCATAGGTCAGCGTGCCGGAGCGTGATACCACCCCGATGCGTCCTTTCTGGTGGATATACCCCGGCATGATACCGATCTTGATTTCTTCGGGGGTAATAACGCCCGGGCAATTGGGACCAACCAGGATAGTGCTCGAACCCTGCATGTAATCACGGGTCTGAATCATGTCCTTGACCGGAATGCCCTCGGTGATACAGATAACTACTTCGATACCGGCGTCTACCGCCTCGTTGATGGCCGCAGCCGCAAACGGTGGCGGCACGTAAATCACCGAAACATTACAATTAGTCGCCGTTTTGGCTTCTGCAACGCTATCAAAAACCGGCACACCTTCAACTACCTGGCCGCCTTTCTTCGGGGTTACCCCGGCAACGTAGCAGTTTTTGCCATTGGCGTACTCGATCGAATGATGGGTATGAAACATACCGGTCTTGCCGGTAATGCCCTGGGTGACCACGCGCGAATCTTTATTGATCAGTATCGACATGACTAGGCTCCTGCGGCCGCGGCTGCGACTTTCTCGGCCGCGTCGGCCATGGTGGTTGCGTTGATGACCGAAATTCCCGAAGCAGCGAGAATCTGGCGACCCTGGTCGACGTTGGTACCCTCGAGTCGAACCACCAGCGGTACCGACAGGTCGACTTCACGTGCCGCGTTAACCAGTCCCTCGGCAACCACGTCACAGCGCATGATACCTCCGAAAATATTAACCAGGATAGCCTTCAGGTTGGCATTCTTGAGCATGATTTTGAAGGCTTCGGTCACCTGCTCGGTGGTCGCGCCGCCGCCGACATCGAGAAAATTTGCTGGCGATGCGCCGTACAGCTTGATGATATCCATGGTCGCCATGGCGAGGCCGGCGCCATTAACCAGGCAGCCGATAGTGCCATCGAGTGAAATATAGTTCAGCCCGAATTTGGAAGCCTCGATTTCATCGATGTCCTCCTCGTCGAGGTCGCGCAGTTCCTGCAATTCGGGGTGGCGATACATCGCGCTTTCATCGAAATTGATTTTTGCGTCGAGCGCCATCACTCGCGCATCGCTGGTCACGATCAACGGATTGATTTCGGCGAGTGATGCATCTTTATCCCAGAACGCCTGGTACAGCGCCTGCATCAACCTGCCCGCCTCAGCTGTCAGGTTATCGGGTATGCCGATTTTCGTTGCCAGCGAAACTGCCTCGGTCTCGGTGAGCCCGGTTTTCGGATCGACCATAACCTTGTGAATCAGCTCTGGTGTTTCCGCGGCCACGGTTTCGATTTCGGTGCCGCCTTCGGAACTCGCCATCACGGTGACGCGTTGCGTGGCACGATCGACCACCAGGCCAACATAGAGCTCATCCTTGATCGGCGCCCCTGCTTCGACCAGCAAGCGCTTGACTTCTTTTCCCTCGGGACCGGTCTGATGGGTCACCAGGGTCATACCGAGGATATCCCGGGCATGGCTGCGGACTTCGTCGAGGCTGTCGGCGAGCTTTACACCGCCACCCTTGCCACGACCACCGGCATGAATCTGCGCCTTCACAACCCACTTTGCACCACCGATCGACTCGGCCGCGGCGACTGCTTCATCGACTGAAAAACAGGCCTTACCCGCGGGCACCGCGACCCCGTACTCACGGAGAATTTCCTTACCCTGATACTCGTGTATTTTCATTGTGTGCTTCTCCGCCCCGGGGAAATTTTGGACTATCGTATGCCAGCTTCGATAAAATGCAAAAAAAAACGCACCAGCGCAGGGTGCGTTTCGAATGATGTCAGGTTGCCGCAGTCAATGAAAGCAACAATTTCAGCTCGCCTCAGCTGGGTTGCCCCACCACCTTGATGCCTTCTTCCTGCACGGTCTTGTTGAGCAGGCTGACCAGGGCAAAAACCGTATTCATCGCCGGGGTTGGCGTACTGGTTTGTTCGCCGAGTTCGATCACTACTCCGAGCATGCCATCGATCTCGAGCGCTTTACCGACTTCGAGATCCTGCAACATCGAAGTCTTGTGCTTGCCCACGCCCTCGGCACCTTCGATGCGCCGTTCCAGCGAGACGCGGAAGCTGGCACCGAGTTTTTCAGCGACCTGCTGCGCTTCGATCATCATCTGCGCAGCCAGCGCTCGAGTCTGCGGAAACTGGCAGATATCAACCAGCGTGGAATGGGTTAACGCGCTGATCGGGTTGAAAGACAGGTTGCCCCAGAGTTTGAGCCAGATTTCGGAACGGATGTCCGGCAACACGAAGGATTTGAATCCGGCACCAACAAAGGCGTCGCAAATCGCCTGCACCCGCTCCGATTCGGAACCATCGAGTTCACCGACCGGGTAGCGATTACCCTCGATGTGCCGGATAACCCCGGGCGCGTCGATGGTTGCAGCCGGGAAGGCAATGCAGCCGATGATGCGGTCAGGATCGATCGCAGCGGCAATTGCACCATCAGGATCGACCGTGCGCACGATGCTGTCGCGATATTCACCATCGAGCTTCTGAAAGTACCACCACGGAATCCCGTTTTGCAGCGTAACAATGACTCCGGTGTCCGACAACATGCTCATCAACTTGTCGGCGACGGGTTCGATTTGATGGGCTTTCACGGCAAGCAGCACCATATCCTGACCGGTAATTTCAGTAATATCACTGGTGGCAACCAGGTCAGTCACTACCGATTCCTCGCCTTTCTCAATGTATTTCAAACCATTGGCATTTATCGCCTCGAGGTGCGCGCCCCGCGCGATGATCGAAAGTTCATGACCCGACTGAGCCAACTTTACCGCCATCATGCCGCCAATTGCACCTGCTCCAACCACGCAAACTTTCATTATTAACCTCACTGAAATCAGGGGTGAAAAAACCGGCGCATTCTACGCCAAAAAATGCCGCCTCGTCCACGCAACGACAAAAATAGTTAAGATTGGGCCTGATCATGTGTTAGATTGCGCGCCCTCGCCACAACCTGGATTTTGAGTTATGACTAGCTGGGTAAGCTTCAACTGGAAACAGCAAAAACACCTGGGCATGCTCGAAGGTGACGACATCGCCATTTGCAGTAACGCGTTATTTGACGAACCGGTTTTGAGCGGGGAAAGCGTTGCCCTGTCGGCAGTCGAACTGCTCGCGCCCTTGCAGCCGAATTCGATCCTGGCGTTATGGAACAACTTCCACGAGCGTGCAGAAGCGGAAGCACAGGCTATTCCCGCAACTCCCCTGTATTTCATGAAACCTGTGAGCAGCGTGATCGGGCCGAATGCAACCATTTATCGCCCGCGCGGTCATGCAGGTCGCGTCATTTTCGAAGCCGAGCTTGGTATCGTTATCGGCAGGCAATGCAACGGCATCACCGCGGACCAGGCCGATGAACATATTTTCGGTTACACCTGTGTAAACGATGTTACCGGCATCGAATTCCTGTTCGAAGACAAGGCTTTCCAGCAGTGGACCCGTAGCAAGGGATTCGACACTTTCACGCCTGTCGGGCCGTGCATTAACACCGCTATCGATCCCGCCGGGTTGCGTATTCTTGCCATCCAGAACGGCGAAGGCCGCCAGGACTATCCGGTCAGCGACATGATCTTCAGCCCGCAACAAATAGTCGCCATGATTTCTACATACCAGACCCTGCTGCCCGGTGACCTGATCTGCTGCGGCACCTCGGTCGGTGCGCGCACCATGAAACCCGGCACCGAGATCCAGGTATCGATTCCCGGTATCGGCACCCTGGCTAATCCGTTCGAAGACTTTCCGGTTTAGGACGGGATGTAACCAGCTGTCATGGCGCTTGCGATCGGGCTTGATCAGGAACAATTCACCTTCCGCCTGGTAGGTGCGAGGAATCGCGAGGATCGGATTCGCATCACCGCGGAATGGGTGCTGACCAGGTTTGATCAGTTTTACCACGAGTTCCTGGAAGTTCCTTATCGCGCCAAAACCGCGTTCGAACAACAGCATCACAGCACCTCGATCTGGCTGAGCCGCCATCGCCTGTCGCTGTACAGCTCCTACATTCATCGCATGGGTGCCTATTTACAGGCGGTGCAACCTGGAATCTCGGTCGACGCCAGCTTCCTGAATCAGCTCGAAGATCATTTCTGGCGCATGATCGAGCACCGTTACGAGTCTGATGTCGCTTATGCCTTCATGCACTCGATTCGGCGCATGGTATACCGGGACGAATGGAAACCGGTGGAATACTCGTCTTTTGAATCCGCCACAAGCGGCGACAGGTACCCGGTGGAGCTGCTGCGGCACTTCCCAGTGAAGGATCAGGTCGAGCCCGGTCTGATCGAGAAAATTCTACAGGAGATACCGGAGTTTGCGGTGCACTACCGTGATATTCCCGGCGATAGTACGGCCGTCACCTGGCGCATCAATCGACTCGCGGGGCGCCGGGCTGCCGATATTGAAACCCTGGAAATGATCGATGCCGGGTTCTACCGCAATCGAGGCGCCTACCTGGTCGGTAAAATCGTGTTTGCCGACGGCAGTTACGCGCCGCTGATGATTGCATTACTAAACGGTTCAGATGGCGTCTATTGTGACGCGGTCATTCTCGATCAGCACCTCGCGCACAATCTGTTCAGTTCTACCCTGGCAAATTTTCATGTCACCACCCGTTACTACCACGAGCTGAGTGCATACCTGCATTCGCTAATGCCGCAAAGGGCGCTGGGTTTGAATTATTCCACCATCGGCTACAACCATGTCGGCAAGGTCGCGGTCATCAATGAACTCAAGCAGGAAGTCCAAACCAGCGGCGATTTGCTCGATACCGCAATCGGTGAGCCCGGCACGGTTGCGATCGGATTCGCCGGACCGCAATCGGCCTATAACCTGAAGGTGATTCGCAATCATCCAACTGCTGGCTACAAATGGGGCGAATTCGAAGGTATAGACTCGGTCAAGCAGAAATACAGCCGTGTGCACGAAATCAATCGCACCGGCAGCATGCTGGACAATATTATCTATTTTAATATCGCGCTCGAACGCGAACTGTTTGCCGAGAGCCTGCTCGCAGAGCTGCTGGTAGAGGCCAGCGAAACCGTCTCGCAGCAGCGTGACATGATTGTCTTCAAATACCTGATCGTGCAACCGCGCATGACACCCCTGCCGGTGTTT
>Ga0255040_10000091_pt1 | contig 18649 bp, 17 predicted proteins | sample BC1_12_2_MG_FD_181711 | JGI IMG/M metagenome (GOLD analysis project Ga0255040, IMG submission 181711) | Seawater microbial communities from Strait of Georgia, British Columbia, Canada - BC1_12_2 | ecosystem: Environmental > Aquatic > Marine > Strait | place: Canada: British Columbia | collected... | reverse complement strand
TGCAGTGCCCCCCCCCTGAACTGGCCAACAAGCTGGTCATCAAGCCAGCTCAATAAGGCTTAGCCAGTGGGTGCTGGAAGATGGTGAGCGACCGCATCCAGGTAAACCTGCAGGATGTCGGGCTGGCGCGCCAGCCTGGTCTTTGCTTCCTTTGCCAGCGCCTGCGAGCGTTCAGGTTGCTCCAGCAAGTCCATGATGGTGCTCCAACAGGCGTCGACAGTCTTGACCTGGATGACGCCCTGACCGGCGCCGAGCATTTTGATATCGGCGTCGATATTACTGTCCGAAGGCCCGGTAATAATCGCGCAACCGAGACTGGCTGGTTCAATCAGATTGTGGCCACCGGTATCATCAAACGATCCGCCCATGATGACGACTTCGGCATGAGCCATGAGCTGGCTCAATTCACCCAGCGTGTCAGCCAGGTAAACGTCGGTTTCCGCCGTTATCGCTTGTGACAGACTGCGCACCGCGCAGCGCAAACCGAGGCCGTCGATTTCGGCCTGAATGGTTTTGCTACGAGCTGGGTGTCGCGGGGCGATTACCAGCAATTTCGACCGCGCTGCAGCGGGCCGGGCAGCGAGGAGGGCCAATTCCTCGCCAGCATGACTGGAAGCCAGCAGCAGGTATTCGCGCGCGACCAGGCGTGCCGGACTGGTCGGTGGGTGTTGCTGTGCTTTCAGGTTACCAAGGATACGAATGCCTGCGGGACTGGCGCCGAGGCTTTGCAGCGCCTCCTGATCTGCAAAGCTGCGGGTAAGAATTTGCGAAAAGTATCCGAGTGTATGAGCAAGCAGGGTGCGCACGAATCTGTTGGTCTCGAGAGACCTGGTGGATAAACGCGCGTTGACCAACAGCAGTTTGATATCGTGATGTCGGGCCTGGTAGAGCAGTTCGGGCCAGAGCTCGGTTTCCATGATCAAACCGAGTTTGATGTTGTTACGCGTAAAGAATCGGCGGCAATGCCAGTAACAATCGATGGGAATGACGGTGCTGCGCACAGAATCAGCCAGGTCGCGCTGTATTGCCTGGAAACCGCTGGCGGTAAAGCTGGTGAACAGGATCTTGTGGCCACGGTTTATCAGTGCCTGTACCAGCGGAGTGATGGCGCGAACTTCTCCGACCGATGCGGCGTGCACCCAGATGCGCGGATCGTGATCAGCTGTGTCGTGATCCGGTCTGTCCTGCGACATTCGCATCGAACGGTAACGATCGACTGCGTACCTGCGTCCGTGCTGCAACGCGTGAATCACCCACAACGGGTAAAGCATCAGTGACAGCAGGCGATAGGCGAGACCCGGGGCAGTGTCGTTCATCTGCGTTCGCTCACAGCTGCTCATTCATAAAAAGGAGCCTCGCCGGGTGGACGGGTTTTAAAGCGCTTCAGTATCCACATGTAGTTCTCGGGAAAAATACGGACCCAGTTTTCGATTGACCTGTTTATGGCAGTCGCATCTCTGATTTCATCGCCGCTGGGAAAATCCTCGAGCGGGGCGCCGATGTGCAGGAGGTATCCCGTACCATCCTGTTTGCGTTCAGGGTAATAGGGGAGCATCGCGGCATTGGCTGCCTGTGCCATGCGCGAGCTAGCCGAAATGGTGGCCGCCTCAACGCCAAGGAAGGGAGCGAAGACATTTCGTTCATGAGTGAAATCCTGATCGGGAGCGTACCAGGTGGGAACCTGATTGCGAATGCCTCTGATGAACTGGCGAGTATTTCTGCTCGAGACGATGTCAACCAGATAACTATGGCGACGCGTGTAGAGGTAGCTGTCAAACATAGCGTTGCGCTGGGTGCGGTACAGGCCTTGCAGAGGCATGAACAGGGTTAGCAGTCGACCGCCGATTTCGAGGCTGGTGTAGTGTCCTGTCAGAAGGATGGCACCGCGTCCGCTGGCCAGTGCCGCATCGAGGTGTTCGCGACCCCTGATCTCTACCAACGATTCCAGCTTGTGCGCGCTCCACCACCAGCACATGGCCACTTCAATCAGCGATACGCCCATGTTGCGATAGCATTCAGACTTGATGCGATTTCTTTCGTCGAGGGATTTATCGGGAAAGCAGCGGGCGAGGTTGGTATCGACGATTTTCTGTCGTGATCCGGACAGCAGCAATAGCAATTGTCCTAGCAGGCGGCCGATACCGATAGCACGGCGATAAGGCAGCAGAGTGACCATGCGCAAGGCAGCAAAAATGCACCACATAGGCCAGAATCGGGGGTGTAAATAATCGCGCGCCTTGAAAAGTACGGAGCTTTGCGCGCCCATTTTTACTGCTTGATCAGAAATTCATTGGTATCTTTCAGGTCGTCTTCCGTAAGGATACCGGCCGCCTGTTTGAGGCGCAGCTTGTTGAGCAGGTATTCGTAACGTGAGCCCGCATAGTCGCGTTGGGTGCGGTAGGTTTCACGCAGCGAAATCAACACGTCGACAGAAGTTCGCGTGCCGACCTCAAACCCGGCCTGCGTTGCATCGCGGGCGATCTGGCTCGATTTAAATGCCTGCTTGAGTGCCTTCACCTGACTGATGCCTGAAACCACGTCGAGATAGGCAGTGCGCGCTTGCTGTATTGCCAGCCGGCTTTGCAGTAATGATGTATTTTGTGCTGCCCGGAATTGCGCTTCGGCCTGGGTTCGCTCGGCAGGGAGGCGGCCGCCGGCATACAGGGGGATTTCCAGTTCGATACCAACCGAGAGGTCGTCCCGATCTGTGTCACCGAGCAGTTCATCGTCGACATCTATGCTTTCGTAGCTGGCGACGAAGTCAAGGGTGGGGTAGCGGTTACGATAGTTTTTGTCGCGCTCGTAACGCGCTGCATTGAGATTCTCCTGCGCGGAGAGCAGCTCGAGATTATTGTTCAGTGCCAGCGTCACCCAGGCATCCACCGTGACCGGATCGGGGAGCGACAGCTTGAGGTCGTCGCCGAGCGGTGCCAGTTTCCTGATTGAATTGTCAGCGGTTAGAACCGCCAGTGCCTGCCACGCGTTTTCGAGAATGTTTTCTGCGAGGATCACCTGCGCTTCGGAATTGTCGAAACTGGCCTGGGCTTCGACCACGTCGGTAATCGCAATGAGACCGACTTCAAAGCGCTTTTGAGCTTCCTCGAGCTGGCGTGCAATCGCGGTTCGCTCTGCATAGGTGAAGTCGACGTTGTCCTCGGCTCCAAGAATGCTGAAATAGGTTTGCGCAACGCGCAGCAGCAATGACTGGCGCGCGTCATTCAGACGCGCCAGTTCTGCTCGAGTGTTCGCCTCGGCGATTTCGATGTCACCGTCGAACTCGGTGTTATAAAGTGACTGCGTCAGATTGAGGCCATAGCGGGTGTTGTCGGAGCTGTTAGTGCCGGTGTCCACATCGTCTGCCTCGATATGACGCCCCTCCGCATTGAAGAACACCTGCGGCCTGTTTCTTGACTGAGCCAGCGGCAAAGCTTCAATGGCGGCCAGGTAGTTGGACTCGGCGATCATCAATTCGGCATCGTTCTTGAGAGCTAGCCGATAGACGGTTGTCAGATCTTCGGCTGATGACGTTTTCCACCAGCACAGGGTGACCAGAATTACGGTGAACAGTAGCGCAAACTTTGACAAGGGTGTTTCCATCAGTGTTTTTGTTAGCAAAGCGAATTATAGAGAAATTGCTAACTTGTTCATAAAAAGGCTTTATACCATAAACGAGCTTAGTAGAGAGGCATATCGCGATCTACCTCGCGCGCCCATGCATCAACGCCGCCATCGAGGTTAATCAGGCTCGCTGTCATTTGGCCCTGCAAATAGCGGATCACCTGCTGGCTGCGAACTCCGTGGTGACAGATGACCACAATTTCATCGGATTCGGGCAAATCATCAACACGTTGCGGAATCTGTCCCATCGGCAGGTTGATGCTGCCTTCGATGTGACAGATGTCGAATTCCCAGGGTTCCCTGACGTCGAGCAACAGTGGCGAAGCCTGTTGCAGATACGCTGCCATTTCGGTTGCGCTCATTGATGACATGGCCTATCCCGCTGATTGCAGACGGGGCAGATCGGTTTCGAACAGTGATTGCGTGGTCCATTCGGCAGCGCCGACGCGCGTAATCAGCAGCGCCTCCATGGCAGGGGAGTGGCCACAGATGATGAACATTCTGCCACCCGGCTTGAGCGCCTGTTTCAGATTTTCTGGCACCGCTGGCAGGGAGGCGGTAACCGCAATGGCATCGTAGGCCTCCGCGGCATCGAGCTGCGCCACGGTCTTTTGCACAAATTCAACCTTGTCGGGTCCCAGGGGACTGATATTGGCACGTGCCCGTTCTATGAGGTCAGCATTGGTGTCGATGCTGGTGACGTGGTCGGCGAGCGCGGCGAGACAGGCCGCAATATAGCCACTGCCACTGCCAACCTCGAGAACCTGGTCGTCGCTACTGAGCAGGAGTGCCTGTAGCATCCGCCCCTCCACGGTCGGTGGCAACATGTGTACGCCATCGGCCAGCGGAATCTGGCAATCGGCATAGGCGAGTCCACGGTAAATCGGATCGACGAAATCCTCCCGACTGAGCTGTTCGATCACGCTCAGGACCTGGTGGTCGAGTACCTCCCAGGGCCGGATCTGCTGCTCGATCATATTGAACTTGGCGATTTCAGTATTGTTCATTGGTGTCGACGGTTGTGGTGGATGAATGCGCTAGAGTATATAGCATTGGCAATCAGGTTATCACCAGTCGTTGCTGGCATAATTGTGAGTAATTTCCTCGTACGGCTCGATGTCGCGCAATGCGACCACGCTGAGGTCGTCGTAGTAACAGGCATTGGGCTCATCCGCATGGTTGATGTACCTGAGATCGCAGAGGACCTCGATTCCCTCGCGTTCGCTAATCCACAGAACATAATCACCGTCGACCGCGCATGGTTTGCCGTTTAGCCATCCGATAATGGCACCACCGGGGATAGTGGTATTGGCAAAAAGCCCCCTACCGTGTATGGCGCTGTCGGCTACATAAGTGTTGTCAGACATTTAATTTGTATAATCCTGCAGTTACCGGCTATTATTTTACAACTATCGATGACATTCAAGAGCCTCAAATGATAGACAGAAAAATAAAACTGGGTAGTTTCATTCTGGCATTACTGCTGTCTATGATGAGTCACAGCGCCGCTTATGCCTCCGGATTCGCCCTGATAGAAATGAACGCAAGCGGCCAGGGCAACGCCTATGCCGGCGCTGCGGCCCATACCAATAATGCATCGACGATTTACTTCAACCCGGCGGGCATGATGAATCTTGAGGGTGAGCAATTGTCGATTGTGGGGCATATTGTCGATCCCAGTGCGGATTTCGACAATGATGGTTCGAAGTTGAATGATGCGGCCGGTGGCGCGCCCTTAACCGGGAAAGGCGACGATGGCGGAGAAACTGCATACCTGGCTAATGTTTACTGGGTAAAGCCGCTCAATGACGATATGACCTTTGGCATCGGTGTGAATACGCCGTTCGGGTTAAAAACCGAGTATGACGATGACTGGGTGGGCCGTTACCACGCAATACTGTCTGATCTGAAAACCCTTAATTTCAATCCGAGTCTCGGTTATCGCGTCAACGACAAGCTTTCCATCGGCGGTGGTTTGAACATGATGCTGGCCAAGGTGGAGCTGAGCAGCGCGATTGATTTTGGGACTATTTGCGTGGGCTCTCCTGCCGCAGCGAACTGTGTGGCTAGTGGCGCTACCCAGCAGGAAGCTGATGGTAAGGCGGACCTCGACGGGGACAATTACGACGATCTTGCTTTCGGGTTCAACCTCGGATTTGCCTACATGCTTTCAAAGCAAACCACCGTCGGTGTCGCCTATCGCTCGGAAGTCGATATCGATGTCGAAGGCGACGCCGATTTCAATTTACCGGACAACCCGGTGGTGCAGGCGGTGATCGGTGCGTCCCCGGCGTTCGTGGATACCGACCTCAAGGCCGACGTCACCCTGCCGGCGAGTTTCTCGGTCAGCCTGGCACACCAGGTGGGCGACTTTACCTGGCTTGGCGATGCCACCTGGACCGGCTGGAGTTCGTTCGACGAATTGCGCATCAGATACGACAATCCCGCGCAACCCGACACGGTAACAACTGAGGACTGGGACGATACCATGCGTTACTCGGTCGGAGTGGATTATCAGTATTCTGATTCATTGGTACTGCGTACCGGACTGGCGTATGACGAATCCCCGGTGCCGAGCACGGAAAGGCGCACCCCGCGCCTGCCGGGTGAAGACCGCACCTGGGTCTCGGTCGGGTTGACTTACCTCGTCAGTAGCGCCATCTCTTTCGATCTCGGCTATTCGCATCTGTTTATCGACGATGCCAAGATCGATAACACCTTGGAAACCGAGACGGATGGCCTGAATTCGACGCTGACCGGTGAATACGAAGGCGAAGTCAATATCCTCAGCGCCCAGCTGAACTGGAATATCGAGTAGCGCAGCCGCGTCCTGTAAATTGATACCCGGCGCTTCCTGACAAGCCGCCTGAAGCTGCTATGAAGCTGCGGACTCAGGTATCAGGTTAAAACCCAACGCCGCTAAAGCGCTGCCCGGCCAACTGCCACTATCCTGCCGGACGTTGAATCGTTCGTATTCGAGTCGATCAGGGTAGACCTTGCGTAGCGCGTCGAAATGGACGGCAAATTCATCATCATGTAAATCTGCTGCAGCCATCGGGGCATCGTGGTCACGCCAGATATTGCAATGCTGTTGCAACAGGTCCTGCCAGAATTCGAGTTTGGAACCGGTTGCGTGGCAATCGAGCCGCTGGCGCGACGGTAGTTGCTGCGACATATGCCAACCGGAGCGCAGGTTGAAATATTCAGCAGCGGCATTGAGCACCATTTGCGTGCCGCGCAGGCGCCCTTCAACGCTGTAGCCAGCGATATGCGGGGTAGCCAGATCGACCCGCCGCAGGAGCTTACGCGATAGCGTTGGTTCGTTCTCCCAGGTATCGAGAAACACCTGCAGGTCGTCGCGTCGGGCTAACAATTGCAGTAACGCATGGTTGTCGATCACTTCGCCGCGTGCCGCGTTGATTAATACGCATCCCTCGCGCAGCGATTGCAGACGTTGCGCATTCATCAGGTGAAATGTCGAGTGCTTGCCGCTCCGTGTCAGCGGGACGTGCAGGCTGATTAAATTGCATTCGCGCAGGATTGTATCGAGCTCGACGAAGGTCTGGCTGGATTGCCCCGCCTGCTGCAGCGGCGGGTCGCAGACCAGGCATTCGATGCCGAGTGTCTCGAGTTTCTTCTGCAGGCGTGAACCGACGTTGCCGCAACCGACAATGCCGGCGCGCAGTTGCAAAGGGTCGAAACCCTTGCGCCGGGACAATGCAAACAACCCGCTGATAACGTATTCCGCAGCGCCCTCGGCGTTGCAACCCGCCGCATTGCTAAAGCCGATATTTGCAGCCGCCAGGTAATCCAGATCGATATGATCGGTGCCGATAGTAGCGCTGCCGACGAACTCAACCGGCGTATTTTGCAGCAGGGTCGAGTCGACCCGGGTCACGGTACGAGTGATCAGGCAACGGCAATCCTGTAGATTCGCGCGCGTAATGGCCCGTCCCGGCATCAGCTCGACTTCACCGAGATCGCGGAACGCCGCCGCCACTTGCGGAATATCTTGATCCGCGAGAATTTTCACGTCAGGCAGAAGCGCTCGACCAGTTCCTCGATCATTTTGATGGTCGGCTCGATTTGTGCGATCGGCAGGAATTCGTCGGGCTGGTGGGCCTGGTTGATCGAGCCCGGGCCGATGACGATGGTTTCGGTCTGCATCGCATTGTAGTAGGGCGCCTCGGTGCCGAAAGCGCCGCTGCTGGCCGGCTTGCCGGTGAGATGGGTCAGGTAACGGGCGATTTCGCTGGCCGCGTCGGTGTCCATCGGCTTGCCCTCGCCATAGGTTTGCGTGTGCAGCTGCAGTCCGCGTGCATCGGCGACCTCGGCCGCCATCTGCTCGAGGTCAGCCTGCAGGTTTGCGTATGACATCGACGGCAGGAAACGAATATCGATCATCAGCCTGCAGGCACCACAGATGCGGTTGGAATTGTCACCGCCATGTATGTGGCCGAGGTTCATGGTCGGCGCCGGAATGGTAAACGCCGGGTCGTTGTACTGCTTCTCGATACGTTCGCGGTAAGCGAATAGCGCAGTCATGTAGTGATACATGCCCTCCAGCGCGTTGTTACCCAGCGACGGGTCGCTGGCATGACCGGACTGGCCGACAAAATCGACCGACATCGTCAGGCTGCCCTTGTGCTGGCGCATCGGTCTCAGGTCGGTTGGTTCGCCGATAATGCAGTAGCGCCCCAGTTTGCGGCCGTTGTCGGCAATCAGGCGCACACCGTTCATCGTGGTTTCTTCGTCGGCCGTGGCCACCAGCGTGAGCGGACGTTTGAGTTTGCCGAGATTGACGCTGGCGCTGGCCGCCAGCGCCAGCGCCAGGAAACTCTTCATGTCGCAACTGCCGAGTCCGTAGATTCGATCCTCGGTCTCGTGTGCGCTGAACGGATCACTGGACCACAGCTTCGGGTCACAGGGTACGGTATCGGTGTGGCCCGACAGCACCAGGCCGTCACTGCCGCTGCCGGCGCGCGCGATCAGGTTCGACTTGCGCTCATCGACCGCTTGAATTTCGACATCGAAACCGAGACTCGTACTCCACTCGGCAACCTTGTCAACCACGCCGCGATTACTCATGTCGATGTCAGCGTGCATGCTGCTGACCGACGGCGTACCGATGAGTTCGGCGATCATCTCGCGGGTGCCGGGGAGCTTCGTGTTCATGCTACGTTGCAGCTTAGTCGTCGAGCAGGTCGGTGACGGCTCCTTCAGAGGCAGAACTCACCAGACGCGCATACTTTGCCAGCACACCACGCTTGTAACGCGCCTTCGGTGCCTTCCAGTCCTTCGCCCGACGTTTCAGCTCGGCATCGCTCAAGTCGACATTGACCTGGCGCTTTTCAGCATCAATAGTGATCGTGTCACCATTTTTGATCAGTGCAATAGGGCCACCAACCGCCGCCTCAGGGGTCACGTGGCCAACCACGAAACCGTGCGAGCCACCGGAAAATCGGCCGTCGGTTAGAAACGCGACATCCTTGCCAAGTCCCTTGCCCATAATGGCCGATGTTGGCGACAGCATTTCCCGCATGCCCGGGCCACCCTTCGGACCTTCGTAGCGCACCACAATGACATCGCCTTTCTTGACCGTGCCATCGAGAATTTTTTTCAATGCCTGCTCTTCAGACGCGAACACGCGTGCCTTGCCGGTAAAGATCAGGCCTTCCTTACCGGAAATCTTGGCGACCGATCCTTCAGGCGCTAGATTGCCGTGCAGGATAACCAGGTGACTGTCCTTCTTGATGGGGTTGTTAATGGCATGCACGATGTCCTGGCTGGCAGGATACGGTTTTACCTTTGCCAGGTTCTGCGCCAGAGTCTTGCCGGTAACCGTCAGGCAGTCACCGTGCAACAGGCCGGCATCAAGCAGCATTTTCATTAACGGCTGAATGCCGCCAATCTCGATCAACTCGGACATCATGGCCCGGCCACTGGGGCGCAGATCGGCCAGCACGGGCACGCGTTTGCCGATGCGGGTGAAGTCGTCGAGCTTGAGCTTGACGCCGATCGAAGACGCCATGGCGAGCAGGTGCAGCACAGCGTTGGTGGAACCGCCGACTGCAATAACAATAGTGATGGCGTTTTCAAAGGCCTTTTTAGTCATGATATCGCTTGGACGAATATTAGCCTTGAGCAGGCGTACGGCGGCTTTACCGGCTTCGATGCAATCTGCCGTCTTATCGTTCGAAATGGCCGCCTGTGCCGAACTGTTGGGCAGGCTCATCCCCATCGCTTCGATTGCCGAAGCCATGGTGTTGGCGGTATACATGCCGCCGCAGGAGCCGGGACCCGGGATCGCGGTGCACTCGATTTCCTTGAGCTCCTTTTTGGTTATCTTGTTCTGTGCCTGCGCACCGACGGCTTCAAATACCGACACCACATCGGTGGGTTTCTGCTTGTGGCAACCCGGCATGATGGTGCCGCCGTAGACGAAAACCGAGGGGCGGTTAAGGCGTGCCATGCCCATCATGCAGGCTGGCATGTTCTTGTCGCAGCCACCAATGGTCACCAGCGCGTCGAAGCCCTGGCAGCCGACCACCGCCTCGATGGAATCGGCGATGACTTCGCGCGATACCAGTGAATACTTCATGCCCTCGGTACCCATCGAAATACCATCTGAGATGGTGATGGTGTTGAACACTACAGCCTTGCCACCGCCGGCATTGGCGCCTTCCGCCGCCTTCAGGGCAAGTTGATCGATGTGCATGTTGCAGGGCGTTACCATGCTCCAGGTGGAGGCAATGCCGATCTGCGGTTTCTTGAAGTCGGCATCGTCGAAGCCGACTGCTCGCAGCATAGAGCGGCTTGGTGCACGTTCGACTCCGTCGACAACCTGCGACGAAAATTTACGGGGATCGGGTTTACTGGAAGAGGTCTTTTTAGTGGCCATATTGATTCTTGGGAATTGGGTTAAAAAAGGGAGTAAGCGATGGCGCTAGGTTAGGCAAAGCTGAATTGCGATGCAAGCGAATAAATCTCACCAACGACCCCAATAAAGTGTATTCCCACCTATACTCAGGTGTTATTCGAAGCTGATCCGAATCGTCATGCCCGAAGCAATTTTGATAGCTGCAATTTCCGCGCTCGTCGCAGCGGGGCTGGTGTGGTACTTAATGAAATCACCTGTGGCGCAACCCCTTGCAGTTCCTCCTTCCGCCGAGAGCAGTCGCCTGAACGGTTTGATTGAGGCAACCGTCGGTACCACGGGCGAAACCTACTTCTACGCATTAGTCAGGGAACTGGCGCTGTTTCTGCAGGTTGATGCGGTATTTCTGGCGAGTTGTACCGACGACGAAGAGCAGGGCTATGAAAGCCTGGCCTACTGGTGTGATGGCAGCTACATCATGAATCATCGGCTCTCCCTGCAATACAGCCTCGGCGGGGAAGGTGGGAATTTCTGGTATATGGAGAACTCGGCCAGCAAACTATTCCCCAATTCTCGTCTGTTACGCGAACGTTTCCCGGTATCCGGTTTTTTTGCCGTCAAACTGCAGGATTCGTCGGGGCAGCAAATTGGTCTGCTGGCCGGACTGAATCGCGCGCCGCTGCATCCCGCCGATAGCGATATGCAGATGATCAAACTGTTCGCTGCACGAGCCTCTTCGGAACTCGAGCGCAAGCTCGCGCTCGGCGAAACGCTGATGGAGAAAGAGCGCGCCCAGATTACCCTGCATTCGATTGGTGATGGCGTAATTACCACCGACAGTGATGGATGCATTGACTACATGAATCCAGTCGCCGAGGCTTTGACTGGATGGCGCTTCCACCAGGCGATGGGATTGTCGATGGAGGCCGTGTTGCATCTCGAGGATGAGCAAAGCGGGCATGTTATCCCCGATCCCGCGCAACACTGCCTGGTAGAAAAGCGGATGATCGCACCGAAAACCGATAACGTTCTGATTTCTCGTACGGGTGATCGTTTCTCGATCCAGGGTACCGCGTCGCCGATGACCGATGCCCAGGGCATTAGCATCGGTGTAGTGTTGGTGTTCAAAGACGTTTCTGCGTCACGGCGTATGCAAAAGATGATGGCGCATCAGGCAACGCATGATCCGTTAACCGGGCTGGCCAACCGTGTCGAGTTTGAGCAAAGGCTGGATTCGGCACTGCAGTCAGCCAAAGATTTCGAAAACACGCATGCGTTGCTGTTTCTCGATCTCGATCAGTTCAAAATCGTCAATGATAGTGCAGGACATGTCGCCGGAGATGAATTGCTGAAGCAGATTTCGGCTCTGCTGGCAGGGCAGCTGCGTGGTCGCGATACGCTGGGCCGCCTTGGTGGTGATGAATTCGCCGTGTTGCTCGAAAACTGTCCGCTCACCAAGGCCAGCAAGGTGGCCGAGTTGTTGATCGATGCGATTCGTGAGTATCGCTTTGTCTGGGACCAAAAGACCTATCGGGTTGGGGTCAGTGTCGGTATTGTGCCCATCCTCGCCGATTCCCTGTCGCGCAAACAATTGATGCACGATGCCGATCAGGCCTGCTATGTGGCAAAAGATCTCGGGCGCGGTTGTGCCTACACCCACAGTGATGCCGAGTCGGCGCGAGCCAGTCGACTGGGCGAGAAGCTGCAGCGCAAGGATATTGACGATGCGCTCGCCGATGAGCGTTTCCTGTTGTTGTACCAGCCGATCGTTGCGCTCAACGACGATCAAACCCGCTTGCATCGACGGGTCGAAGTGTTGCTGCGCATGCTGGATGAAGATAACCAGGTGATTACGCCCGGCGCCTTCCTCCCGGCAGCCTCTCGCTTCGGTCTGGTAACCCAGATCGATCGCTGGGTAATCCACCGGGTATTGCGCGCATACACGCATGTATTTATGCAGAATCCGGATCTGGTGGTGGGGTTGAATCTGTCGGCATCTTCGATAGCGGACGAATCACTGGGCGATCACGTGGAACAGGTGTTTAGCGATACGATCGTTAAACCCGGTCAGGTTTGCTTTGAAATGTCTGAAGCCAGTTTCAGTCACAATCTGGCCAATGCCAGCCGTCTGATTGATCATCTGCATGGCATTGGTTGTCACGTCGCCATCGACAACTTTGGCAGTGGCCTGGCGAATTTTGCCACACTCAAAGACCTGCCACTGGATTTCATCAAAATCGACGGGCAACTGATTCGCGATATCGGCAGTGATGATGTTGACCTGACGATGGTAACCGCCATAAACAAGATGGCGCATCTGCTCAATATCCGCACCGTCGCCGAGAATCTTGATAGCGAATTAGTCCTCGACAGACTTAATATGATCGGTGTTGATTATGCTCAGGGCTTCTATCTGGGCGATTTGAAACCTCTCGACAGCCTCGGCGACAGCGTGGCCGATCACAGCGTGGCCGAGTTCCAGTTGCACTAGGGAGCCTCTGATCAAGTCAGGGCGAATCGGATTGTGATTCGAAATAATCAGGATCAAGGCGTGAAACTTAGCAACGCTATTGCTAATTTTTACAACGCCAAGATTGATTATTTTGGACACATGATGCTCGCTCACGACATGATCAGAGGCTCCCGCGATACCCCGGTATCGGCTTTGTCTGCCTGGTCAAGCACCGATCGAGGTGGAGCGTCGTTCAAGAATCATCGTGTTACGCCAGCGGCCCTGTTGCTGAGCGATACGTTCGCGGACACCAACCTGGCGAAATCCATGGCGCTGGTGTAATCGCAAGGTGGCCTCGTTCTCCGGGAAAATCGAGGAGTAAAGGCTCCATATCCCATTCCTTTCGGAGGCGTCTATCAGGGCGGTCATCAAAATATTGCCGACTCCCCGGCCACGATGATTGCTGGATACGTAGATACTGATTTCAGCCACCCCGCGATAACAATCCCGTAATGAAACCGGTGCCAGTGCCGCCCATCCCTGTATTTGATCATTCTGCTCCGCGAGCAGCCGACCAAATCGGTGGTGTTTTTCATCCCAGGTGGTCCAGTTGGGTGCACGAGTTTCAAAAGAGGCTTCACCTGTGTCGAGCCCCTGTTGATAGATGTCGAGTACGGCTATAGCGTCTGATTCTTCAAGCTTACGTATCATAATATGTCTCGAACGACTTCGTTTTGAGTCACGAAAGAGCGGTTATCGCGTGGTCTGGTGGCGCAAAGTTATGTTATCAATATCTTGGCTGTTAGCGTCGGTTATGTTACTTTTCCGCCACGGAGCAAACTATAAAGCTCTTCTATCGGTCGGAACGGTTTAAGAAAAGGGCAATAATGTCCACGACAATCACACCGGCACTTCATCAAAGTAATAACAATTTGGAGAGAGTAACCAATGAAACTTTTTAAAACGCTGGCAGTATCTGCGGCTGTTGCACTTGCGTCTACGTCAGGTGTTGTCAACGCAGGTACGCTTGAAGATGTAATAGCCCGCGGCGAACTTAACTGCGTGGTAACGACCGGTGTTCCCGGTTTCGCCGCACCTGATGACTCTGGTCGTTGGGCTGGTTTTGATGTCGATTTTTGTCGCGCGACTGCTGCAGCAGTTCTCGGTAGCGGAGATAAAGTCAAGTTCGTACCAACCACGGGTAAAACTCGCTTTACCGTATTGAACTCGGGCGAAGGCGATATCCTTTATCGTAATACCACCATCACCATGAGCCGCGATGTTGACCTGAAATTGACCTTCCTCGGAGTTAACTACTACGATGGTCAGGGTTTCATGGTTCCCAAAGCACTTGGCGTAACCTCTGCCAAGCAGCTCGACGGTGCTTCAGTCTGCATCCAGACAGGTACTACTACCGAGTTGAATCTTGCCGACTACTTTCGTGCTAATAACATGAGCTACGAGCCGGTAACGATTGAAACCAACGAAGAAGGACAAACCAACTACCTTGCAGGTCGTTGTGACGTCTATACCACGGATGCTTCGGGCCTTGCTGCTACCCGTAGTACCTTCGATCACCCCAATGCTCATATTCTGCTTCCGGAAATTATTTCCAAGGAGCCGCTCGGACCGGCTGTTCGTCAGGGCGACGATCAATGGGCTGACGTTACCCGTTGGGTATTGAATGTGCTGATTGCGGCTGAAGAAGCTGGTATCACCCAGGACAACATCAAGGGCCATGCCGCTTCCGCTGGTAAAAACCCGGGCATCAACCGTATCGCTGGTACTGAAGGCGATTTCGGCGCGATGATCGGCCTCGACAAGCAATGGGCAGTGCGCGCAATTTCTGCAGTAGGCAACTACGGCGAGATTTTTGAGCGTAACATCGGTGTCAACACATCGTTGGGTCTGGCGCGCGGTCTGAACGCGCAATGGACAAAGGGTGGCATTCTCTACACAGCACCTGTTCGTTAGACAGTAGTAAGAGAGCGGCGGCCACGGCCGCCGCTTTGCTTTACCGGGGCGACGCACGATGACTGAATTTTCGGGGACCTACTCACAATGACGGCTGCAACTAAATCCGGTAACCAATCTCTTTTTTATCGGCTGTTTTTTGACAAGGAACTGCGTTCGGTCACGATACAGGTCATTACCATGGCCCTGATCTTCGCCTTCTTCTTTTTTATCATTAACAACGCGATCACCAACCTTGAAACGATCGGCAAAGGGTATAGCTTTGCCTTCCTTTGGGATGCATCGAACTACGACATCAATCAGACCCTGATCGAATACGATTCTCGCAGTCCGCACTGGCGTGCTGCCATCGTCGGAATCATCAACACACTGCTGGTTGCCGTCGCCGGAATAATTCTTTCAACCATTGTTGGCTTTCTACTGGGCGTGTTACGCCTGTCCAGCAACTGGCTCATCAACCGGGTTGTTTACGTCTACATTGAATACGTGCGCAACGTACCCGTGTTGCTCCATATCTTATTGGTTCACGGTATCATCGTGAACAATCTACCGATTCCGAAAAATGCAATGATGGCCTTCGACGGCACCTTGTTTCTGACGAATCGCGGTTTTTATACGCCGAAACCCTTGTTTGAACCGGCTATGTGGGCAGTATTGATTGCCTTCGTCATCGGCATTGGATTTACCATCTGGTTCAAACGCTACGCCAGGAAAACTCAGGATGCGACCGGTAAGATATATCCTGTGCTCTGGATTAGCCTGGGGGCGATCATACTGCTCCCGATCATCGTTTTCTTTCTTGCTGGCATGCCGCTGACCTGGGACTATCCAGCTCTCAAGGGCTTTAACTTCAAGGGTGGACTGGTATTAAGGCCCGAATTTGTGGCCCTGTGGATTGCACTGTCACTTTATACGGCAGCCTTTATTGCGGAGATCGTACGTGCCGGTATCCAGGCAATCAGTCACGGTCAGACAGAAGCGGCCTTCGCACTTGGCATAAAGCCCAGCCGCACCATGCAGTTGATCGTTATTCCGCAGGCCTTGCGCGTTATCATTCCACCGCTTTCCAGTCAGTACCTCAACATCACCAAGAATTCATCGCTCGCAATTGCGATCGGTTATATGGATATCGTTGCGACTATTGGCGGAATATCGTTGAATCAGACAGGCCGTGAAATGGAATGTATGACCATCGTGTTAGGGCTTTACCTGATGTTTTCATTGATGATATCGGCATTTATGAACTGGTATAACAAACGCATGAAACTGGTGGAGAGATAAGATGAGTACTGAAGTATCTCACGTCACGGGTGAGCACCCCGACCTGCCGCCTCCAGTCACGGAAGTCGGTGCAATCGGCTGGGTTCGTAAAAATTTATTCTCCTCGACAACCAACATCGTTATTACCGTACTGACTCTGTATTTTCTTTACGTGATCATACCACCGATGTTGAACTGGCTTTTTCTGGATGCGGTATTCGTGGCTGACTCACGCGATGATTGTCGTGCCATAGCGGCGGCGGCGGGCGATGAGCTGGGCGCCTGCTGGGCTTTTATCGGTAAACGTTTCCAAATATTTGTTTACGGTTTCTACCCCGTCGAAGAACGCTGGCGGGTAAACCTTTCGTTCATCCTGATGGTAGCGGCACTGATACCGATACTGTTCGATAACATCCCCAATCGAAAGCAGGCGTTGTGGTTTTCGCTCGCTGCTCCAGTGATCATTGGCTGGTTGCTGATCGGTGGCATGGGCCTGACCGCTGTACCCACCGATAAGTTTGGCGGATTCATGCTGACACTGGTTATCGGTGTTACCGGTATTGTCGGTTCATTGCCACTGGGAATAGCGCTCGCGCTCGGGCGGCAATCAAACATGCCGGCACTGCGTATGGTCTGTGTGGCGTTTATCGAGTTCATTCGCGGTGTGCCGTTGATTACGCTGTTGTTTGTCGCCTCGACCATGTTGAATTATTTCCTGCCGCCGGGTACCACTTTTGATCTGTTGTTACGCGTCTTGATCATGGTAACGCTATTCTCCGCGGCTTATCTTGCCGAAGTCATCAGGGGTGGCCTGCAGGCTATACCCAAAGGTCAGATCGAAGCGGCTGACTCGATGGGATTGAAATACTGGCAGTCGATGCGCCTGATTATTCTGCCGCAGGCGTTGAAGATTTCGATCCCCGGGATCGTGAATACATTCATTGGACTGTACAAGGATACTACTCTCGTTATTATCATCGGTCTGTTTGACCCGCTTGGTATGGGTCGTGCATCGCTTGCCGATACCAAGTGGCAGGGGCTATCGACAGAAATATACGTATTCGTTGCGATCTTCTTCTTTGTATCGTGCTTCGCAATGGCTCGATATTCGCTTTTTCTCGAAAAGAAACTCCATACCGGACATTAAAAGTTAACCAAGGTATTAATTTATGAGCAGTCAAGCAGAAGCCCCAAAACTTGCAGTATCTGATGAGGTGGTAATCCGGATCAAGGAGATGCACAAGTGGTACGGCGCGTTTCATGTCCTCAAGAACATCAACCTGGAAGTCAATCGCGGCGAACGCATCGTTATCTGCGGACCTTCGGGTTCAGGCAAGTCAACCATGATTCGTTGCATCAACCGCCTCGAGGAACATCAGCAGGGTGACATCATCGTTGATAACGTGGAGTTGACCAATGATCTGAAAAACATCGATGCGATTCGTCGGGAAGTTGGCATGTGTTTCCAGCACTTCAACCTGTTTCCACATCTGACTGTACTGGAAAATTGCGCACTGGCACCGATCTGGGTTAAGCAGATACCGCGCAAAGAAGCCGAAGCAACCGCGATGAAATATCTGGAGCGCGTCAAGATTCCTGAGCAGGCCGACAAGTACCCTGGACAGTTGTCTGGTGGTCAGCAGCAACGTGTTGCGATCGCACGTTCACTGTGTATGAACCCCAGAATCATGTTGTTCGATGAGCCGACTTCAGCGCTTGATCCGGAAATGATCAAGGAAGTGCTCGACGTCATGATCGAGCTCGCGCAGGAAGGCATGACCATGCTTTGCGTAACTCACGAAATGGGTTTTGCCAAGACCGTGGCCAACCGCGTAATTTTCATGGATGGTGGTGAAATCATCGAAGAAAACGAGCCGCATCAATTCTTCGACAACCCTCAGCACGAGCGTACCCAGCTGTTCCTGAGCCAGATTCTCGCGCACTAGTATCGAGTAAAAAGGCCGGTATCGAATGTCCTCGAGGGAGGGCATTCGATACCGGCCTTTTTTATTGCTGACCTGCATATTATTTACAGGTCGCAAAAAGAATGATTATTGCTTCTTCTACGGAGTCCGTCAGAGAACTTGCTGCGCTGGCTCCAATGGGCCATCCATGGCCCGGTCCCGCGGCTGTCCTGCCGCTAGTCACCTGCACAGCAAGTTCTCTGACGGACTTTGACATAGCCTGCTATCCGTTCGTTATCCTGAATATACCGAAACCAGCGCAAGAGGGTTGTCTTGTAAAGAATGATCTTTAATTGATCGCAGTGCATGTAGGCCCGGGCTTTGTCCCGGATGGTCTGCCTCCAGTCTTCCAATACTTCAGTTGAGCGCCATTTGTTTTAGTCGGCTGATCCGAGCAGGGCTTTCAGATCGGCGAAGGTATCGAGGCCACGCTGGTGTTTTTCGCTTTCGCTCAACTTGCTCGCGGTATGTTCGGCGCCTTCGAGATCGTCTTCGGGCAGTTCG
>Ga0255040_10000088_pt1 | contig 18758 bp, 30 predicted proteins | sample BC1_12_2_MG_FD_181711 | JGI IMG/M metagenome (GOLD analysis project Ga0255040, IMG submission 181711) | Seawater microbial communities from Strait of Georgia, British Columbia, Canada - BC1_12_2 | ecosystem: Environmental > Aquatic > Marine > Strait | place: Canada: British Columbia | collected... | reverse complement strand
CTCGCCCATGTGCTGGGTCCACTGGAACAGGGGTGGTGACTGATACAACTGTCGGGTCTCGAAGTTCGGCCACTCCGTTTCCATCATCGCTGTCAAGGCAGTCACCGGAATGAGGCAGAAGGCCATTCCGGTGGCATCGACCTCAACGATGTCGGAGTCCCACGTCTCCATGAAGCGGTACTTCCCCTCTCGCTCGCCATCACGGGCGTAGAGCGTGGGGTCATACGGCGCTTCGCGGCGGTGGCAAAGCCCACCCATGATGACCGGCTCATCGAACTGTCCCTGTACCTCTTCCCACGATGTGACCAACTGCCCGATGGCATCTGGGTTCCACACCATGTCGTCATCGATGAAGAGGACCCAGTCTCCCTCCATCTGCTTCAGGCACTCGTTCCGCTGCAGCACGAGCATCGAGCCCTGCACGGTCAGCCACTTGGCTGCCTTCCCATCGAGGAACTGCCAGTTGTTCGTCAGGGCAGACATGAATGTCTGGGCGGCAACGTGGTCCCGCACACACATGGCAACGGTGCCGTACTTGTCGCCCGACTTGGACAAGTCAGACGTGAAGACCTTTACGGTCGCAGTGGGTTCTCTCATGGACAAGAGAATACCCCCCTCCGGTCGTCATGGAGAGGGGTATAAGGGCAGACGCGCGGTCTGCTTAGGTGATGACGGTCAGGTTGGCGATGCTGGCGTCTCCGACGTACTCACGAAGGTGAGCAGTCCAGGTCTCCTCGGTCGGCAGGATGACGCCGTCCCAGGTCCAGTCACCAGCGAACACCTGACTCTTGAGGGTGTCGTGACCGCTGGCCTCGATGGTCATGTAGTGCCTGATCTCCGCGCCGGTGGTGGCGTCGTTGAGGGGCACCTCATTGGCCTTGAGGTGGAGGAAGGTCTCCAGCCCGACCGTGGTGGTGGTGGGCCGCTTAGAGATATTGACTGCCATGTCTACTCCTGTGCTAGCCCCATCGCTGGCTTGCTAGCCTGTCGATGTCCGGTTCCTTGATCGCCAGACTTCCCCCTGAGTTGAAGGGGGTCTTGTGAACTTCGGCGTGCATGTGGCCGCCCCACTTAGCGTGATAGTAGCTCACGTTCTCCACGAAAGTCACATCGTTTCTTTCACGGGAGGCTCGATCGCGCTGGATCGTGACTGACCCGATATGCCGTGGGGATGGCACTTGGGTGATCTTCAGACCAGCCTGTTGTGCTCGCCAGGTGTAGTCATTGTCCTCGCAGTACGCCGGATGAAAGTTTTCATCGAACCACCCTATGCGCCGCAAGGCCGACCGTCTGATGCCGAAGGCGTGGTAGCCACCCATGAGCACGAGGTCGTGGTGCTGGATAGCTTCCTCCATGTGGCGGAAGTTCTCCTCCTTGAGGACGACATCGTTGTTGAGGATGAACCACCACTCCGCCTGTGGCGTGGCCTTGATGATGGTGTTCCAGCCATGTGCCACGCCCATGTTGGCCCGCAGCCGGATCATGTGGATGTCATGCCTGTGCGGGCTGCTAGCCTCGGGGCTGTTGTCCACGATGACGAACCGCTCTGCCTTGCCCTCTGGAATGGAGTCGATGGCGTCCTGCGTCACATCGGGGATCTTGTAGTGGAGCATGCCGATGACGGGGATCAAGGTCGCCGCCAGTGACGCCAGTGGTCAGCGACTCGATAGCGGGCCTGCTTGTGATGCTCGCGTCCCTTGACCAAGGTGATGCGATCGCCACACACCATGCACTTGGGCTCATGGTATCCATCAGCGCCAACCCTCAGAGGCGACACATGAGGAGTGACTGGGTGGTCACGCCTCTGACTCTTGCTCACGGCCTGTTCGGGTAGTAGTTGTGAACGGTCATGTCCAAGAAACCAAACTTCACGCCGCCCTCGACCATCCGGTCGATCTTGTCTCCGTCTTCGGGCAATCCACGCTTGACGCATTCAGGGTCCAACCTGTAGCCCAGATCGTGCTTGGCGAGCCAGGCGCCCTCACAGTACGCGAAGTGCTCAGGTGGGTACACCCCATGCCAGCCGATATTCCCATCGGGATTGAAGCGCTTGCTCCTGCCGTAGACAAGGTCGTAGTCCCCAGATCGCATGTGCTTCATCAGCACCGAGACCGTGTAGGGATACCACTCGTCGTCGTCATCGAGACCCATGATGTAGCCGCCAAACGCATCATCGAACCCGTGGTTGCGGGCGTCTAGCCCGAGGACACACCACGCTGTGGCGGGATCCTCGGGTAGGCGCTGCTTGGGTAGCTCGGTGTAGCGGACCCGGTCGTCATCGAGCTCTTCGATGGCTCCTTCAGCCCCAGGGTTGGGTCCGTCACCGACGACATGGATGTCAAGGTTCTTGTATGTCTGGGCTAGCACTGATGGTAGCGCTCGCTCCAAGAGGAGCTTGGGGCGTTTGTACGTCGGGATGACGACGGAGACGACGGGTTCATCCATACTTCACCTGTAGTTGACGAGCCCGCTTGTTGAACAGCGCAGCATCGCTTTCCCAGTTGTTCTGGGCGTTCTGGTAGGTAGCGTCATGTGGGCGGAGAGCGTGAGGGTTCTCGAAGAAGGTCTTGTGTCCCCCAGGGTGGAGGTGAGCGACGACCGAGTCCATCGCACGGCCTAGTGCTCCCTGCATGCGGGCCGTCAGGAACTGCTCGGTATCAGCGAAGTTATGAATGTAACCGTGATGGAAGGCCGCATCAGGGTCATCGAAGCAGGCAGACACGAGATTATCTGTCCGCATGAGCGCCTGAGTACCGTTGGGGTTACTCAGGTCGTTGACGACGACGGTCGGAAAACCTTGGTCCATGACTGCCCGTGCCCGTGCCAGCCAATGCTCGTGGAATACCACGTCGTCAGACCCGAAGAAGACCTCATCCTCCCCTACCTGTTTGATGAGCTTGTTCATGCGGGTGACGTAGCGCTGACTGCTGTCCTCCCCGTCCCAGAGATAACTCTGATCCAGATCGTTGAGCACGCGAGCGGAGGCTTGGTCGCTTACGGCGAAGTAGATAGCGTGATCTTCAGGGGTAGTGTCACCGATGTTTGCCACGACATCGGCGAGATACTGACTGCGATTGAGTGAGGGGATCAGGATCGCGGTCTTGCGTGTCACCGCCACTTGGAGTTCCCGTCACTGATGTAGGGGTATGACTCCAGCGGAGTGAACACTCCGAGGTACTTCGCCAGGTCATCGATCGTTTCACGTGGAGCATCCACCAACGTCTCGTACTGCACGTGGTACGGCGTGGGGATGCGCTCGACCAGAGCTTGCCACTTGGGATACCAGCTCTTGATGGTCGCCAGATCGTCATGCAGCAAGGTGCCGTCAGGCTTGCCACGGTGCCCAGCCTTCATAGCGCTCTGGAAGCAGACCTTCGGGTCACGGCTGATGAGGATCCATGTGGGGTCCGTGTGGATGCCGAACTCATGCAGGAAGTCGTCTGGGTCCCAGAAGCGATCCCAGTGCGGCCATGAGCGATGCAATGACGGCACGCGCATGTGGTAATCCACGACCTCATGCAGCAGACGCGTTCCGCTGCTGATGAAGCCTGCGACGATGATCACTTCTCTTCCTTGGGGATGAACTGGTCGTAGATGGCGTCCTTGGCTTCGTTGAGGTTCTGCTTCTCTTGTGGCAAGAACGGTCCTGCGTGTTCGACCACCGTGACGGGTGCGCCAGCGATGATGGCGTGCCCCTCATCGGTCTGGTTGTCAGCGACCTTGAGGAAGTCCCTGAAGAAGTCCACGTCAGACACGCTGGCGTCGGGGCCGAGGTCGTAGAACCCGTGGCCATCAGCCCAGATGTGGAAGGTCACGCTCTTGATCACTGCATCATCACCCAGTCTTTCCAACTCGTCGTCGGCTTCCACGTGGGGCAGATGTTCTCCCCGATGTAGGTCTGGGCGTCACCCGTGCGAGGCGGGCCGAACTCGTAGTCGAGTTTTAGGTGATCGGCCATTTCCTTCACCGATACCGCGTTCTCTCTGCCCCCTCCTACGTCCCATGTATGTCCGGCATATGTCCCGAGGTCCAGCATCTGGGCCTCAAGAAGTTCGCAGTAATCCAGCACCCACAACAGGTCGCGCACCTGGGAGCCATCACCATTGATGGTCACCTTGAGGCCATCGTCTCTGGCCTTCAGGAACCAGGCGACCCATCCCGACTCGGCACTGCCCTCTTGTCCCGGGCCGAAGATGGTGCCTGGTCGGTTCACTATAACCGGCAGGCCATAGGACTCCATGTAGTCCGTCACCCATGTCTCGGCCATGACCTTGGCCGCACCATAGGGCGTCGTGCCATCACGGGCTTTGACCGACGAAGTGAGGATCATCGGCGTATTCGACAGCCTGCAACCCTCTGCCACGTTGACGGCGGTACGCACCGTGTTCTTGAACGTCTCTGTCGGGTTGGCTAGCGAGCCAGATGTGGATACGGATGATGCAAGGTGGATAACGACATCGACGCTGATCTGGTTCATCAGCGAGAGGCAGACAGCCTCGTTCGACAGGTCCACCGATTGCTCTGCGCCCTTGAGGTCAAGGCCGTAGACCGTGTAGTCCTGCTTACTGGACTTGAGCCACATCAGCAAGCTAGAGCCGACGAACCCGCCTGACCCGGTGACGAGGACTTTCACCACTCCAGATACCAGCTATTCGGGGCGCTGCCGCCCTCTACCCACTGTGGGAGCGGGCCACCATACGGTTCTAGCAGACCACCCGCTGGCCGGATGTGCTCTCGGGGGTAGCGCTCGGCTACCACCTTGGCGTCCTTGGCCATCTCCCCGTGTGCGAACTCCTTGGCCTTCTTCTCGATGGCACGCTCACCGCCGAACCACCCGAGGTGCCACCCACCATCAGGCATGGCGGGGAACTTCCAGCGCTCGTTACGCGCACGCGCGAACGTCTTGAGCTCCGCACGGCTGCCCATGACGGGACCAGCCCACGGGTCACTGGTGGTGTAGTTCACGCTGTAGATGAGGTGCTGCTGCATGAACACGCGCGCATTGCCGCTGAATGCCTTCACAGCAGCCCGACTGGGGATCTCGTCCACGTCGCTGAAGATGAAGGTGGTGTCCTCGGGGAAGTCGTCGGTCCTGAAGGCGTTGCGCTGCTTCCAGTCCCGCTTCCAGTTGTCCTCCTGCCCCGGCAGGACCCACGGTCCCTTCTGCGCTGGTACGTCGTCCAGCGTCGAGAGGTCGGCCCTGATGACATCGAAGCCGTCAGGGCGGTACTTCCCTTCCCTGCCTTCGAGGTGATACGGCTTCTGCGCACCCTGCATGGTGCGGTTGCCCTCTACGGCAACGAAGCGGTCCACGACCCCCTTGAGCTCCGCCATGCGGCACTCAAGGTGGAAGAACTCATCATTGAACATGAAGACATCAATGATCATCCAGATACTCCTTGAAGTAGGCCACGGTCTCGTGGACGCCCTGCTCCAAGGTTACAAGTTGCTCGGGCTTGATACCGAGCGGTTCCAGCGTCGTGGTGTCCGCTTTGACGACCGAGTGCTCATCCTCACCGGGTCGCATCGGCAAGTGCTTCACGGTGGCAGCAGAGTCGCTGATGGTGAAGGACGCAGCCACGACCGCATCGGCGATGTCATTGACGGTGGTAGAACGTCCGGTGCCAGCCTCGATGGTCGCCTCTGGGGCTCCCTTGGAGTCAAGATGCTCCAGCGCTTCCGCAAGGATGTAGGCCACGTCAGTGACGTAGATCATGTCCATGACCTGAGTGCCATCACCGTAGATCTCGATGGGCTCACCAGTCAGGGCCTTGCAGGCGAACGAGGGCATGATCTTCCGCACACGTGACGGGCCATACGGGGCAGCAGCCACCTGTCGTGGGCCATAGGCGTTGAGAGCCCGCACCGACATCATCATCTTGGCCTCGTACTTGGCCGTCATCAGGATGAACCGCTCGATCGTGTTCTTGGTGATCGAGTAGGTGTTGTTCATCCAGTAGTTGCCCACTGCGATGTTGATCAGTGGCACGTCGTACTGCGCACACGCAGAGATGACGTTCAGTCCCCCAAGGATGTTCGTTTCAGCCGCCGGACCCGGATTGGCGATCGTCTCTTGGGTTCCAAGGACGCCAGCAAGGTGGATAACTCCATCCACGTGACTGACCGCATCCGTGACGAGCGTGGCGTCCTTGATGTCTCCGAAGTAGCGTCCCTCGGCCTTGTATGGGCCTCTGACAGCGTGGCGGTCGAGGGTGGAGACTTCCTGCCCTCGCTTCTGGAGTTCTTCAACGACATAGCCTCCGATGAACCCTGTGCCCCCAGTAACCAAGACGTGCTTCATACAGTCCCCTGCTTCTTCATCATCAATGTCAGAAAGGGGCTAAAGCCCCCCTCTGTCAGGTCTCGTCGTATGAGTACGAGATCGTCTCCTGGGTCCAGTTGCCGGGACCCGCGTCGGAGTCCACCACCAACTGGAACACCGTGAAGCGGGTGGTGTCGTTGGTGTTGGTATATGGACCGGCGTCCCAAGCCACCTTGTTGCCCGAGGTGTACGAAGTCATGTCCGTATCCCCGACGGTGGACGCCGTAGCGACCGGGGTGGCGTAGGTGATGTAGTTGGTGGTGAAGTTCAGCGTGGTGCTGGTGTCCACCGTTCCGTCCATCCAGATCTGGAAGTTGTCCACGTTGTTCGCGGGGGCCGTATCGATCTTGAGTGCGACCCACTTCTCGTAGCTGTTGGTCCCCACGGTGATGGGGTTGGCCTGACGGTTGGCCAGCGAGTTGCTGGCATTGTCAGCCGAGATCATGTCGATGCCGGTCACGGCAGACGACTCGGTCTGCCCCGCGCCCGTATAGACGCGGAGAGAGAGGCTTGCGGCCACTGTCTACTCCTTCGCCCCGGTGGGGGCTGGCTTGATACTCGCCTCGTGTACTTCACGGGCGGTTGGGATCTGGTCGAGAGAGACAGCGCCAGTAGGCGTGACCATCATCAACTGATCGTATTGGTCATCACCGAGAGGCTCACGGCCATCTTCGATGCGGGCCTCATTGACGGTCTTCCATGGCACCCCCGAGAGCGCCATCTTGTTGATGTCAGCCTTCGCTGTCGTTTCCTTGAGGTTCAGGGCTGTGAACCGGAAGGCGAGATTGTTCTCGCGCCCACCGAACGACTTGTCCCACACCACCTCCTGAGTGACGTAGTCCTGCAGCATCGTCATCAGTGGCCGCAGCCCACGGTCCTCAGAGGTCTGCAACTGCACCTCTGCGGTGGAGCGGTTGACATCGAACGTGATACCAAGGTCCTGGGGCGACAGACCGAAGACGACCGCGATCTTGCGGACGAGGTACGTCTGCCACTCAAGGAACTGCATCTCACGGTTGGTGTTGCGGAAGGGGATCCAGTCAGCACCCTTGGAGCCACCGATGAAGCCGATGGCACCCTTGCCTGCGACCTCGGACTCGAAGAAGGACTGGAACTCACGGACCTGATCCTTGGTGACGCCTTCACCAAGGTTCATCACTCCATCTGGTGCTGCACCAGCGACCTGACGCCTGTTGTACTCGTGACCGTAGAGTTCGGCCTCGATGGTCAGCTTCAGCGTCTCCATGTTGGACAGGCCCACAGGAGAGTAGGTGCGGGGGCGGCTGATCATGTAGATGAAGTCTTCGTTGAGCCACTGGGCTCGCTGCTCCATCACACCCGTGGGGAACCAGTAGTAGCGCTCCTCATCGGGATTGCCGTCCCACATGGCGTTGACGCGGATCTCGCCGCCGTCTACGCCCCACATCTCGACCAACTGGCCACGCAAGTTTCGGACGAGCTCGATACATCCCGCATCGAGTGTGAGGATGTCTTCCACAACCGGCTCGATGAAACCACGGAACCCATCGACAGCAGGGTTCGGCTGACTGACGAAGTCGTAGATCTTCTTGGCCAAGCGCTTGCTGTAGGGCTTGGTGTTGTCGAAGGGCTCGATCCCCCACTCCGCCGAGCTCACCTGGCTCCTGCGGATGTTGACCGCGCCCGCTACCCACTCTGAGTGCTCTGCCCAATGCCTGAAGAGTGCGACATTACTCTTGCCAACCTTCCCGTTCCACTGGCGAGTGACCGCCGTCGCAACGTCAGGGACGCGCTTGGGCGATGACTTCGGTGCCTTGTAGAGCATGTTGCGCATCTGCTCCCTGCCACTTGCGGTGAGCAAGGAGGAGACGAGCGGAACGAGGGGGTACTTAGGTTGTGCCATCAAAGTGCTTTCTGACGAGGTCCGCTTGGGCGGCGTCCAGGAGCTGGCGGGTCATCTGCATCTCTGCTTTGGCCTTCGCCTCACTGAACGTGATCTCCCACGTGCGGATACCTTTCATCATGGCCGCGAGGTGAGGGGGGACATCCCGCTCACCGTCTCGAAACTCAAGAGTGATCATCCTGCCTTCCCATACCAGAACGCGCCACCGCCGGTCTCCATGGCATGACCGAGGGCATCGATCATGTCGTCATGGCCCTTGGGGAACTGCAGGAGCTCGATCTCGAAGTCAGATCCCCGTAGCGACTGGTGGTGAAAGACTTTGTGGGCTTCGTAGCGGGCCGCGACTGCTCGCGCCCTTGTGACCTTGTCCACGTCGGCACGCTTGCCGATGATGGGCAATCTCGTGGTGTTGAGCAGATCTGCGACCAGCGTGGACTGGAACTGGTTGTTCTCCACGAGAATGCGTTCGATCTGAGGGTAGGCGTTATAGCCATCGATGACAAAGCCTCTGTGCCCGGTCTCGCGTTTATCTCGGTAGACCGAGAGCACGTAGATGTTCATGTCCTCGTCTTCAGCGATGACGGCTCTGGCGGTGTAGTCAGCCTCCTCGCGCTCTGAGGACGCAAGGTCCACACCCATCTTGTACCTGTAGGTCTTGTCGGCAGGGAGGGTGCGGAATGACTGGAACCAGTCCTTCTTGAAGATGTTGCCTTCCATAAGGCCCGAGATGTCGTTGAGGTACGAACAGGCGAACATGGCACTGCCCATATCCCGCCGTTCCTGCTCCAGCTTGTCCATCGGCCAGATGGCGGGCCAGAGCGCCTGCTTCTCGACCTTCTTGCCCTTCGAGCACGACGGGCGCTTGTAATGCTCCTCAAGCTTCTCATCGCTGAAGAAATGCTGGCCGCACACCTCGCAGGGCATGAAGATGGCACCACGGTGGAGGGTGGGCCACTTGTTCTCTTCAGTGAGCTTCTGGTACATGTCGCCCTCGGCCCAGCGGGTTCCGATGACGATGAGCGAGCCACCGGGCACCAGAGCGGGCTTGAGGGTCTTCCAGAACCACGTCTCGATCTTTTCCTGCTGTTCTGGGTTGGCAGTGTTCTCTTCATCGAGGATGTCGTCGCAGATGATGAGATCGAAGCGCTTGGAGATGATCGCGCCACCAGCACCCGCCGAGTACATGGTCACGTCCTTGGTGCCGTGGAGTGCCGAGTCCTTACGGATCCACTCCACGTCGGTCCACTTCGATGGGCCTGTCAGGTCACCGAAGACCTCGTGGAAGTACTCGTTCTGCTGGATTGTCCAGCGGATGGCACGGGAGAACGCGTTGCTCTGCTTGGCGGTGTTGGAGATGAGCCCGATGCGGATATTCGGGTTCAGGGCCACGATCCAGCTCAGGAAGATGGTGTTGGCCCATGTGGTCTTGGCATGACCACGGGGTTCGAGGATGACGCCGTTCCGGTGGGTGTTGATCAGATCCTGGATGAATGTGATCATCTCCCGGTGGTGGGGAGCAGCCTCTAGCTGGAAGCAGTAGTCACCGAAGGCGAAGGGGTCAGTTGGGGCGAGTTCCCGGTTTGCCTGGCTCAGTAGCTCCCGCCAGAACTCCGGGGTCAGCGAGTCGTCTTCGAGCAGCGTCTGCAACTCGCTTGAGGTGGTCGGCATCGGGCTTGGAGACGGTTCGGATGTCTTCGCCGCGCTTACCAGGTCCATCAGGTTCACCCATCAGATAGGCGATGGTCTTCACCGCCTCGACCGCATCCTTCGTGGTGATACTCACCTCGCCGGCTGCGAGTTGTTCTGCGTACTTCCGCAGAGCGGCCCTCATCACGAGGACACTTTCTTCACGGATGATACCTTCCTGCTGCGCGATCTCGGCGGCCATCGCCTCATATCCGCGCCGGGACAGTGCTGCTTGGTATGCGACCTTCTTGCCCTTCCAGTCCTGATCGCGGGCGTATTTGGCCATCGAGGAGTAGGAAACGGTATTACGGCGGGCTAGTTCTCGGATGGAGACATCACCCGTCACGAACTCCTGTTCGACGGTCTTGGTGTCCCATGTCGGTGCTCTGCTCATAGATGACTCCAGATGATCCAGATGTTGTACGGCAACATCACGATCAAGAATGTATCGATGATCAATCGCCAGCTAGGAAGTCTGCGCATACCAACTCCAGCGCTTGTGCGTCGTTCATCTCTTCGTATCCGCCCTTGGCCTTGTCCAAGGCGGCAGTGACCACCTCGTTGGCATCGGACGGTAGACGGAACACGCGCTCTACCCACTGGGCGCGTTCCTGCTTCAATGCCTCCCCACCACTCACGGCGACTTCCAAGTCTGGAGTCAGGTCCAGGTCTGAGAGCCCGACCATCCCCTGAAGGGCAACGTCGGTGAAGGGGAGGCTCTTGGCGAGCTCGATAGGGTCTTCCGACTCCATGAGCGTCTCCAGAAGAGAGCTCATCTCGCGCGGATCGTACTGACCCCTGAGTTCGTTCAGGACGATGGTCAGCTTCATCGCCTTCTGATCTTCGATGGGACCGAGGTTGAAGGCTGGGGCCTCCTCGATACCGAGGTCCTGGGCACCGGACCAACGGTTCTCGCCATCGATGATCTGCCAGAGCTTGCCACCGCGCTTCCAGTTCGGATGCGGGCGGATGGTGAGTGGGTCGATGAACCCATAGGTGGTGAGGGAGTCGATCACCTTGGCGTAGGTGAAGGCGTCCATCTTGTTCGGGTTCCACGGATTGGGCTCGCAATCCGCGATCTTGACGACTAGGGCACCCGGAGTGTCGCCTTCAGGTTCTCGCTGTGCCACACCGATACCTCTGTGACCTTGTACTTCATGGCGAACCGCTCATACAGCCAGTGACAAAGTCCGACCGGGCTGCTGAACGAGGGCTTGACCATCTTGTCGATGTCCTTACCCAGTAGTTCTTGTGCGGTGTCTTCTACTTCCTGCAAGAAGCGGGTCTCATCGACCGGCGAGCCGTGGTTCTCCACGTCTTCGTCGCCCGTGACCGTTAGGTGAAAAGTCCACGTGTGCCCGCACTGGCGGTCACATTGCATGTGGTTTTTGAGCGTATGTCGTCCCCAGAATACGGAGGACGCAGTAATCAGCGTTTCCATCTATTCCCCGTGCTCGGGGTGTGGGCTGTTCGAGTCTACCGCGTACTCGACCTTTTTCGTAAGGGGTAGGGTCCTTTTTCGCGCGTGTGACTGGGGCATCCACGTGGCTAGTGGACGCCCATGGTTAGTGATGAGTGTGAGTTCGTCCAGATCCTGGTAGCCACCCCGTAGGAACTCACGGATGGCCATCGTCTTCATTCGTTGATGATGTACTTCGGCGCGCCGTCGTTCGGCATCGAGATGGTGTAGTCACTCGATGAGGTGTCGTACTTGACCGTGAACGTGTCACTCACGACCGAGGTGGTGTCGATGGTGGTGTTCGTGTCCCACTTGACGGTGCCGTCGTCCCGGTGAAGATAGATGCTTGGATCCGTGCCGCCACCTCCTGGAGGCCAGGACTTGAACTTGAACCACTCGGGGTTGGGTGTCTGAAAGAAGTCACGCATCCGGTTGAGGATGGTCATCAGGACTGGATCGTCCCCATACGTTTCGAGGAGCTCGTCGTAGTCCAACTCGGACAACGCGAACTCCTCTTGTGACTCTGTATTCGCACTGATGGTAGCCATGGTCTTCTTGTTCTCCTTAGCGAGCATGTCGATCGCCCTTTGTAGATCCTCCGAGATGAGGTTGAGCTTGATGTTGACGGTGTTGCTATGCGCCATATCGCTTCTTCATCCACTTCAGGGTGGGGAGGAGGACGGGGTCATCCTGATACTCCTCGATGAGCACGTCGAAGTCAGGCCCCTCTGCGAGGGCCGGGGCGTGCTGGGCAACGTCGGAGATGTTGAAGTTGATGGTCGAGTAGATGCGACCACGCCCGGCGAGTGTCGGATACATGTTCGACAGCTCCTCACCCGTCGGGCCGTTGAGGTTGAGGCTCATCGTGTAATCGGCATCGACGCCACGCTTCACAGCCTCCTTGCACTCGGCCACGAAGTTGGATGACCACGTCAGCATGGCCTGACCAAGGGTGGTCTTGAGGTAGATGCACGAGTCACACGTACATTCGACTTCGCGCTCCACGCTCAAGGGGTCACCCCAACTCGGGTAGGTCCGTTTGGTCGTATATGGGGCCATATGGCTTATATCCCCGTTATCCGGCGTATATGCCGGTATATGCGCGTATCCACGGTTATCGCCCCTTATTCCGGGCTTTTCGGGACTTTCGGCGATTTGCGACCGGGTCATCCCCCTGCCACTGGACGATATGGCGCTTCGCGTCTCGCATCTCGTACATCTTCTGGTAGGTCTCGTCACGCGCCTTGCGTGCTTCCTTCTCCTTGATGATGAGTCCAGCCTTCTCATCTCGGAGGAGAGCGACTTCCTTCTCCATGGACTCAAGCCGACTGATGATCGCGAGTGCGACAGGGTCGTCCTCGTACACCTCTTCGGCTGCGGTGAAGTCGAACTCCGACGTGGGTCGCTCACTCACTTCATAGGTCAGGTCAGCGATGTTCATACCAGCGAGGTAGGTCTTGTTCGTATCCCCGAAGACAGTCGCATCCACGTAATCGCGCGTCAGCTTCAGTTCCCACTCACCCTTGGTGGGGATCCCGTTGATACGAAGGTCGCCCTTACCCGTCAGCGAGCTCGGTGTGGTGCTCATCCCGAGGCTTGCGGCAGTCAATGCACCGCTTGCCGGATCGATCCGACCGGAAAGCGTGAGTTCCTTCTCCCACATCTCCTTCAGGTGCTTGTACAGGTCCATCGTCGTCCACGGCTTCGGCTTCCGGCTCATCCTTCGGGCCTTCGCTGGTGGCAGCTTCGACGCCGAAGGACTTGGTGACGGTGACCTTGGTGGGCTCCACGTCCCCGCCTTGAACTCCTTCACCTGTTCCTTGATCGATGGGTTCATCTAGGATCTTCGGTGCCTCCATCTTGCCGAGCCCCTCCATCGCGTAGAGGGTGAACTCGGGTCCGCCGAAATCCACGGTCTTGCCGTGCTCGTGCCACATCTTGAGACGGGCACTTTCGAGTGCTTCCTGCATCTCTTCGTAGGTCGGGAAGTAGGGCATCTGTCGCTCCTGCTGGTTGTGGGCTGATCAGCGTCATCATCGCATCCCGACCAACCACTGCTTGGGTACGATGGCCCCCGTACTCGCGTTCTTGTCACCGCCGATGCGTGCGCCGAACCTGTCGAGCGCGGCTGACCACATGATGCGCAATACCTCCGTCGGCAGGATGACCCACATGTCTGGCTTCACCTCGATGGCCCAGAACGCGGCCTTGGTGATGGCGATGCCGCTGGGCTTGCCGTAGCCCTCGTGTTCGATGAAGACGTGGGTCTTACTCAGCGGCTCTGATTTGACCTCGACGGTCGCCCCTTGGAGGAGATCCTTGAGGGCGGTCTCCCGCTCCTCGCCGAACTCCAGGGCGATGTCGAAGTCCTTGCGGTTCACTACTACTGGGTTCTCCTTTCAAGCTCCAAAGCGTTTTTCAGGATGTGGGCTTCTAGTCGGTATGCAGCCATCCGCTCGCCGTCGCGCCACCCCGGAGATCAACCCGGACCTGGGTTCGGCTACCGGCCGACGCCAGAAGCCCGACCGTTGCCGAGCCCCAAGCCAAAGCCGCCGATGTCGTGCCGGTGTGGCTTTCAACCCCACACGGTTTCCCGTACCAGCCTGCTGTCCGTGCCTAGTCCCGAAGACAGACGACGCGAACCCTGGTCTACGTACTAACCACACGACCACGGATGTCTGACATTTGTACGACAAGTGTACATGATTTGTCTGACATGTCCAGATGTGCGTCCACAACGATTTCGTGCTCAATAGGCCCCGTTCTGAGCGTGTGGGCTTTCGACACCGTGGGCGGGGTCGGCCATACTAGACGTAGGCGATAGAGGCGAAGCCCTATCCGCCGACAACCCCACTCGCGCGCCCGCCGCGCCCCCCCGCCGCGCTCCCGCGCGCCCCCCACTCTCACCGCGTGCAACCCTGCGCGCCCCCGTCCATCCCGCGTTTCCGCGCGGGTCACTCGTTAGGAGGTACTTCATGTACAGCGAGACTTTCGTTCTGGAGACCATCGAGTTCGTGGTGCGCGAGCTCGGCCTCGTCGGTGACGACGAGCAGCGTGTTCGTTCCTGCTCCTCGATTGAGGAGTTGGACAGCGTCGTCCGCGATCTCGGTTATGGCCTTGAGATCAAGGGTTACGTGCGAGTCGAGAGCTAGTCTCTCGGGCGGCTTATGCCGCTACGTCACAAGCCACTAGAAAGGAGGTGCCCATGGCCAATGCTCTCCAGCGCTGCGAGGTGTGCGGAGGGTTGCAGGATGAAGTCTTCATGTGGGTCATCAGTGGTCTCCGCCACTGCACGATCTGCCGGGAGCGCGTCCTCTTCCGCGAGTCGCAGCCAGAGCCCGAGTGGATGCGCCGTCGTCGTCGTGAGGGTCTTCCCTCCAAGGACATGACGTACCGCAGCCACTAGCGCGGCTATTGGTTCTTGTCCCATCACCCGTCCCCACTAGTGGCGTGGGGGCGGGCAGTGGGGGAAGTACCCCCTACTTCCATTCAGGAAGGAGGTGTCCATAGTGACCCTACCCACTGTGCTCGTTGGCGACGATCTCGTCGTCACGCTGCAGGGTGTGGTCGTCGGTGTTGTTCTTCAGCCCATCGACTTCTTCGGTGACGAAGATGGTCGGTTCGGTGATGACAGCAACGATGCCATGCTCTGCACGATCCACGGTGGTATCGCGGGGCCTATCTGCGACGAGGATTGGATGTTCTCCAACTCGGCGCTAGGTCATCACGTGATCCATCGTCTGGACGAGGAGTTCGGAGTGAGTGATCGAGTCCGTCACTTCTGGCAGGCCCAGGAGCGCGAGCTCTATTACAAGGAGCTCCCCTTCTAGCGCGTAGCACGCGGTTGACTGTCCCATCACCACCCACGAGGGAATGGCTCGTGGGTGGCAGTGGGCCAAACAGCCCAACACATACCTCTGGCCAGAAAGGAGGATGTGAATGGACAACACGTTGGTCATGCCTGATGCAGTGCGCAAGCACTACGCAGACTACGCCGCCAAGTGGCACAAGACGTGCGGCTTGTGTGGTGTCACTGATCACGCTGACTTTGGCGACTTCGTCAATGAGCGTTGGTTCTGTGACCGTTGCGTGATTGAGGCTGACAACATTCGAGCTGAGCGCAGTGAAGCGTTCGATCGAGCGTTGTACAACGCCTGATCCGCAGTTGTTCTCTTCTACCTCATGTGTGAGGCCAGCACGCATGAGGTTCTTTGTGTGGTGTGAGTGGGTCGCGTCAACACGGCGCGCTCTACTCACTCACACACACACACGTCAGACGCACGCCATAACGCGGCGAGCCATGACACGTACCAGACGCGTGCGTGCGTAGCCCTACACATGGAGGTGCCTATACCTACCCCCATCAAGACCCCCGCATCAGCCCGGCCCCATCCAAGGAGGACCCTATGAACGTCCCGACCGCAGCCTCTCGTGAGCGCGCCATCCGTCGGTGGTGGCGTCTGGACGATGTGCTTCGGAAGTACGAAGAGACCTATGTTCGGTACTTCCGATGGCATCGCCGCCACGGTAACAAGGTCTTCTCGTATGACCGCTGGATCGGCACCCTGCCGAAGAACCAGCAGATCCGCCACGCGGAGTTGACCAGGCAGCGTAGGCAGGCCATCAAGGTCTACAAGGACTGCCGCATCCGCAGCATTTGAGCCACAACCCAGGGCACGACGGCGCTAAGTGACTCTGCGCGCGTCATGCCCCTGACACCAGCCCGCTGGGGACCTACTCCAACGGACTGGTGGCTAGGGCACGTTGCCCTGGACCATTGAAGGACCCCCGGCATGAGGAACCGGGATCCCAACCCAACCCATCCCTAACTCAAAGGAGTCACTCCACCATGGGTAAGAAGAACAGCACTCGCTACACCCTGAACACCAAGGGCCTCATCTCCACGGCGTTCACGATGTACGGGTTCCTTGGGGACATGACCATCCTCCCGATGAAGCAGACCGTTCGGTTCTTCATCGATGAGGTGTCCGCTGAAGTCTCGCTCCGTGAGACGGTCAACGGCACGGTCGTGAACCCCCGCTCGTTCGAGTTCTTCCTGAACAAGACACGAGCGAATAACGTCGCCCAGCGGATCGCACGCAAGGGCAACCGCGCAAGCGGTGGTCCGAGCCTGATCATGGGCAACGCTGTTGGTTACTGCGAGCGCGCAGCCATCGAGGGCGCGCCTGTGTGGAAGTTCTCTCTTCCGCGCCTGAGCGCCTCCGAGGTCATCGATGTCCTGATCGCATCGAGCGACAAGGACTACACCCGCTACGGCGAGGTGATCGAGACCAAGGCCACGCAGATCGCTCGCGGTGAGCTGGTCAAGGACTGGCTGACGACGAACGCCAGCTAGTACGACCCAAAGGGGAGGGCCAGCGTGCCCTCCCCGCTACCTATGACATCCGACGCACAGGATGCTCATCCACCCATTAGCGGCAACCCTCGCGGCGACCCGGCGCGCCTACTTGCACCCTAGCGCAGTAGGACATCGGAGTAGGTATATCTGCCAGAACGAGGCGAGCCACCAGGGCCTATCCGTGGGAAGACCTATGGATACCCCTGCCTAGATATATGCAGTGGTGCATATAAGTAGCAAGGAAGGAAAGTACCCATGACACGTCGGCTACATCTCAAGATGCGGTGCCCGGATGGCCGGGTTGACATCGTTCCTGTCACCAGTGAGGAACATTTCGAGTCTCTCATCGGTAGTGGTTACGCGGTAGTTCGTGGTCCCGGTGGAGATACACCGGAAACTGTCACGGAACGCGCAAACCGTCGCTACCCTGCTCCCGGTCCAATCACATTTGCCGGGTCTGTGCGCTTTCACACGAGCCGAGCGCGGAACTAGCCCTCTCGATCATCCCCACTAATACGTGCAGGATCGCATCTGGACCCTAACTAGATGCTTGTCTGCACATTGTTTGTCACCCACTAGGAAAGGGGATTGGCACTCCTAACGTGCTTTCTATACCTCTCCTATGAAGGAGGGACATCTGTGCGGCCATATGCGGGCGATAAACGCTCGTTTGCACGCACACAGTGGAGGAACTACTCCCTTGACCGACTACTACACCAACAAGAGCGGTGTTCGCATCGCCATCCGCCCCTCTACCAGCCGCCAGCCCCTTGGTGATGACCACATGAGCGTGTTCGCTCGCCTCGCTTCTGTCACCAACATGCACGGCACGCCCGGTCAGCCCCACGGCAAGAAGGGCAAGCGCTAGTCCTCACCCCAGTCATGGGGGAGGCATCGGTCCTCCCCCTACGTTTCACCTCATCCCACTACGAGGTATCGCTTCTTGACCACCCGTGAAAAGAAGGCGACCCATCGTTGGTCTCGCCTCTTCGAGCTTCGTGTCCAGATGGAGTCGGGCTTCACGTTGACTCCCTACAACCAGCACCTCAAGCCCGAGGTGCGGATGCGGCGATGGGTAGGAACCCAGTCGAAGCACTTCCAGATCCGGTATGCAGAGGTCAACAGGAAGTTGGCACAGGCAGAAGCCATCATGGATGAGGAGGCTGCAGCCACCGAATGGCTGAACACCATGCTTCCTCTCCCTGACTACGACGCCATCCCAGACATCACCGAGTTCTATGAGGAGCGCATCTGATGTTCGTATCCAAGGTCAGCGGCCCATTCCCCGAGCGCAAGGAGGCCGAGGAGTCCAAGCGCCTCTTCATCCGTGTGCAAATCGCCAAGGACAACGCGGCGAAGGAGGCATTCGAGTCTCGCAACCCCGGTCGTGAGTTCGTGCCGTTCAGCCCCCCTGCGTTCGACATTTACCGTGTTGAGTCGCAGCAGAAGGGCTTCATCGTCGTACTTGATGACCCCTCGCTCTAGGTAGTACGATTGGAGCGGAGGCTCCTCCACTTCCTCCTCCTTCCGACCCGGGTCCTTCCTCCATTAGGGACCCGGGTCTTTTCGTGTGTGTCACAAAAGAGGAACACATGTACTCAGTGTCCAAGGGAGACCCGAGGCCCAAGTTCGAGGACTTCGTAGATCCAGTCGATTTCATGGCATCCCTGATCTTGTGGTGCCGCATCCACGGGAAGGCCCAGAGGGTCATCCCTCATCTACCTGGGACCCAGTTGTCCCTTCAAGAACTGCGTCAGAGGTTGGGCATCAATGACTGAAGAGACCATCCACATTCCCGGCGGTGTGCCTCGTGCCGAGTCGGCGCGCGATTTGCTGGCGAATGTACTGGACATGGACGTAGATGTGGAGTGGTACATCGACTACGCCCTCGTCCGCGACCCCATCTATGACGCGAAACGTGTCATCTATCGCCGATACCACTGCGCGCACTGTGAGGGCGTGGTGTGGGCCATCCTCTCTGACCCGAGTGAGAACCTGTACCAGTCGTGGGCTGGTGCCTGGACCGACATCAAGGAAGGACGCATCCATT
>Ga0255040_10000086_pt1 | contig 18888 bp, 15 predicted proteins | sample BC1_12_2_MG_FD_181711 | JGI IMG/M metagenome (GOLD analysis project Ga0255040, IMG submission 181711) | Seawater microbial communities from Strait of Georgia, British Columbia, Canada - BC1_12_2 | ecosystem: Environmental > Aquatic > Marine > Strait | place: Canada: British Columbia | collected... | reverse complement strand
CTGAAACAGGTCAGCGACGACCTGCGAATTCCCACGGAGCTCGAGGAAGACATCGGGCTGCTGCAAGCCTGGAACGCGTACTACGATGTCGCGCGCCGCTATTTTCGGGTGAAACTGGCGTATCTGAACCGCGTTCATCCCAAGGGCCAGGGTGTCGGGCTGAAGCAGATCTGGGATGGCGAAAAGACCAACCGCAACGCAGCGCTGACAGTCTACCGCCACTATGACAGCGCAACCGTCGTCAAGGGTTTCGTCGGCGAGATTCCGAAGACCGGCTGGGTGCTGGACTATCCGCTGTTTGAGCGCATCCACTATTTGCTCGTCGCGGGGTTCAACGTTTACGGCACCGCCGGCCATCAATTGGCCACCCGTACCTACATGGACTTCCTGCGCATCGAGGCGGAACTCAACTTCCTCGTCTTCTTGCCGCGTGACCAGCGGCTGCCGCTCTACCGTCACTGGTACCGCGATTCCGGGCAACCCGAGAAGCTGGAGCGTCTGATCGCTTACATTGCCGAGCACTACGGCGTGCGTAAACCTATGATCGACTACAAAACGGCGGACGGCAAAAAGGAGTTTTTTGTTAAGGCCTACCGGCACCTCGGCGACGCGCGATCGTCGCCGGATACCATCAACTGGTGTCGGGCGTTTCCGGTGCAATGCGGCGAATTGAAGCTCGATCCGAGAACCGACGCGATCGACAAGGCCTTGCGGCGTCTGAGCGATACGAAAGGCGAGATTACGGATGTATTCCCCAACGTGACGTTCCTGCGGATCATCGTCGATGGATCGGTGGAAAATGATCTCGTCTACACGGTGGTGCGCAACAAGTCCTACCTCAATACCATGTCACTGATCCCCAGCGAAAGCGCCCGCGTGAAGAGTGAAGACACGGTCGACCTGGTAAAGGGATTCATCGGCGCCTACCCGAATTTCTTTCTCGAGCTACGCTTCGATGATCTGCAAGCGTTCGTCGACCAGTATCTCGCGATCGACAGCTACGCGCGTTATGACGCGCTGATTGAAAAGTACGGCATTCGTCGCAGCAACCCGCGGTTCTGGCAGAGCGCTGACTGGCTGCATGCGAAGTACCGCCACGACCAACCGGTCTACGCCGGCGTGTTCGATCTAAACCGCTACCAGAACCGATAGTCCGGATCTGGCGCACCGTCCCCGGCAGCGCCTGGCGTACCCTTCCCTACGCGCTTTGTCGCTCAACAACGGAAGCGAAATGCCAACGGCCAAGCTGCTCCTCGACTATGTGTACGACCACGAGGCGGCACATCCGGACCAGGTGCTACTGACCCAGCCGATCGGCGGCGGCCAGGTGGTTGACTACACCTGGGGCCAGACCCTGGACCAGGCACGGCGCATGGGGGCGCACCTGAAGAGCCGGGGCTTCAAGCCTGGCGCGCGCATTGCCATTCTGTCCAAGAACTGTGCGCATTTCTTCATGGTTGATCTGGCCGTGTGGATGGCCGGCGGCACGACGGTGGCCATCTTCCCCACCGAATCTGCAGACACCGTGCGCTATGTGCTCGAGCACTGCGAGGCAAGCCTGCTGTTCGTCGGCAAACTCGACAGCTGGGAACAGCAGGCGAGCGCCATGCCCGAGGGCCTTCCCTGCATCGCGCTGCCGCTGGCGCCGCGCACGGACTTCGAGACCTGGGATTCAGTCGTCGCGCGCACCGCGCCATTGGGCGAGCGCCCCGCGCGAGACGCGGACGACCTGGCGATGCTGCTCTATACCTCGGGCTCCACCGGCCAGCCCAAGGGCGTGATGCAAAGCTTCGGCCGCATCACACATTGCGTCGAATGCGCCGTCGCCGACAGGCGCGATCACCCGCCGGACGACGTTGAACGGCGCATGCTGTCCTACCTGCCCCTGGCGCATGTCTACGAGCGCGCGGTCGTCGAATGCCGAACGCTGGTCGAAGGCCGTGGCCGCGTATTTTTCAACGAGTCGCTCGAGACCTTTGTGGAGGATATCAAGCGCGCCCGCCCGACGTACTTCGTGTCCGTTCCGCGCCTGTGGCTCAAGTTCCAGCAGGCCGTCTTCGCAACCACGCCAGCGGAGAAACTCGACGCCATGCTGGATGACCCCGCGATGGCCAAGGCGGTCGGGCGCAAGGTGCTCGCAGGCCTCGGCCTCGACGAGGTGCGCCTCGCGGTCAGCGGCGCCGCGCCGATCCCGCCTGCGCTGCTCGACTGGTACCGACGCCTGGGACTGAACATGATCGAAGGCTACGGCATGACCGAGGACTTCGCGTATTCGCACCGCACCACCGAGGGACTGAGAATGCCCGGCTACGTTGGCGTGCCATCTCCCGGCGTCGAGGTGCGCATCAGCGAGGATGGAGAAGTGCTGATCAAATCGCCCGGACAACTGGTCGGCTACTACAAGCAGCCCGACCTCAACGCCGATAGCTTCACCCACGATGGTTTCTTCCGCACCGGCGACAGGGGTGAACGGCGCTCCGATGGCCAACTCAAGATCACCGGGCGCGTGAAGGAACAGTTCAAAACCGCCAAGGGCAAGTACGTGGTCCCTGCGCCGATCGAGAATCGCCTGAATGCGCACGCCATGGTGGAACTGTCGATGGTGTCGGGCGTCGGCCAGCCCGCGCCGTATGCGTTGATCGTGCTCGACGAGCACCTTCGTCCGCGAGTCGGTGACGCCGCGGTGCGCGCGCGGATCGAGTCCGAACTTAGCGCGTTATTGCGTGACACCAACGAAGGACTGGCGACGCACGAACGCCTTCACAAGCTGGTGGTGGCGCGCGAGCCCTGGTCGATCGAGAACGGCTGCCTGACGCCGACGATGAAGATCAAACGCAGCCGCATCGAGGCTGCAGTGGCAGCGCAGGTGGACGCGTGGTACGCAGCACCGAACGCTGTTCTCTGGGCCTGACCGATTTCGGTGATGCTGGGCCTGGGCCGTCGCGTCGTGCTTCGCCTGTTCCACTGCCCTTGCGCCCGATCCCGAATACCATTGTAGATTCCTTGATCCAGGAATCAGCATGACGTCGGCTGCAAAGATCTTTCTGACCGCGGGCGGCCTCGCGGCGCTCGTCGCAGTGGCGCTCGGCGCATTCGGCGCCCACGCGCTAAAAGGGCGCCTGTCGCCCGAACTGCTCACCGTGTGGCACACCGCCGTCGAGTACCACCTGTTTCACGCGCTCGGCCTGCTCGCGATCGGACTCGTCGCGGCACAACTGGCGGAATCGACGCTCCTCAAGTGGTCGGGCTGGCTGATGCTTGCGGGGATCGTGCTGTTTTCAGGAAGCCTGTACGCGCTCGCGCTCACCGGGGTGCGCTGGCTGGGCGCCGTGACCCCCGCCGGCGGTACGGCTTTTCTCGCCGCCTGGGCGCTCTTCGTTATTGCCATCCTGCGCGCTTGAATGTCGGTGGCCGCCCCCCGCTTCGCGCTGTCATCTCCACGGATCGGGGTACGGTAAGACTCACGCCGCACCCGTCGAGGCGCCGACTCGATAACCAGACGTTAGGCGCCGGTTGTTGACACCACCAGGTAGACGATTGCCGCGACGGTCACCACGGCGCCCGCAAACGTGCGCGCAGTGAGTACTTCACCACGCAGAATGATCGCGCTGACGATCGCAGTGATCAAAGGGTAGGCGGCGACGATTGGGGCCACGATCGACACGGCGGCCGTGCTCAATGCGGCGTACATGAGGAGCACGGCCCCGCCGTTTAGTACGCCGGTCACGCCGAACCAGATAAAACTTTGCTTCGTCGGCTTGCGCCTCTCCTGACGTCCAAACCGGTCTGCAGCGACTACCGTGGCAGAAGACACCGCATAGCCAATCAGGCCAGCCGCAAAGGGATTGGGCCAGAGCAGCAAACCGGCTTTGACCACGACCTGCACAACGCCACGCACCACCGCGCCCGCGATCGGCCACAGCAGCGACCAGCCGACAAATCCCGGTCGCATGGCGCTCGGATTCCAGGACAGCAAGCCGATTCCGATGGCGACGCCGGTCGCCGCCGCGACAGCCTGCGTGGGGATACGCTCGTCGAGTAACAAGCCGGCCGCGAGCAGCGCGAACAACGGCGCGGTTCCGGACACCGCGCTCGTCACCGTGGGTCCAAGCTGCTCGTTTGAACGAAACGTGAGGATCGTGACGAGCGCAGGAAAGAACAATCCCACCACGGCAAACAACAGTGCGGCCGCAACGTTGAATCCCGTCAGTTCGAGGACGAACGGAGACGCAACTGCAAAGACCACGGTCGCGGTCGGGATGCTGATCGCCGCCCCCGAACGTGCGTCCAGCGTACGCAGGCCCACGCGTCCTGTCACCAGCGCGATGCCGAAGCACATTGAACTCAGCACCGCGAGGACGATCGCCACGATTTTCTCCGGCGCCGACGAGGGTTCGTTGTTTTACTACAATGCGCCGATCACCCGGGAATTCCGGCTCGACGCGAACCTATTCGGGCGCGGTCACCGCAGCAGCTGTCGCAGTTTCTCCATCGCGTCGCGATAGCGTGCCTTCTCGATCCGCGCATGATGGTAGGTCAGTGGAGAAATCCGTTGAATTTCTGCAACGAATTCGTCGCTTATGGCGGCGCGCGACGCGGGGTCGCGTTGCGCACGCCGGTCATCGACGGCGATGCGCTGCCAATCCACCAGAGCAATGATCAATACGGCGCTTGCCCCACCCACGGCAAGAACCCCGAGAAACAACCCCGGCGTCCAGGCGATCCAGAGCGCCAAGGGAATCGCCGCCAGGACGATTCCGAGCACCGCGACGCCGATGGATGTCACCCCGTGGGCAAATCCTGCGCGTGCTGTTGACATGAACTGGCAACCTCGAATGCGTCCGCCGGGAAGTGACTCGTGCCCTGAAGATTCTGCGCCTGTGGACGCAGGATGCGCAATCCCCCGAGCGCGACGAGCCCGTCAGCCCCGCTTCCGCGCCAGGACTTCGATCGGTACAACACGGCCGTCGGCCAGGCCGCGACCCATATTCGCCATGGCCTGCGGCGCGATATCGGGATGAACCAGCTGCACCGCGCGGTGCGGCGGCTTTTCCCCGCGTTCAACCAATGCACGGCTGCGCGCCCCGTATGCGAGCACCTTCTGCAGCGTGTCGTGCACGTCGACGATATCGAACCCACCCGATTCAAGCGCCCGCACCGTATCCTCGCGCGTGGCCAGGAAACTCGCCTCCGCGCGCGCGGCCCAGGGCGTCGGATAGTCGACTTCCGCGCCTTTACCCTTCGCGAGCTCCGACAGCATGAGCCAGGCGCCAGGCTTCAGCACGCGATGGATCTCGCGGTATAGCGCGGCCTTGTCAGCGATGTTCATCGACACGTTCATCGAGTAGGCACCGTCGAAACTGGCGTCGGCGAGCGGCATACTGAGGGCGTTGCCGAGTTCGAATGCGACATGATCCTCGAGTTCGAGCAGCCGTGTCAGATGGCGCGCGACCTCGCAAAACTCGGCGGTCAGATCGATGCCGGTGACCCGACAGCCGAAGCGATTCGCAAAGTAGCGCGCCGGGCCACCGATTCCACTGCCGACGTCGAGAATGTGATGCGTCGGCGCGATCGCGAGCCCGTCGGCGATTTCCTGCGTCGCCTCCAGGCCGCGGCCATGGAAATGGTCGTAGTGCGCCAGTGCCTCGATGCTCGGACGCGCGGGATCGACGCCGTCGTCGACCAGCGACCGGTTCAGCCGTTCAAGCAGATCGCCCTGTGTGTAATGCACCGTGATTTCGTGACTCACGTCGGCCCTTCCCCCACGTTTGCCGCGTCGACGGACGCGCCCGATTCAGTGCTTGTAATAGACCACCTGGTGCGTCGTGACAAGCAACGCGCCAGCCTCGTTCCACAGTTGCGCAGTCTGGTCGAAATAGCCATGGCGAAATGCCTGCGCCTGCGCCTGCCCGAGCAGGTAGCCGGTCCCGGTGGCGGCGAGCTGCGCGGCGTCGGCATGGAAGTACACCGTCATCGACACGGTGCCAACGGGCACGAGGCGCGCGCGGCGGCGCCAGATGCGCGGGAAAAACACGTCCGACAGTGCAGTGAGCGCGGCGAAGTCCAGCGGCCGCGGCGGGTCGTCGCGCACCCAGAGCTGCGTGCGGCTGACGCCATGGTCGCGATCGTCCCAGGCCGCGGGCAAGCCGCCTTCCAGAAAGCGCAGCTCGTAGCGTTTGATCCACTCCACCGGGCGTGGGCCTTGCGGCGGCGGAACGGCATCGGGTCGGGGTACGTTGGGCATGCTGTGTTCGCCGGCGCCCCAGGTCTCACGCCGCAGCGCGGTGACGGCGGTGGCGGTGAGCACCGTCTGGCCGGCCTGCAACATCTCGATTACCCAGTGCTGGGTCGAGCGGTTGGTGCGCGCGGGCCGGGCATGCAGCGCGAACGGACCATCGGCCAACGCGGCGGCGTAGTTGACGGTGAAGGCGACGGGTTCGCCGCGGCGATCGGGGTGCTGGAGCGCTGCATTCAGCGCCTGCGCCGCGGTGACGCCGCCGAACGGACCGACCATGTTGGCGTAGGCCGGGCTGGTCTGTCCAAGGTAGGCGCCGTCGGGCTGTGCGGTGAGCGCGATCGCGGTATCGAAAGCGTGGCGCTTCACGGCATCAAGCGAACGACGCGCCGGAACGGTGATCCGCGACGCGGCTCAGTTTCCCGCTGCCGCATTCGTGAAGTTCTTCAGCGCACCGCTCATCTTGTCGACCACCTTCTGCCGGTCACTGATCGAGTGCCTGTCGACCAGGTACGCCGGACCGTTGTAGCCAACCCACACCTTGCCGTCCTCGGCTTGCCACACCAGCACCTTGACTGGCAGATCGATCCCGATGCTTTGCTGGCTGCTCATGAGTGCGGAGCCGACTTTGGGATTGCCGAAAATCAGCAGTTCGGTGGGCCGCAGCGTGGTGCCGACCTTTTTTGCCGCGCCGGCATGATTCACGCGCGCGACGACCGTGAAGCCTTTTTCGGTAACGATTTTCGCTAGACGATCGGTGGTGACAGCAACACTGTGTTTGCTCGTGATCATGATCATGCCCGACTGGGCGTTGACCGCGGCGGCAAAGGCAAAAAGGATGCACAAAGCAAAAAATCTCATCTCGGTCTCCCAATCGATTGTTCAACAGGCAAAAGGCGATTGCGGCGCGCGATCACGCGTGGCGCCGCTCCCTATAGTCGAATCACCGCCAGAAACCTTACCGGCTCGACCGGCAAGGACAGCGCGCAGCGTCCTCGAGCGCGCCTAGCGCAAACTCGCGTTGATCCTGTCCAGCATTGCCGACCCGGGACACAGTTCCTGTTCGCCGAGCTGGTTGAATGGGACATCCACGGTCGCAAGATGGGCATGCAAATCCGCGGCCGACGGATCCACGTATAACAGCCCCGTCAGCACCTCGCCCTTCGCCGCGGCCTGCGCGATGGCGTTAAACGCGGCGATCCGGTCGGTCGGGTCGTACGATCCGTCGAGCTTGCGCAGCTTGAGCACCGACCCGTCGTGCTGCGGCACTTCGATTACCGCGCCCTCTTCGTAGGACACGGTGATCGCTTCCCTGGACGGCCAGAAGTCCAGGCGGTTGACCGCCTCGTTGTGGTCGCGCAGGTAGTCGTAGCTCTTGGTCGATCCGGCGTGATTATTGAACGCCACGCAAGGGCTAACGACGTCGACGAACGCCGCCCCGGGATGCGCAATCGCGGCCTTGAGGATCGGCACGAGCTGCGCCTTGTCGCCCGAGAATCCGCGTGCGACGTAGCTCGCGCCCATCAGCAGCGCCAACCCCACCGTATCGACTGCCGCGTCGGTGTTCTCGACGCCGCGCTTGGACCTCGAGCCCGAATCGGCGGTCGCCGAGAACTGGCCCTTGGTCAAGCCGTAGACGCCGTTGTTCTCGAGAATGTAGGCCATGTTGACGCCGCGGCGCATGACGTGGGCAAACTGCCCCAGCCCGATCGAGGCAGAATCGCCGTCGCCCGAGACGCCGATGTAGATCAGGTCGCTGTTGGCCAGGTTCGCGCCGGTCAGCACCGACGGCATGCGGCCGTGCACGGTGTTGAAGCCGTGAGAGGTCCCCAGAAAATAATCCGGCGTCTTCGACGAGCAGCCGATGCCCGAGAGCTTGGCGACGCGATGCGGCTGAATGTCGAGTTCCCAAAACGCCTGGATCAGCGCCGCCGAGATCGAGTCGTGGCCGCAGCCGGCGCACAGGGTCGACACCTTGCCCTCGTAGTCGCGGCGGGTGAATCCGAGCTTGTTCTGCTTGAGCGTCGGGTGATGCAACCTGGGTTTGGTAATGAACGTCATGCAGCTTTACCCTTTTTGATCGGCGACACGTTCAGGATCTGGACGCGCTCGGTAATCTCGGCAGCGATGAAGCGCGCAGTGATCGGCGTGCCGTCGTAATGCAGCACCGGCATGAGCTTGGCCGCGTCGACGTTCAATTCGCTCAACAGCAGCGTGCGCAATTGCGCGTCGCGGTTCTGCTCGACGACAAAGACCTGTTCGTGCTCGGCGACGAAGTCGGTCACCGCATCGCTGAATGGAAAGGCGCGCAGGCGCAGCGTGTCGAGCGCGATGCCGGCGGCCTCGAGCGCCGCGATCGCCTCGGCCATCGCCGGGCTGGTCGAGCCGTAGTAGATCGCCCCGAAGCGGGTCTTCTTGTCGCTTTTTCGCAGCACCGGCTGCGGCACGAGCGCTTTCGCGGTCTCGAACTTGCGCAGCAGCCGCTGGACGTTGTCGACGTAAACCGACCCTTCTTCGCTATACCGGGCGTAGCGATCCTTGGTCGTGCCGCGCGTGAAGAAACCGCCCTTGGTCGGGTGCGTCCCCGGGGTGGTGCGGTAGGCAATGCCGTCGCCGTCGACATCCAGGTAACGGCCGAACTCCTTGCCGGCGTCGAGTTCCTCGGCGGTCATTATCTTGCCGCGGTCGTAACGCCGTGCGTCGTCCCAAGTGAAGGGCTTGGTCAGGCGCTGGTTCATGCCGATGTCGAGGTCGCTCATGATGAACACCGGCGTCTGCAGCCGGTCGGCAAGGTCGAGCGCCGCGGCGGCGTGCTCGAAGCACTCGTAGGGATCCTCGGGAAACAGCAGCACATGCTTGGTGTCGCCGTGCGAGGCGTAGGCACAGGCAAGGATGTCGGACTGCTGGGTGCGCGTCGGCATGCCGGTCGAAGGCCCGCCACGCTGCACGTCGACGATGGTCACCGGAATCTCGGCGAAATAGGCAAGGCCGATGAATTCTGTCATCAGCGAAATGCCCGGCCCCGAGGTGGCGGTAAAGGCGCGCGCGCCGTTCCAGCCGGCGCCGACAACCAAGCCGATCGAGGCCAGCTCATCCTCGGCCTGGACGATCGCATGGCGGTTCTTGCCCGTGTCCTTGTCGACCCGCAGGCGCCCGCAATAGCGCTGGAAGGCTTCGGCGAGCGACGACGAGGGCGTGATCGGGTACCAGGCGCAGACCGTCGCGCCGCCGTAGACCATGCCGAGACCGGCGGCCGCGTTGCCGTCGATGAAGATCTGGTCGCCAACCGCGTAGGCCCGCCGTGCCTTGAGGCCGATTGCGTCCTTGAGCGCCTGCTCCGCGTAGTGGTAGCCCATCTGGAACGCAGTGAGGTTGGGCTTGAGGAGCGTTTCCTTACCCTTGTACTGCTCGCCGATCAACTCGGCGATCACGCCCGGTTCGATGTCGAGCAGCGCGGCGAGCGCGCCGACGTAGATGATGTTCTTGAACAGCTGCCGCTCGCGCGCATCGGTGAAAGACGCGTTGCTGATTTCGGTGAGCGGCATGCCGACGACGTGGATGTCGTCGCGAAACTTCGACTTCGGCAGCGGCTTGGTGTTGTCGTAGAACAAATAGCCACCCGGGTCGATCTCGCGCACGTCCTGGTCCCAGGTCTGCGGATTCATCGCGACCATGAGGTCGACGCCGCCGCGCCGCCCGAGCCAGCCGGCTTCGGTGACACGCACCTCGTACCAGGTCGGCAGGCCCTGAATGTTCGACGGGAAGATGTTGCGCGGGCTGACCGGAATACCCATGCGCAGAAAGCTCTTGGCGAAGAGCTCGTTCGCCGAGGCCGAGCCCGAGCCGTTTACGTTGGCGAACTTGATGACGAAATCGTTGACTGCTTCGATGCGCTTCACTGCCGCTGTCCTTCCACTGCCGCCTGCCTAGGACTTGTAGGTTGCATCGCGTTCCTCGATCACCCGTACCAGGGCAGCGAACTCGAGCTCGCCGAGCGCCCCCTGGTCGGTGAGAAATTCCTCGCCCAGTGCCTGCGACTGGCGGCACATCTCCGGGCTCGGCTCGATCAGCGCGCCGCCGGCCTGTGCCGCGAGCTGAATCTGGCAGGCGCGCTCGAGCCGCCACATGCGGATGAAGCCTTCGGCGGCCGTGCGGCCGACGGTCAACAAGCCATGGTTACGCAACAGCAGCGCCGGGTGCTGGCCCAGACTCGCCACCAACCGCTCGCGTTCGCCGAGCCGCATGCTCGGCCCCTCGTAGTCGTGCTCGCCGAGCGCTTCGTAGAAGTTGTGCGCGTACATGTGAATCGGCAACAGACCACAGGCCTGTGTCGAGACCGCCATCCCGGCCAGGGTGTGCGTGTGATAGACCCAGGTCGCATCGGCGCGGCCCATGTGGATCGCGCTGTGGATGATGAAGCCCGCCTTGTTCACGGCGTAGGGCTGCGCGCCGACCGGGTTGCCGTCGGCGTCGATCTTCACCAGGCTCGAGGCGCTGATCTCGTCCCAGCGCAGCCCATAGGGATTGATGAGAAAATGATGCTCGGGGCCGGGCAGGCGCGCGGTGATGTGCGCGTAGATCAACTCCGACCAGCCAAGGTGCGCGGCGACGCGGTAGGCCGCGGCGAGGTCGACGCGCACCGCCCACTCCTTCGGATCCATGCCCGGCCGGTGGGAGAGCGGCGTGACCTTGTTCGTCTTGCGGGTGGCGGATTTCACGGCGATCTCTCTGTCGTCTTGTCGTCTTGCACTGTTAGGCGGCCTTGCGCTGCGGCGTTCTGCAGCCCGGTCCGGCCGGCGTCAGCTCGAGCAGGAACTTCTGCATGTCCCAGGCGCCCGTCGGGCAGCGCTCGGCGCACAGGCCGCAGTGCAGACAGACGTCCTCGTCCTTCACCATTGCGCGGCCGGTTTTCAGCCCGTCCTGCACATACAGGTCCTGGGCCAGGTCGAGCGCCGGCGCCCTAAGGCGCGCGCGCAGATCGTTCTCATCGCCATTTGGCGTGAAATTGATGCAGTCCATCGGACAGATGTCGACGCAGGCGTCACACTCAATGCACAGATTGGGCGTGAACACCGTTTGCACGTCGCAGTTCAGGCAGCGCTGCGCTTCCTTCCACGCGGTGGCGACGTCGAACCCAAGCTCGACCTCGGCCTTGACGCTTTTCAGCGTGACCTTGATGTCGCGCCAGGGCACCTTGTAGCGCAGGTCGAGCGCGACGTCGTTGTCGTAGCTCCACTCGTGGATGCCCATTTTCTGCGAGGTCAGCGTCACGCCGGGTGCCGGGCGCTCGCGCGGGTCCTCGCCGGTGAGCAGCTTGTCGATCGAAATCGCGGCTTGCTGGCCGTGGGCGACCGCCCAGATGATGTTCTTCGGGCCAAAGGCCGAATCGCCGCCGAAGAACACCTGCTGCAGCGACGACTGCAGGGTCACCGGGTCGAGTACCGGCAGGCCCCATTCGTCGAACGCGATCCCGCTGTCGCGCTCGATCCAGGGAAAGGCGTTCTCCTGGCCGACCGCGATGAGTACGTCGTCGCACTCGAAGAAGACGTCGGGCGCGCCGGTCGGGATGAGGCTGCGCCGGCCCTTGGCGTCGTATTCCGCGCGCACGATTTCGAAGGTCATGCCGCAGAGCTTGCCGTCCTTGAGCTCGAAGGTCTTCGGCACGTGATAATTGAGGATCGGGATGCCTTCGTGCGCGGCGTCCTCCTTCTCCCAGGGGCTCGCCTTCATCTCCTCGAAGCCCGAGCGCACAATCACCTTGACGTCGTCGCCGCCCAGTCGGCGCGAGGTGCGGCAGCAGTCCATCGCGGTGTTGCCGCCGCCGAGAACGATCACCCGCTTGCCGATCTTCGAGACGTGGCCGAAGGACACCGACGAGAGCCAGTCGATGCCGATATGAATGTTCGACGCGGCGTCCTGGCGCCCCGGGATGTTGAGGTCGCGCCCGCGCGGCGCACCCGAGCCGACGAAAATCGCATCGAAGCCTTCGCCGAGAATCTTGTTCATCGAGTCGATCGTCACGCCGGCGCGGAAATCGACTCCGAGGTCGAGGACGTAGCCGCACTCCTCGTCGATGATCCCCTCGGGCAGGCGAAAGCGCGGAATCTGGCTGCGGATCATGCCGCCCGCCTTCGGATCCTGGTCGAACACCGTCACCGTGTAGCCGAGCGGCGCAAGATCGCGCGCCACCGTCAACGAGGCCGGGCCCGCGCCGATGCAGGCGACCTTCTTGCCGTTCTTGTTTGTCGCGGGCTTGGGCAGCCGCGGCCGGATGTCGTCCTTGTAGTCGGCGGCGACGCGCTTCAGCCGGCAGATCGCAACCGGTTCGCGTTTTGCCGTACTTTCATCCTCGACGCGCCCGCGCCGGCAGGCCGGTTCGCAGGGTCGATCACAGGTACGCCCGAGAATTCCGGGGAAGACGTTGGACTTCCAATTGACGATGTAGGCGTCTGAGTAACGCCCCGCGGCAATCAACCTGATGTATTCGGGCACCGGCGTGTGCGCCGGACAAGCCCATTGGCAATCAACGACTTTGTGGAAGTAATCGGGATTGCGTATATCGGTGGGCTGCAACTCCTGTCTCCACGGTGCGCCGCCTCGTCGCGTGACGCCTGCTCGTCACGTGGCACGCCCGAATCGTTGGTATGGCAAACAGTTTACCCTTGGTCGGACGCGAGGGAAAGCCTGTGATTTCAAAACGCTAGGTGAACTTCCGCACATCGGCGCAAAATTTGTCTCGGAATTTCCATAAGCAGCCTGTTCCCATCGCCCTTATGGGGATTTGACGCGGTATTCTTCGACCGCCATGACGACCCAACTCGACGACCTCAAAAAGTACTCCACGATCGTCGCCGACACCGGCGATATCGACGCCATCGCACACTGGAAACCGCAGGATGCGACCACCAATCCGTCGCTGCTCCTCGCCGCGGCGCAGGACCCGCGCTACCGTCCGGTGGTCGACGCCGCCCTGGCCAGAGCCGGCAGCGATCCGCAGGCCGTGATCGACCAGCTGTTCGTCGGTTTCGGGCGCGAAATCCTTAACCATGTCGCCGGGCGCGTTTCTACCGAGGTCGATGCACGGCTCTCATTCGATACCGATGCGACCGTGGCCAAGGCCGAACAGCTGATCGCGCTTTACGGGGCCGCAGGCGTCGCACCGGAGCGCATCCTGATCAAGGTCGCGAGCACCTGGGAAGGCATCCGCGCGGCCGAGCGGCTCGAGAAGAAGGGCATCCATTGCAATCTGACGCTGCTGTTTTCCTTCGCCCAGGCCGTCGCCTGCGCCGAGGCCGGCGTCACGCTCATCTCCCCCTTCGTCGGCCGCATCTACGATTGGCACAAGCAGGCGCGTAAACTTGACGACATCCCCCTCGAGGACGACCCCGGCGTGGCGTCGGTGGTGCGCATCTACCACTATTTCAAGAAATTCGGCTACGCGACCCAGGTCATGGGCGCGAGCTTTCGCAAAGCAGGGCAGATCACCGCACTCGCGGGCTGCGACCTGCTGACGATCGCGCCCGACCTGCTCGAGCAGTTGGGCGCCGCCGAGGGCGGGTTGCCGCGCCGGCTCTCGCCCGAGGACGCGAAGCGCCAGGACTTGAAGCGCATCGAACTCGACGAGAAGGCCTTCCGCTGGATGCACAACGCGGACCCGATGGCGGTCGAAAAGCTCGCCGACGGCATCCGCCGGTTCGACGCCGATGCGCGCAAGCTCGAGGCCTTCGCCGCGACGCTGGTGCAGGCTAAGCGCGCGGCGTAGACGGCAGGCGCCGTCAACTTAACGGGGCAAATCCGGAATCGGGCCGAGCTTGCCCCAGTACGCGCAGCTCGCGTAGCGCTCGCCGTCGACCTCGATCAGCGCCTGGTAGCTGAAGATCCCACTCGACAGCGTTTCGCGGCAGGTCTTGGCACGCACCCGCAGGCGCAGCACCGCATCGGCGGTCGCACTTTCGCTGCGTGCCTCGCCGCCCTCGATGCGCAGCGCCGCGCCGGCGTATTCGGTCGGCGTACTCGCCGGGCGCCGGCGCAGGAACACCGAGTCCGCGCGCACCTCGAGTTGGATGAACGGATTGAAGCCATAGGCGCGCAGACGAACCGCGTCGAGATCCTCGCCACATCCGGGCCCGTCGGCCTGCGCGCGTTCGAAGCGCGTGGCGCGGATCGTCGCGGTACCGGCCGTGTCGGTGCGCAGACCCGTGAACTCGACGAAGATCGGTCGCCCGCGCCGGCGCGCCAGCGCGCGGTACGCCGCCTCGAGCGCGCGTCCCGGGGTCGCATCATCGAGCACCAGGCGCTCACTGCTACGGCAGGGATTGAATAAGGCGCCCTGCTTGGCGACGAGGAAATTGCCGCGCCAGATCTGCGCATCCGCGGCCGCGGTGATGCGCGGCAGTGCGCAGGCGCTCGCGAGCAAAATACCGCACCACAAGCGGCCGCCGCGCATCAGCCTGTCCTCCGAGGTCTCGGCCAGCGCCGCATGAACGCCTTTTCCGCCTCGACCAGCACAAACAGCAATACGCCGAAGGCGATCACCGCAGCCCACGCCGTCGCGTCGATTGCCTGCGTGCCGAACAGCGCCTGCATCGGTCCGGCATAGGTGAACGCAAACTGCGCCAGCACGAGCAGGCCCGCCATTGCGAGCGCGACGCGATTGCCGAACAGACCCTCGCTGTTCATCGAGCTGCTCGCCAGATGCCGGCTATTGAACAGATAGGTGATTTCTCCGATCACGAGGGTGTTGACCGCGACGCTGCGTGCCGACTCGATCGAACCGCTGCGCTCCAGCTCCCACAGAAACAACCCGAGGATACCGCCGAGCAGCAGCAGCGAAACGAAGACGATGCGCCAGACCAGAAAGCGGTCGAGCATGGGTGCGGCGGGATCGCGTGGCGGGCGCCGCATTGCGCCTGGCTCACCAGGCTCGAAGGCGAGCGCAAGGGAGAGCGTTACCGCCGTGATCATGTTCACCCACAGAATCTGCACCGGCGTGATCGGCAGCGTCAGCCCGAATAGGATCGCCACCAGAAGCGATGAGGCTTCGCCGCCGTTTGTCGGCAGGATGAATATCAGCGCCTTTCTCAGGTTGTCGTAGATCGTGCGGCCCTCCTCCACCGCACGTTCAATCGAAGCGAAGTTGTCGTCGACAAGCACCATCTCGGCGGCTTCCTTGGCCGCCTCGGTGCCCTTCTGGCCCATCGCGACACCGACGTCGGCGCGTTTTAGCGCCGGCGCGTCGTTCACGCCGTCGCCGGTCATGGCGACGATTTCGCCGTTTGCCTGCAGCGCGCGGACGAGGCGCAGTTTGTGTTCGGGGCTTGCGCGCGCGAACACGTCGATATGCGGCGCCCGGCGGTTGAGCTCTGCGTCCGAGAGCTGCTCGAGTTCGGGGCCGGTGAGCACGCCCGCACCCGCGCCGATGCCGAGCCGCTCGCCAACCGCGCGCGCGGTGGCCGCATGGTCGCCGGTGATCATCTTTACGCGAATCCCGGCGTCGCGGCAGCGTTCGACCGCCTCGATCGCCTCGTCGCGCGGCGGATCGATGATACCGACCATGCCGAGCAGGCAGTAGCCGTCCTGCGCCTGCTCGAATTCGAGCGCCTGCTGCGCCGGCGCGCCGTCGCGCGCCGCGACCCCGAGCACCCGCAGCCCCTGCGCCGCGATTGCATCCATGCGCGCATGCCACGCCGCGGGGTCGAGCGCACGCTCGCCCTGCGCTGCGCGCTCGGTCACGCACATGTCGAGGATCCGTTCCGGCGCGCCCTTGATGTAGATGCGCGTAGCCTCGCCCGCCTGGTGCAGCGTGGCCATGAAGCGGTACTGCGACTCGAACGGAATTTCGTCCAGGCGCGGCCGTGTCGCGTGTTCCGCCTCGGGGTCGAGGCCGCACTTGCGCGCGAAGGACAGCAAGGCGCCTTCGGTCGGATCGCCCTCGAGGCGCCACGCGCCCTCCACCTCGCCCGCCTCGCCCCCCTCACTGAGTACCGCGTCGTTGCACAGCAGCGCACCGCGCGCAAGCTCGCGCAGCGCGGCGTCCGCATGCGGATCGACCTGCGCGCCGTTTTCGCGCAGCGCACCGTGTGGCGCGTAGCCGCTACCCTCGACCTCGATCGAGCGCGCCGCCGTGAGCGCGTGGACGATGGTCATCTCGTTGTGGGTGAGCGTGCCGGTCTTGTCCGAGCAGATCACGGTGACCGAGCCGAGGGTTTCGACCGCCGGCAGCCGGCGCACGATCGCATTGCGCCGCGCCATGCGCCGCACGCCGAGCGCGAGCGTAATCGTCAGGATCGGCGGCAGCCCCTCGGGAATGACGGCGACCGCGATGCCGACCGCTGCCATGAAGGTTTCGCTCGCGCCGTAGCCGCGCCAGAGCGTACCGAGCGCAAAGGTGAGCGCCATCAGGCCGAGCGTGGCCAGCGTCAACCAGCGTCCGAAGGCCTCGAACTTGCGCAACAGCGGCGTCGTGATGTGCTCGACGCCCTCGAGCAGCGCGCTGATGCGGCCGATTTCGGTCGCCGCACCCGTGGCGACCGCGACGCCGACCCCCTGCCCGTAGGTCACCAGCGTGCCCGAGTAGGCGATCGAGCGCCGGTCGCCGATTACGGCCTCGGCGGCGACCGGCGCGACCGACTTGCCGATCGGTTCCGATTCGCCGGTGAGTGCCGCCTCCTCAATGCGCAGCGTGTGCACTTCGAGCAGGCGCAGGTCCGCCGGGACCTTGTCGCCGGCGGTCAGCAGCACGATGTCACCGGGCACGATGTCTGCGGCTGCCACCGAGCGCCGGCGCCCCGCGCGCATCACCATCGCGGTCGGCGACAACATGTTGCGGATCGCGTCCAGCGCCTCTTCGGCCCGCCCCTCCTGGATGAAGCCGACGATCGCGTTGATGATCACCACGCCGAGGATCACCCCGCTGTCGACCCAGTGCTGCAGCGCCAGCGTGATGACTGCCGAGCCGATCAGCACGTAGATCAGCGCATTGTGGAACTGAAGCAGGAAGCGCATGAATGCGCTGCGCTTGACCGGCGGCGGCAGTGCGTTCGGGCCGTAGCGTTCGCGGCGCAGCGCGACCTCGTCCGCGGCCAGCCCGCCGCGGGTACTTTTCACCGCACGTAGCGCGTCCTCAGCGGGAATCGCGTGCCAGGTCGGCCCGTCCGGCGTCGCCTCGCTCACCAGCTCACCCTCGACGCCGCGCCACTCAGGCGAGGATTCCGGCTGGGCGCAGGGCGCTGCGCAGCAACTCGATGCGCCCGGCGAGTTCGCGCACGGCTGCTTCGGCCTCGTCGATCGTCACGCGCGCAAATCGCAGGCGGTCACCCGGGCGCAGCTGGCCGAGGCGCGGCAGGTCCGCCGAGATCGCCGTTGCAATCTTCGGATAGCCGCCGGTCGACTGACGGTCGGCAAGCAACACGATCGGCGTGCCATCGCCCGGCACCTGGATCGCACCGTGCGGCACGCCGTCCGAGACGATGTTGTAGTCGCCCTTGTGCGGCAGGCGCGGCCCCTCGAGGCGCACGCCCATGCGGTCCGACTGCGGGCTCATGCGCCAGGTTTCCTCGAGCAGCACGCCCCAGCCCTTGGCATCGAAATAATCGTCCTGCGGACCCCGCAGTACCCGAATCGCGCCGGGGTCGTGGCGTGCGAGACGCGGATCGAGCGCCTGCGGCGGGCCGCCCTGCGCCGCGGGTGCACGCAGTCGCAGACGTGCGTCCTTGCGCAGCGCCGCGCCGTCGATGCCACCGATCCCCGAACGCACATGGGTCGACCGGCTGCCGAGCACCGGCGCCACGTCGAAGCCGCCGGCAATCGCCAGGTAGCCGCGCGCGCTCCCTCCGGGGATGTTGCCCGCGCCGATGCGCAGCGTATCGCCCGCCTGCAGATCGAAGGCGCGATACGACGGCACTGCCGCACCGTTCAGCGTCACCGGAAAAGCACCCGCCACCGCCGCGCGGCAGGCACCGGACTCGACGCCATAGGTTCCCCCGATCAGCGTGAATTCGATCGCGGCTTCATTCAGATCGTTGCCGACGAGCATGCAGGCGATCGCGAAGGTCCACGCATCCATTGCGCCGGACTGCGGCACGCCATAGCGTTGGTAGCCCATGCGCCCGCGATCCTGCAGGGTCGCGAGCGCCCCCGGGTTGATTACGCGCAACACTGCGTCGTCGGGCGCCTCGCTCATGCGCCCGCCTCGCACTCGGCGACGACCTCGCCGCGCTCGGTGAACGCCACAAGGCGCTCGTACTCGGCGTGCGATATCGGAACAAAACGCACGCGATCGCCCGCGCCGAGCAGAAACGGCTGCGCGCGGCGCAAGTCGAACAAACGCTCGGGCGTACGTCCGAGCAGATGCCAGCCACTCGGTATCTCGACCGAGAACACCGCGGCCTGGATGCCGCCGAGCGCGACGCTGCTCGGCGGTACCTTGAGGCGCGGCGAGGTGCGGCGCGTCGTGTGCAAGCGCTCGGGCAGGCCGCCGAGGTAGGCCAGCCCAGGCGAGAATCCGATCATGTAGACGCGGTACTCGGCGCCACTGTGCAGCGCGATGACCTCGCTGGTCGATATGCCGTGCGCACGCGCCACGTCCTCCAGATCAAGGCCGTGCACGCCGCCGTAGGCGACCGGAATTGTCCAGCGCCGCGTCGGCGAATCGG
>Ga0255040_10000084_pt1 | contig 18986 bp, 32 predicted proteins | sample BC1_12_2_MG_FD_181711 | JGI IMG/M metagenome (GOLD analysis project Ga0255040, IMG submission 181711) | Seawater microbial communities from Strait of Georgia, British Columbia, Canada - BC1_12_2 | ecosystem: Environmental > Aquatic > Marine > Strait | place: Canada: British Columbia | collected... | reverse complement strand
TCAAATGCTTTCTTGAGATTTTTATATGATTCATCTGAAAGTTCAATTTCTTTTCCGTCGATGATTATCTTGTGAGTCTTCTTGGTTCTCTTTTCCCACTCCTTCTCAGATAAACACTTACCATTCAAATACCAATCTTTATCACCCGAAGCGAATTCAATAGCAGGTCCATCTTCTCTATGCAAATAACCATTTAGACACCAATATTTATTACCCGAAGCCCATTCCATAGCAGGACCATCTTCCCTATGTTTTTTACCATTCAGATACCAAAATTTTTCACCATTGGCGTGTTCAACCGCAGGTCCATCTCCCCTATGTAACTCATCATTCAGATACCATTCTTTAGAACCATTGGCGTATTCAATCGCAGGACCATCTTCACGATGTAACTTACCATTCAGATGCCATTCTTTAGTACCATCACCCCATTCAATAGCAGGTCCATCTTCTCTATGATACTTACCATTCAGATACCATTTTTTATTACCCGAAGAGTGTTCAATCGCAGGACCATCTTCTCTATGATACTTACCATTCAGATACCAAGATTTATCACCCGAAGCGTATTCAATAGCAGGACCATCTTCACGATGTAACTCGTCATTCAGATACCAAAATTTATCACCATATTCATTAACTTTAACTGTGTATTCAATCATTTTGTTTTCCTCTGTTAGCTTTACTTTAGTACAGATTTATTGATTGTCAAATGCTTTCTTAATATTTTGGAAAGATTCATCTGAAAGTTCAATTTCTTTTCCGTCGATGATAATCTTGTGAGTCTTCTTGGTTCTCTTTTCCCATTCACCCTTAGATAGACGCTTACCATTCAGATACCATTCTTTAGAACCATCAGCCCATTCAATAGCAGGTCCATCTTCTCTATGATACTTACCATTCAAATACCAAAATTTATCACCGTCAGCCCATTCAATAGCAGGTCCATCTTCTCTATGATACTTACCATTCAGAAACCAAGATTTATCACCCGAAGCCCATTCAATAGCAGGTCCATCTTCTCTATGACACTTACCATTCAGAAACCAAAATTTATCACCGTCAGCCGATTCAATAGCAGGTCCATCTTCTCTATGATACTTACCATTCAAATACCAAGATTTAGTACCATCAGCCCATTCAATAGCAGGTCCATCTTCTCTATGCAACTTACCATTCAGAAACCAAGATTTATTACCCGAAGCCAATTCAACCGCAGGTCCATCTTCATGATGACGCTTACCATTCAGATACCAAAATTTATCACCATATTCATTAACTTTAACTGTGTACTCAATCATTTTGTTTTCCTTTGTTGAACTGAGTTTACTTTAGCACAGATTTATTGATTGTCAAATGCTTTCTTAATATTTTGGAAAGATTCATCTGAAAGTTCAATTTTTTGTGACCCCTTGCGACCAACATCAAATGGTTCCAAGTAAACTCCCTGCATGTTCCAAAATTCCATGTTCGCAATCTTCCTGTGCAGAAAAAAGTTTAAACAAAGATATGTCGTAATAAGATCCAATAGCGCTATCCAAATCATCTATAATTGATTCAAAATGACCCATATATCCCAATTTATTGAAATTTTTCTGAAGATGTTTGCCAAAATAATAATATAGTGGAAAAGCCTGCAAAGCGTACTTGGCAGCATATTTTGCCTTATTAGCATCAATATAGTCCATTACATTCGCATATCTATCTGCAATTTTTATAACTATTGAAGAAAAAGACTTGTCACTGAAGCCTAGTAACCAATTATATTTCTCTTGGAAATTGGCACCATCAGCTTCGGGACGACTCATCTCACCAACCAAATTAGCAATTTTATCCCCAGCTAAGTATTGCAAGTCAGAATAAGAAACAGCAGTGTCTTCTATCAAATCATGGAAAAGAGCAGAAACTAAAAGGTCATTACGAGGGATACCTTCTTTAAGTACAATATCCTTAACCTCTTGGGGTGATGAATCATACATCTTTTGAGTATGTTTCATCACCTCAAACAGATGTGTTACATAAGGAATCTCACTCACCTTTCTATTCTGCCCAAAATGTTCTTTAATAATTATACTGGAAGCATGATGTAAATCCACTTTGAAATCTCCTTTTATTTCTCATAGGCGTACATATAGGCGCACATTCAGTGCATACGCCTATAATTATGTGTTATCTATAGACCAATTATAAAAATAGTCAGGGTGAACAAGAAGGGGGAATTCCAAATGACCATCAGCGTCCAACTTGTCAATCCTAATCAACTCAGGATAAGCGTTATCAATGTATACGTCATAATAACCGTATTCACCACCTCTTGGGTCGTCTTTTTTTATTGATACCTTCCAGCCTCGTTGAGTGGCATCAGATATAAAGGTCGGTATTTTATTGGTTTCCGGTATTTTATTGGTTTCCGGTATTTTATTGGTTTCCGGTATTTTATTGATTTCATTCATTATTAGTTTATACTCTTCTTTATTTTTTTGCTTTATGAAACTTAACGCTTTTCTGTGGAGTTCAGTTAAACCAAAGACTGTGTCTCTCTTGCAAATAAACTTCCAAACATCTATATCACTATCGAAGATATAAGCGCCATCAATTTTTTGAATTTGCCACGGACCTGAATCCGAGCCTCGGCACTCAAATATATCCCATCCCTCAAGATTAGCCTGGCTGGAATCTTTACTTGTCCATTCCACATTCATTTCATTCATTTTTAGTTATCCTTTTGTTTTGAACTAAGTTTAATCTAGCATTGTTTCTTGTTATTGCAAATCGTTTTTAGATATTTTCTTCACGCACAGGCACACACGCACAGGCACACACGCATAGGTGCGCATTCAGTGGGTACCTATGCGCATTCTATGCGTACCTATGCGCATTCAGTGGGTACCTATGCGCATTCAGTGGGTAGTTGCAACAGGTATTAAGTTTTTCCTAATACCTGCACGTGAGAAAATGGTGGAGGTGGAGGGAATTGCACCCTCGTCTTGCTCAATCAATTGTGGCAACCTATATTACTTGCGTTATTCTTGCGTTACCTTGCGAAGGGTAATCTCGTCAATCAGCCCATTGCAAGAAAAAACTGAAATGACAAAGACTGCTAATACACCAACCGATCACAGACATATCTTAGGCGGCTTTTTACATCTAAGCTGATGAGTTCACCGAATTCCCCTCGGTGGCAGAGTCGGCCTAAATTAGGCCGCAGCGAGCATACGCTCGCTTGGGAAAGGAATAACTTCGCCGGTTATTTCTGTAATGGATTTTTTACGAGGCCAACCATTATCCTCGGCAAGTCAGTCACAACTCTTAATTGTCAATCGATTCTATTCACCCCCATAATTTTTTAAAAATTTCAAATCAATTCTAAAAATTTAGCAAAATAACCTACTTCCTATGTTTAGGTTATCTGCGGCAACAGAAAATAACTGTTGCCGCAGATCATTCAATTAACCAAGAGCGTCTTGAAATCCTCGTGAGGTATACTCCTCATCATAAGAAAAATCAAATAAATTCTGACAAAAGCCCTCTTTCAACTCTGGGCGAATTTGCATAGATTCATAGCCTGCAATATCATCCACAATGTATACGGCATCAATATCGGGATTCTGCTCAAAGTATTTTTTGAAAAAATCTTCGCGAAAATCATCCAACTCCTCGTTTGAGGCGCTCCCGCCAATGCTATCAACATTACGAAGCATAGACGGGATTTTTTCAAAAGATTCCTTAACAAATTGAGCATCCGCACTAAGCCTAGAGGTTATTTCACGTTTATGCAACTCGAAATAATATTCCTCTGCCCTAGATAGAAAATGTTCAACACCAATGTAGCTTACATTCATATTGAATCCTTCTTCAACTTCAACTGGGCGGGTACCTGACTTCATTACTACCTTACGGGCTTCATTCATTTCTTTCATCTCTAGTTATCCTTTTGTTTTGAACTAAGCTTAGTTTAGCATTGTTTCTTGTTATTGCAAATCGTTTTTTCAAATTCAGAAAAGAATTCAGCAGCGTAATTCTCCATATATTCATACTCTACCTTTTTTTCATCAGACAGGGTTTCATAAGGAGGGAGAGAGTCAAAAAGTTCACGGACTGTATTTCGAGCCTCTAGTATCTCCTCATGATCATTACTTAGGCACATCGTCACTTGGGATTCAATGTCATCCATTGCCTCTTGAAATTTGATGCAAATTGCCATTTTGTTGTATTCATTTACGGTAAGTGACTCTTGTTCTTGTTGTTTGCTCATCTTTTTTTCTCCTTTATTAGATTTTGTTAGATGTTGAGTTTAATATAGCACTGTTTATTGTTATTGCAAATTGGTTTTAGAGATATCTAAAGGAAATGGTGTGCCGTACAGGACTTGAACCTGTGACATCATGTATATAAGACATGCGCTCTAACCAACTGAGCTAACGGTACTATTATAATTGGCGCTCTTTGGAGGTAACGATCCTCTTGTCATCCATCCCTCCGTTTTTTGACGACAGCTTAGGAGGCTGCTGAGGGGACAAAGAGCGATTAAAATTTATTATTAGGATTCGTATTCAGGGGCTTTCTTTTCTCACTCACGGTAAAAAATGGTATGGGTGTCAGGACTCGAACCTGAAATCTACAAATTAGAAGTTTGTCGCCTTATCCATTCGGCCACACCCACACATTATTTTTGCTGCTATCCAACTGAGCTACTGGCACATATGTTGCAATGGGCTTAGGTTTTCACTAATGCTTGCATAAAATTATAGCACATATTTCGAGATTTTCAAATTTAATTTAAGATAATTCATCGACATACGCTTCTGTTATAGCGACACCTTCTTCGTCAGTTAAAAGTACAACATCTTCACTGACAAATTTTCGAATGACTTTCCATCCAGAACAATTACCATTGTCGGGATCGTTCCAATAAACTTCAGCGCCAATTTGCTCAGTTTGCTCAATCATCACAGTCTCTTTGGGCTTGATTTGGATCTCCATATCCTAGAAAAACATTTTCCATTCGCTCTTCCATTTTTAGTTCTCCTTTGTTTTGAACTTAATTTAATATAGCATTGATTCAGTGTTTGTCAAATTTATTTTTGAAAATAAATGGTACTCGGAGAGGGATTCGAACCCTCATGGATTTCTCCGTTGGATTTTACTTACCAACTACAACTTTCGTTGCCCTTTCGGTTTGTGGTCTGGACTATCCCTTCATCTGCAACTTGACTTGTTTAGATGGGATGATTATAGTCTCTGCACGTCCTCTTACGAGTTTCGCTCAGGGTTGTCATCAACTTTACTTGTTAAGAGTTCCTTGAATTTACATCCTGCTAACATAATATTTCTATTACGAAGACCCTCTCGCTCATACCATAGCTGTCTCAGCCTTAAGTACTTACGCCTTAGTCCAATGTGTCTGCCGTTCCACCATCCGAGCATATTTATAATTATTCTTTATTCCTTTTTATTGATTGTCAAATGCTTTCTTGAGATTTTGGAAAGATTCATCTGAAAGTTCAATTTCTTTTCCGTCGATGATAATCTTGTGAGTCTTCTTGGTTCTCTTTTTCCACTCCTTCTCAGATAAACACTTACCATTCAGATACCAAAATTTATCACCATCAGCCCATTCACAAGCAGGTCCATCTTCGCGATGCAAATTACCATTCAGATACCATTTTTTATAACCATTAGCCCATTCAACCGCAGGTCCATCTTCTCTATGTAACTTACCATTCAAATACCAAGATTTATTACCATTGGCCCATTCAACCGCAGGTCCATCTTCTCGATGTAACTTACCATTCAGATACCATTTTTTAGAACCCGAAGCCCATTCACAAGCAGGACCATCTTCTCGATGTAACTTACCATTCAAATACCAAGATTTAGTACCGTCAGCCGATTCAATCGCAGGTCCATCTTCTCTATGATACTTACCATTCAAATACCAAGATTTAGTACCGCATTCATTAACTTTAACTGTGTATTCAATCATTTTGTTTTCCTCTGTTAGCTTTACTTTAGCATCATTTCAACTATTGTCAAATGCTTTCTTGAGATTTTGGAAAGATTCATCTGAAAGTTCAATTTCTTTTCCGTCGATGATTATCTTGTGAGTCTTCTTGGTTCTCTTTTTCCATTCATCCTTAGATAGATGCTCATCATTCAAATACCAAGATTTATTACCATTGGCCCATTCAATAGCAGGACCATCTTCACGATGTTTTTTACCATTCAGATACCATTTTTTAGAACCCGAAGCCCATTCACAAGCAGGACCATCTTCTCGATGTAACTTACCATCCAAATACCAAGATTTATTACCATTGGCCCATTCAACCGCAGGTCCATCTTCTCGATGTAACTTACCATTCAGATACCAAAATTTATCACCATCAGCGTATTCACAAGCAGGACCATCTTCACGATGATACTTACCATTCAGATACCAATTATTACCATATTTCAGATACCAAAATTTATCACCGTATTCATTAACTTTAACTGTGTATTCAATCATTTTGTTTTCCTCTGTTAGCTTTACTTTAGTACAGATTTATTGATTGTCAAATGCTTTCTTGAGATTTTTATATGATTCATCTGAAAGTTCAATTTCTTTTCCGTCGATGATTATCTTGTGAGTCTTCTTGGTTCTCTTTTCCCACTCCTTCTCAGATAAACACTTACCATTCAGATACCAATCTTTATCACCCGAAGCGAATTCAATAGCAGGTCCATCTTCTCGATGATACTTACCATTCAGATACCAAAATTTAGAACCCGAAGCCCATTCAATAGCAGGACCATCTTCACGATGACGCTTACCATTCAGAAACCAAAATTTATCACCCGAAAAGTGTTCAATCGCAGGACCATCTTCACGATGACGCTTACCATTCAGATACCAAGATTTAGTACCATCAGCGTATTCAATCGCAGGACCATCTTCGCGATGTAACTTACCATTTATCCACCAAGATTTATCACCATTGGCGTATTCAATCGCAGGACCATCTTCACGATGACGCTTACCATTCAGATACCAAAATTTAGAATTAGTATCTTCATTAACTTTAACTGTGTACTCAATCATTTTGTTCTCCTTGTTCTCCTTTGTTTTGAACTGATTTTACTTTAGCACAGATTTATTGATTGTCAAATGCTTTCTTGAAATTTTTGAAAATAATCTAAAACTGCCAATTCTTTAGCCTTTGCTTCTAGTTCGGTATCAAAATCATATCCGAAATCAATAATTCGATCTAATATGTAATCTGAATGTGCAGTTTCTTTTATCTTTTCATCACCTGACTCCAAACGCTTAGAACTAGAATGGTGAGTGAGTGGTTTAGTTTCCCACGTTAGCAATGAAAATTCCAAAGCCTCTTTTAGTTGTTGTTCAGAATATTGTTTATTGCTACAAGTGAAATGGAACTGGTCAAATGTAAGCGGGATAGCAATTTTTTCATATATGAGATCAAATAATTCCAATGGGCCATATTGTGATTCTTTATCGTCATTTTCAACTACTAAACGCTTTTGTGTACCTTCCTCTAGTAATTCAAAATTTCTACAAAAATTTTCTGCGATGATTTCTTTGCTTGGTTTAGTACACGCTACATGGATGTTGATAGGGTAGTAAGTGTTTTGATCTAATCCCATCAAATCCATAATCTGCGAATGTCGATCTAGTTCTATAATCGTTTTTCTTACAACATTTTTCTTTTGACTACCTAAAACATTAAATGGCCCAGGATGAAATGACACTCTCATTTTGTTCTCTTTGATATAGTTTCCTGCTTGTTCTAGCTTGTTCTTTATATCATTGAAATTAGGTAGTTGTTGAATCTGATATTCAGTCATCCAAGGAAACATATCCGATGACATTCTATATAGTAGTATTCCATTTTCTACATTCCATTTGAGTATTTCGATTAAGTCTGACACATTCGAGTAAACCAATTCTCCGACATATTGCAGACCTTTCTCTTGAAATGTTTTCTTCCTCATGGTTCTATTAACGGTATGTGTTTTGCGAAGTGTTTGGTTAATGCAACAATATCCAATCATATTTTAATCCTCAGTTAATAACCTACACTCATTCAATCTTTTGTCAAGTCGTCCTATCCGTTTTTTTATATGAAACTACACTACAAAAAAAATAAGAGTATAGTTTCATATAATTTTGAGCAAAAGAAAAGCCCCTTTGACTCGAAAGCCAAAGAGGCATCCATCCTTGCATAGACAGGTGTTAGATTGGAGAACTAGTCCTATACAAGATTAGATTTAGATTCAGTCGGAAAAGTTTTAACTTCAGTCGGAAATCTATTCGATATCATCTTATCATTAACAAAGATTTCATAATTAGCTTTAGGATGATCCATTAACAAGCTATTGATAGTTTGAATTGAGAAATCTCCGTACCAAACTCCATCATAGAAGAACATATCTTCGTCCATTAGATCATCAAACCAAATCTCATTTCCTGTTTCTGACCCATCATGGAAGTTAATTCGAGAAATTCCCCCATACGTCCAAACAATCCAATCAACTAACAAATTTGGCCCTTGAGTTCCCCAGTCATCCATAGCCTTATCTTTTTCATTTCTTCCATGATAAAGACTGATTAGCATAGTGCTATCTTGGATTACTTTTCGCTTTGCCCTTTCCATTTCAGAATTCAACTGTTCTTTTGTCATAGCATTTTCCCTTTTTAATATTTCAATATTAGCACATATATAGTGTTTGTCAAGTCATTAAGCTAATTTAAGTCGATCCAAATTATATGCCGCAACTTTATTGAACTTTGCTAGACGACCATAAGAATCACTAATGATTTCAAAAATAGACTTAGAATCTCTTTCTACAACATTTGCCAAAATATCACAGAATTCAAAATTGGATTCATCTACAACTTTTTGGTCAATACCTTTTAGACCGCAAAATGATGCTTCGCTTACTTCTGAGATAAACATTCCCGAACAAAAACCTTTTAAGTCATGTTGTTCAACGAAATCACTAGCATGACACCAAATGTATACTGAGTTTTCTTTTTGCTTTAGAATGTCTACAAAGCTGGAATCAATAACGAATCCATTATTATGGGGAAAAGAACCAACAGAGAAAAGTCCACTTGGCGATCCGTGTCCCATCATCATAATGCGATCAAATTCTCCCATCATTTCTTTTAATTCTTGTTTAGAGTGACTATTCCTAATAACTAGCTTATCTTGTATGTCGCGATAAATTACGTCAAGAAAATCAGTTGAATTGTCTTCTGGGTGAATAATTAGTGTGTTCATTGTCTCTCCTTATTTTGAGCATTTATTAATGTACTGCTAATTCAGTGATTGTCAAATAACTTTTCAAATTTTTCTAAAAAAGAAAAAAATGAATCAATCAATTGAAAATAATATTTATAAATTTTTTTCATTATTAGAAAAAATTGGCACCACAGGTGGGACTCTCACCCACATCTCCTACGAAACCCAACTTAACCAAACATTCAGCTAGCGGTTATATTTTTGGTGTCTGTCTCGCACTAACCTGATCAAGGTTAACTCCTCAATGGGGACGCTTTGAAATTAAGCTACTGTGGTAAAATGTCAGTGTCCATCATATATATGTGTGAAAGTCAAAAATCATATCCCAACAAGAGAAACAAATCCCGCTTTTAATCAACTCTCTGAAATTTGGTTTCTCTTTCTTGAAGGCGATATTTATTGGCGAACCGTTAATGAATTTTTTATATTTCTTAGCGCTCACCTCAAATGAATCCTTTTTTTCACAATATGGACAAGTTCTTGATAAAGTGATTTTTTTTGACACTAAAGAATCTCCAAAAACATTCCATCCCTATCATACTCGACATTAAAGCCAATGTCTTTTATGGTTTGCTTCACTTCATCTATTTCATTTTCATCCATATGCTCCAGTTCATCCCAGCTTAAAATCCTTGAACCTTCTTCAAGTTCTTGATATTGCAGGCAGAATGGCAAATGGATATGACCTCGCCAATTAGTATACATGATTTCAGTTTTGATTTTCATTTAAAAATTGACTTCATAAATTACAACTGGATAATCAGTACGACTATCAATTTCATCATACTGATAAATATCATGTTGTGGAAAAACATTTGTTGTTTGACATCCACAAAGGATGAGCATAGCTAATGTTAGTGCGAGTTTCTTCATCGTTTTTTCTCCTTTATTAGATTTTGTTAGATGTTGAGTTTAATATAACACTGTTTATTGTTATTGCAAATTGGTTTTAGAGATTTTCTTTTTTTATTTTTTCAAAATGAAGCCGTATTTGATATAACTTTCTTCAGTTGGAGCTGCATTGAATCTATTAGAAGCGTGCAAACATATCGCTTCAAGCATTCTTTTTCCATTTCCATTCAGTGCAAACCTTCCCTTTTGAATATAATTAAGTCTTTCTAGTGTTTGAATTTCCTTGTCAACGTCTTCAAACTTACTATAGTTAATCTTATTAAAGGTTCCTCTTTCAAGGTCACATAGAATTTTAATCGTCAATGGGTTCAGTTGCTCTCCCCCATGAGAAATATGATTCCACATCCCATAATGCCGTCCCCAGCGTTCCCCGTAATAATCTACTCTTGCATCTTGCTCGCGTATACAAGTATTGAAAGCATCGTTGATGTGGTGCCGCTTGTTTTCAATCTCTGCCTGCGCAGCGGCTTTAATGGCTTCCTTAGCCTGCGCATTTCCCTTGCGACCAGTCAATTTAGGAAGCGGAGGCTCGCGCCATTTGAGACGCATACGAATGTCGTTCGCAGGTTCAAGAACGTCCTTATCATCGTCATTCTTGATTGTACGACGCTTCAAACGCTCCATGTAGTACAGATGGCCATTTGAAGACCAATTGCCGCGACATTCCTTGACTTCAAACCCTTCTGCGGATTCGACGCGAGGCGAAAGGATAACGCCGACAGATGCGTTTGCGCCTGAATTGTTGTTTGAGCCGCGCTTCATGCCGAGTTCATTAACTGCGAAGTCGAGCAATTCGTTGAAGGTGATTGTACGGATTCCCAAGGTCATAAGATGACCAAAGAGAAGGTTGTAGTTGCTGCCAAGGCGGTAGGGATTTACTCGTTGCGTTGCCATAGAAGATTTCCTTTTGGTTGGCGTTTTGCGAGGCGTAATTGCCTCAGTTCATGCTACTTACTCTAATGCCATTCGTGGCAATGTCAAATCGTTTATCAAATAATGTCATCAACAAGACCGTATTTCAAACACTTTTTCGCATCCCACCATAGGTCATGTTTAAGGATTTTCTTTAATTCTTTTTTAGGAATTTTTGTCCTTTCTGAATAAATATCTCTTATCTTTTTCATAAGAGATTTACAATTTTTCATATCATCTTTCAAATCAGAATATTTACCCCAGTGCATAGATGACAATTGGTGTATCAACATATAGGAATGCTCACCGATGTATCTCTCTTTTCCACAGACGCTCATAAGAGTTGCGGCAGAGGCAGCATATCCGCTAATGTAAGTATGTACTGGGCTAACTGAATTAACAATGTGTTCTATGGATGAGAAGCAACTAAAAAGTGATCCTCCGTAGCTAGAGATTTGTAATTCTATTGGTGGAACAGAAATGCCATATTTGAGTGACATTCCTTTCAACTCAATACCGAGTTCCTTGATTTGCTTATTTAGCTTCAAGTTATTTTCATCGTTCACATCACCATTAAAATAAATGACATTGTTACTGAAGTCAATAGAACTTACTGGTATAATTGTCCCTCCGTCCTCTTTCACTTCACCTTCCTCTTTCACTTCACCTTTTCCTTTTCTCTTTTTAAGCGTAAAATCAATCATCGTTATTTTCCCATTTTATTTTTTGAAATTTTTTCTTTTTAACATTACGAATTTTCTTTTTCTCAGAGAAATGTCGCTTTATATTTTTCTTTTTAGGCTTCATAATCTGAGATACAGTAAGTGTCGAAAGGCAAACCGCAAGCCTCAATGATTTCATTCGGATTACGTTTAAGATCATCAATTCGAGACTCAAGACCATCGAAAAGTTCCTGCTCAGTAACTTGTTCACCTTCATTGTCAGATTCTAAAGAGAAACCGATTGCGAATGCGTGATTATACTTCTTCACTTCTCCACTTCCTCTTTGGATTCTTTTACTCCATGATGATGAGTACAGACAGTTGTAGGGTCTTCATCACCATTCCTAATATAGAAGATTCGTGTCTTCTCTACTTCAGCTTCGTCGTTTTTACAGATGTAGCACTTCATTTGTTACTCCTTTGTTTATCCTTTGTTAATCGGTTGGTTGGTTGCAATGGGCTTAGGTCTTTCCTAATGTATGCATAGAATGAATCATTTGAACTACCGCTAGGCTAAAGACCTAGCGGATTCCTGCTCTGTTTCGCCTAACGGCGAACCATAACTAACAGGCATATATTTCCGTTGTCCCAACGGTATTCCATAAAAAATATAGCGTACAATAAGTTATTGTCAAATTCTTTCTCAGATATTATCAATGAACTTTTGCAGATTCTCTTTGAAACTAGCTACGGAATCAGAAACTCCTTCAACTTTTTCAGTACCTTCAGATTCCATAGACATCTCCAAATTTACCAAAGAAAAAGTACAGGCATGAATTATCTCTTTAACATCTCCCATACAGAAGATAGAATAATCATCCCCAAAAATATGTTCATTTGTAGCGAATACCAAACACTTATTTTTACCTACTTCAAAAGCAATTTCTTTCGTCATAAGGTCAATCGGCTCAAGTGATTTATCAAGTGAGTCAGCAGATGGATTAGAAAGCCATGTATGAACACCCTCTGTCATCTCAGGTAAAGAAAAGGGCATTACTGCCAAATTCTTCATAGTCTCAAAAATGTGATCGTAAATAATTACTTCTTCCATTTCACAACCAAGCAAAGCAACTTCATCGTTATCGTTAAAGATTATCACGAAGCCACTAAGGCCCATAGTTGCAAATGGCTCAACAACACGATTAACAAGGTCTTCTTCTAAAACTAGACTTCTCACTTGCCTTCCTCCAAGTCATAATCTTCATCTTCCAAGTCATAATCTTCATAAAGTTCCATTTTCATTTCGGCACCCTCATCATAAGTCTTTTGAGTGTACCATTCTTCTGCGCTTACAGTCTTTTCCTCAATGTTATAGATAATGTTATCACCATAAGGATGTCCTTCTCCTGCGCCACTATAAGAGTAATTCTCCCAGGCCCAATTCTCAACGTCATTTTCAAACTGAAGACAGTGCTTCATATATTGTTCCCAACTCTCTGGCAACATATCTTCACGACTCTTACCTCGAAGAACAGAGACGTAAAGATAGCCTTCGTCATTCCCTCCTTCAAAATTGAGTGACACCTTTTTTATGCCAAGTTCAGTTGCACGGTCAAATAGTTTTTTGTCAAACGGTTCGGGGTTCATTTTTTTCTCCTTTTTAATGAATTGATTTTAATATAAGTTGATTTATGCGTTTGTCAAGTCGTTCTTGGAATCTTCTCTAAATTCCATCTTAGAAATGCGTTTAGTCTTCACCTTGAGCATCCATTCTTTAGGTTGAGACGCAATAACATCGCCCCAATCGGAAACAGTTGGAATAAAGCCACAATCTTCCTTAACATGTTGTTCGCCTAAAATCTTAGTCGGCACTTCACGACCTTCTGAATTTTCGATAACGTGTCCGAACTTGCGAATTGCCTCTTGTATCCCGAAAGCATGGTGCCTAAGCATTCGATGCGTCCAGTTTCCTGTCATTGCTTTAGTCTCATCAAACCAATCGTGCAACTCAATATAATCTTTCCAGTTGCCGCCGAATTTCTTTTGACTTGAAATTGCATGATCTACGGGTGTCATGTTTAGTTCTCCTTTGTTAATGAACTGAGCCTAAAATAGCATTGATTCAGTGATTGTCAAGCCGTTTTTATTGATTCAGTGATTGTCAAGCCGTTTTTAAGGCATTTTTAGCCGTTTTTAAGGCATTTGAGTGCATCAACTCCAACCAAAGGCTAGGTACTTCAGGAACGCCTTTGAAAGACCAGTGAGGCTCTTCAGGCTTGGAAATTAAACTCATCCCGGAATCATCAAGCGTTCTATCACCCTTTTTGATATTGCAAGGGTAACAAGACACGACAAGGTTCTCCCAAGTTGAACGACCACCTTTAGATTTAGGGGAAATATGATCTATGTTCATTCTCTTACGAGGCATTTTCTTATTACAATATTGACAAGTGTTATCATCTCTAGCAAAAATGGCGGCGCGAGACAGCTTAGATCGCTTACGCTTAAAACCATTGTAATTCGTTAAGATAATTACGTCAGGTGCCTCTATAGAAAACTTATGACAACGAATCAAATTGGAAAAATCAATTTCTCTCTCGCTACAATCTTTAATCCAGCCATCTAAAGAAAAAACACTGTAATCATCATCTACAACAAGTGCTTTCTTCATAAACAACTTAGAAACAGCATGAAAGCTAGTCGTAATGTTGACAGGGAACCAAGACCTATTCAAAACCAATACTTTGCGATCTAAAACATTCACATCACACAGGCCTTTTCTCGCCAAGTTGAAGGCAAGGGAAGTGTCTCTGCTCGGAAAAAATCTCAAAAAAATCAGAAAGGTCTTTTTTACTTCCCGAAACGTGATGAAAAGCAACCCAACCATTAGATGTCCATTTCTTTATTTGGAAATACTCATTAACACTATCAGACTCAACCTTATACATATCCTTCGTTAAGTCATCAATATAAAAATTTACCGTAGCGATATTCAGCTTTCTAATCATAAATTTCTCCTTTTTAAGATTTATAAATATAGCATCATTCAAGGAAAATACAAATCATTCCTCTGAAATAAAATTATGAAATCATTCCTCTGGCAAATAGCTAATCATCCCAAAGAACATTAAACCAAAAACTGGCGCAAAAAAGGGATATGGCATAAACTGCCGTCATAAAAAATAAGGTAAGCGCATACATAATAGTATCACCGAAACTCAAACCATTAAAAAATACAAAACAAATAGTGTAAATATTAGAAATAAAATATGGTATACCTAAAGCTAAAGGAAACCTATATATTATTATCCCAGATTTGAATTTGATATCCTCGTCGCTAGAATCACACGAACAAGATAAAGCAGATAAAAAACATAATATAGCATAAGGGATAAATAATAAGTTGATCATGCAGAAAATGAATGACATTACAGAAGGAAAATTCCATTCTTTATAATAATCGCTCTGCAAAAATGTCTGGGGCGTAATGGCACCCATCCAATAAGATATGATCTCTAAATCGGAAACCCTGGAGATACTTTCTCCTGCTGTAACAATAAAGAAAAAAAGCATAACTATCATAGCAAGAAATCCTGCTTCACCACCAATAGCACTCATAAAAATACAAGCTATCACAAAAAAGCATATAATAACAGTTGGACCTGCGCATGTAAAAAGATGCCAAAATGCAGCATAAGATGAAAAAAAATCAGACATAATAAACTCCTAAGTATTAACTTTGAACTACCGCTTTGTTGAACTGACTTTACTTTAGCACAGATTTATTGATTGTCAAATGCTTTCTTAAGATTTTGGAAAGATTCATCTGAAAGTTCAATTCCTTTTCCGTTGATGATGATATTGTGAGTCTTCTTAATTCTATTTTTCCATTCATCCTTAGATAGAAGTTCATCATCGAGATGAACCATATGGACCAATAGGCCAAGGTAATTTTTGGCAATCAATTAAGAAAAATAATGAGAAAAGATGACCCAGAATATAAACAAAAAAGGGAAGGCTAATTACCGATCCAATGCTGCTTGTAAGTTCATGGAAGTAAAGGTTATAGAGCAAAAAAAGAGGCAAAGATTCTGTGAATGGAAGTGAAAAAAATATCATATCCAATAAACCAGTTGGAAAGCCACCTCTAACGCCGCGAAATGGGTAAAGAGTAATAACCTCCAAGAAAAATATTATACAAGTCCAAAAAATCATAAAAAAATAAAAAACCTGGAAATGACCTGCAGAATAAGACGTTATTAACGCTATAAAAAGACAGAGCCATAACCTATGACAAAGATAAAACCTATCAGCACTACTTTCAACATTACTCAAAACAAACTCCTTTTATCTTTAAAATATAGCCAAAAACATAATTGTCAAGTCGATTGTCAAAAAAAACTCCCTCATGCGCGCGCACATTCAGTGGATAACTAAATACGTTAGGCCGTCAGGGAGTCGAACCGTTCACCTAGCGATTTATTTTGTCAATATAGCATACTTTTAGCTATTGTCAACTATGATTGGGGGGTTCCCTTGTTTATTGTTATTGCAAATTGGTTTTAGAGATATCTAAAGGAAATGGTGTGCCGTACAGGACTTGAACCTGTGACATCATGTATATAAGACATGCGCTCTAACCAACTGAGCTAACGGCACTATTATAACATTTCTTTAGATGTCAAGTCAATTCTGTTATAAATGCCTCTGTAACAGAACCATCTTCGTCTTCCAAGAATACAATCGTTTCTCCAACGAAAGCCTTGATTTCTCGATATCCTGAGTAGATACCATCATCTGGATCATTCCAATATACTTCCGCACCAATTTGCTTAATATGATCTTCCATATAGTATTTTCTTCTATTCAATTTCGTTTTGTTCTGCGATCAAGACATCACCAACGATATAATCACCAGGAAACAACTCTACCATTTTAGTTGCAATCTCGTTGAATTCTTTCCCTTCCAATTTTCCCTCTTCATTGATTACCATGAGTTTATTATCATTGGTATTCAAAATTTGAATGTAACCGCCAACTGCGGCTTGCATTCCTGCCAGCGTATTATCGTGATACTCTTCAATTGTACCATCTGTTTTGAGAAGCTGCATTGTATATTCCTTTTGTTGATACTTTACTATACATCCATTCTAGGATTAGTCAAATCATAAATCAAAAGGTTTTCCAATTCCCTTGAAATTAAAATTCCCATTATTGATTTCTTCGATGTCTTTTCGTAAAGCCTCCTTGTAATCTGGATGTTGCTCTTCTTTGTTTTTACACTCTAAGCAAATATCTTGAGTGTTAAATAGCGACATCGTCCAACTGGAAGACCTTTTTAAACAGCGAGGGCAAGTGAACTCTTCTTTGTACATTAGTCAAGCCCTAATTCATATCTTTTATCACAATAATATGAAACTACACTACAAAAAAAATAGAAGTGCAGTTTCATATAATTGTGAACAAAAAAGAATCCCCAACACGCTTGCGTGTTGGGGATTCAGTTGTCATCGTGCAAGAATAACAATCTTATCCATTGACGCTCACAAAACGACCGCTTGTATCACGAACATTATGATAACGCTTGCCAGTAGCAGTAACGTCAACTGTACGCCTAGTGAAGCGACCACTTGCATCACGAACGCTATGGTAACGCTTGCCAGTTCTTGTCATACTGATACCGAAATCAGTTGCCGTTGACTTCCACTTTATAAAGCGACCATTACAGTCGCGAAGGCGAGTTGTTCGAGTTGTGTTTGTACTTGTGCTTTGCTTTCCCATTTGTTGCTCCTTTTGTTATGGGTTTGAGTGATTGCTTAGATTGCACTTGCCAACTTTATACTTGGCAAGTGCAATCTGTTAATTAGTTACTTTAGTCACGATTGAAAATATCGCGACGACTGAATCGACCTTTTGAGTCACGAATGTTATTATACAAATCACCGTTAGGCTTTACACCCCAACTTTTTGGAACTGAGTCGGGAACTGAGTCGGGAACTGAGTCGGGAACCACACTGTTATCCTCGTACTCATCCTCGTACTCATCCTCGTACTCATCCTCGTACTCATCCTCGTACTCATCCTCGTACTCATCATCGTACTCATCATCTAGGTCTAGTTCAGAGTACAAAGAATCAAACATCTCTTTTTCATCTTCCCAATCGTAGTCATACTCACCTACAACCGTGTACTCACAGGCACGACCCTTAGTGTTGGAATAGTCGCTAGGAATCGCGCAAACGTCTTTTGGATTAACCTTGACGATGACTACACGACCAGTCTGGCCAAAGTAATACTTCAGGTACGAAAGAGCGCAAAAATGCAAGCCAGTAGAACAGGTGCGATTGCGATCTGTATCAACCGTAACGCGAGGCGTCTTGACTACATTGCCAACAGTATGGTTCAAATAACTACCATCGGGACACGGGTGGTAAGAGTTATAGTTGCTGTCTACCTTCTTATAGGCAAGGAAACAACCATCCTTAGTAATTGGGAGAGTACCACTTTCAAGGAAAAGGTAACACTCGTCAATAGTGTCTTGATTCGGATTCTGCAAGAGATTATCCAGAAATTTAACTAGAGAATCAAAAGGGAAACCATTTTTCATAAAGTGAAAAATCCTATCGACAATAACATTGTGAAGCGGTTTGTCATTGTAAGTAGCGACACCTTTTTCAAAAATAAGACCGGAACCTTCTGTAGCCTTTCGGACAGTTTCAAGAATGTCCATTAGTTCTATCGCTCTTTCGTAATCCTCTTCGTTAATTGAAGAAACGATCCCATCATAGTTTGTGTGGGAAGGATCGACATTGAATACGTCTGAACCAAAGAACAAAGTGATATTGCCAGTAGTTACATCGACAATGTGTGCTGCGGTTTTTGTGGGGGCATTGTTTTCCATTTTTTTCTCCTTAATTTTGGAACTCTTGCTCTTTATTACTCTTTGCTTCTGGGTTTCTAACATCGTTTTGCATTTTTAGTTCTCCTTTGTTTTGAACTGATTTTACTTTAGCACAGATTTATTGATTGTCAAATTCTTTCTTGAGATTTTTATATGATTCTTCTGAAAGTTCAATTTCTTTTCCGTCAATGATGATCTTGTGAGTCTTCTTGGTTCTCTTTTTCCACTTCTTCTTAGATAGATGCTCATCATTCAGATACCAATATTTAGAACCATCAGCGTATTCAA
>Ga0255040_10000083_pt1 | contig 19063 bp, 17 predicted proteins | sample BC1_12_2_MG_FD_181711 | JGI IMG/M metagenome (GOLD analysis project Ga0255040, IMG submission 181711) | Seawater microbial communities from Strait of Georgia, British Columbia, Canada - BC1_12_2 | ecosystem: Environmental > Aquatic > Marine > Strait | place: Canada: British Columbia | collected... | reverse complement strand
CAGGTTGGCCTGGGCATATTTCGCCACACGCCAACATGCCAAAGCGGTTGAGGCGGCAAGGCGCGGAGTTGCGCTTGGTCCGAACGACGCCGAGGCCAATGTGCAGCTCGGCAACATCCTTAACTGGTCCGGTAAGCCCGATGAGGGTATGCAGTATATCGAACGCGCCATTCGCCTGAATCCCCTCCACCCCTACTATTACCTGTTTTACCTGGGACAGTCTTACTACCTTAAGGGGGACAATGACAAGGCGATCGAGTTGATGAAGCGCGTGGTGACCCGCGCGCCTTACTTCTTACCAGTGCGGCGGCACCTTGCCGTACTTTATGCAGAACAAGGGATGATGAAAGAAGCAAAGGCAGAGACTAAGGAGGTTCTGCGGATATTCCCGGGTGCGTCGATTGCGGATGAGCGGGCCCGCTGTTTCTATCGCTGGACACCTGATGTACTGAAACGTTTTTTCTCAGGGCTGCGTAAATCAGGCATGCCGGAAGGAAAAGTGGGTGAGGAACCCATTTCCATGTAATTTAACAGGACTGGAGTAATAACATGAAAAAGATAATCTCTATCAGTATCTATATATTCGTATTTGTATGCCTGCCTGGTATAGCAATCGCAGACGAGGTATCCGTGATCATAAAGGGCAGCTCCTGGGATTCGGATTCACGGGGCTTCGCAAGTATCATCGGCATGAGTCGTGCGGCCGGGACTGAAAAAGCGGCCCGCCGTGGTTCGAGGATCTCGGTCGATGGCCGACCCGACATATCTGCCATATCCGGGGAAGGCGATGCCTTCGAATTGACCTTGACCACAGATCAGCCGACTTTCCGGCTGATCGTGGAAGGCGATCGGTTTCCGCGCACAATCACACAGCCCTACACCATACCGGAGGAAGACGGGGAACTAGATATTGGCTCGGTTTTTTCGCCGCGAGCGGAAGGTTCGGAGCACAGCTGGCCTTTGCCAATGGTGGCAACCGCGTTGGGATATGGGTCTACCCACGAAATGCTGGCCGACAATAAAGCGGCTATTAGACTACTCACCTACGGTTCTGGTGCCGAAGGCGCGCCTAAATGGGCCTACCCGATGAAGCTCACCTTTCCTGGATCAGCGCCCGGTTCAAGCACACCTGAAGTCACAACTACCTCGCCCTTTCTGGTGCGCATACCCCGCTCCGAGTATGTAATACCGTTTGACATGAACACCCGGGATACCTATTTCCTGCCGCTCGATGACGATGGCGGGGCCTGGATAATTATCATCTCTTTTGCGCCGGGCGAAGATGCAGACAAGAATATTATTCTGGATATAGAAGACACCGTGACCGACGAATTACTGGACCCCCCGAGGCCATGGAAGTACAGCACTAAAACTATTTCAGTCCGTCGAGGATTCGCTACCGAGGTCCGCTACAGCGCAGATATCGACCAATAGCCAGGCCCGGATAACAGGAGGCGCATCAATAAATTTGACCCATTATGCGAATGTGCGATCTACCTGACGTAACCGATCACCGAAACGAAGTGACAACCGGATCCGGCGAGCACGAAAAAATGCCAGATGCCGTGGGCGTGAGTCAACCGATTCATCAAGTCGAGAACATAAAATACCACCCCGCCGGTGTAAGCTAAACCGCCCGCCGTCAGCCACCACAGACCCGCCGCGGGAAGTGCGGCTTTGAGACTGGCAAAATCGAACGAGCAAGCCCAGCCCATGCCCAGGAAAATCAGCATTTGACCAATCTTGACAGCTCGGCCTGACAGAAAAACCTCGCTCAGGATTCCCGCCAGCGCAAGTCCCCAGATGATAGCCAGGATGAGAAAGCCATTACCATCACGCAGGCTCACCAGCATGTAAGGGGTGTAAGTTCCGGCGATCAACAGGTAAATGGCGACATGATCAAGCAGCTGGAAGAGGTCTTTAAGCTTTGGCGGATGAAAGCTATGGTAAAGCGTAGACATCGTGTAGAGCAGCACCAGGGTGAACCCAAATACACTGAAACTGGAGATTATCCAGGGATCGCGCGATTGAATGCCAACGGTCAGTAATGCACCCAGGCCAATCAGTGCCAACACAGCCCCGACGAGGTGGCTGATGCTATTTAATTTTTCACCGTAGTACATGATTTGCCTGCCCGTGCCGATAGAACGGCCGCCGGATGTGACCTACTCAAAAGCTATCGCGGCATTCTGTAACCAGAGCAACAGGTAATCCGCAAAGCTGCGGCGTATAATAACTTCAAAACCGGCACCCTCGGCTAACGGTGAGATCGTCATGCCGGCTTTGGCGAGTCGGGTTTGCGCACACTGTCCGGGTTTGAATTCGGCGGGATGCAAATCAAACGGGCAATCAGTCGCAAGCAGGGCAGCCGCATTGTCACCGCTAATATGGAGCATGGTCAATCCACTCGAATTGTCGACCACCGAGGAAAATACACCTTCCAGGGCGGCCAATAAATCTGATTTTACCTGCTCCTGTTGCTGGGCCGGAGTCACCACCAGCCATTCATCCGGGCCCAGCCAGTAGATCCGATAATCGCCTGACTCGATAACTGTGTTCGCCGAGGTCGGTGGCTCACAACCGAGTACTTTCAAGGTAGCCGCAAGGAACCCGGTATTGCTGTTGCGCGCGCGCAAATTAAGGTAGCCGAGGAAAGGTTTTTCTTCGATACGTGGCGCGTTGCCACGTGGCTCGGCAAGATCGATCTGCAGCAGCGGGCTTTCCTGTTGAAACAAATCAGACATTTATGCATACCTCAAGAAAGCAGGATTTTTACTCGTTGGGTAGAAAGCAGAGCGCGCAGAACCAGAGTGTATATGAGCATACATGATGGTTCGAGCACTCTGCTGACACCCCCAACGAGTAAAAAGACAATTTATTGAGTTACGCATTCGGTTTAGCTCCTTCTTTATCGTAGAACACCGACTCCGTGATCGTCGCCTTGATGACACGGCCGCTAGCCAGTGGCGCATACACGGTTTCGCCCATGCGATGATGGCCGCCCTTGACCAACGCCATGGCGATCGAATGCCCGCAGCAGGCGCTGTAATAGCTCGAATTTACATGCCCAACCATCGGCAGCGGTGTCGGCGCGTGGGGATCATTGACCAGTTGCGCACCCTCCGGAATAACCGTCAGCGGATCTTCACTCAACAGGCCGACCAGTTGCTTGCGGTCCTTGCGTACCGTATCCAGTCGACTCAACGAACGCTTGCCGATGAAATCCTGCTTGGTTTTCGATAGTGCCCAGCCGAGACCCAGGTCATCGACCGTGACCGAACCATCGGTGTCCTGACCTACAATGACGTAACCTTTTTCGGCGCGCAGCACGTGCATGGTTTCGGTGCCATATGGAGTGATGTTGAACTGCGCCCCGGCCTGCATTAATTTTTCCCACATAAAGCGACCGTGATTCGCCGGGATATTGACTTCGTAGGCGAGTTCACCCGAAAAACTGATGCGATTCACGCGGCATTCGATATCGCCAATAGTGCCGGCTTTCGAAGCCATGAATGGAAACGCCTGCGCAGCAAAATCGATGCCCTCGCAAACGGCGGCGACTACATCACGACTCTTCGGGCCAACCACGGCAGCGGTCGCCCAGTGATCGGTGACCGAAGTCAGAAAGACTTCCATTTCGGGCCACTCGGTCTGTAACCAGCGCTCCATCCAGGCGAGCACACCGGCAGCACCGCCGGTGGTGGTATGCATGAAGAAGTGATCTTCAGCGATACGAATGGTCACGCCGTCGTCCATCACCATGCCATCTTCGCCGAGCATGAAACCGTAGCGTCCCTTGCCGTTCTCGAGCTTCATCCAGTTGTTGGTATAAATCATTTCAAGAAATTTTGCCGCATCCGGCCCCCTGACTTCGATTTTGCCCAGGGTCGAAGCATCGAGAATACCGACGCTTGCACGCGTCGCGAGACATTCACGATTAACCGCATCGTGCATGCTTTCACCCGCTTGCGGGTAGTACCAGGGGCGCTTCCATTGTCCGACATCCTCGAATTCGGCACCGTGTTCGGCGTGCCAGCTGTGCATCGCGGTTTTGCGCACCGGGTCGAACAACTCGGCACCCAGATTTTGCCCGGCAAACGAACCGAAGCTGATCGGCGTGTAGTTGGGTCGATAAGTCGTGGTGCCGGTAGCGCCGATACTTTGCCGCAGGGTTTCAGCCAGAACTCCCATGCCGTTGATGTTTCCCAGTTTACCCTGGTCGGTACCAAAGCCCATCGCAGTGTAACGTTTGACGTGCTCAACGGACTGGAAGCCTTCGCGTACCGCGAGTTCAATGTCGGCGACACCGACATCGTTCTGCATATCGATGAAAGCTTTGGGACCGCGCCCCCTGGTGTAGGGCGATGGTGCAATCCACAGCGGCAATATCGCCTCGCTGTCGATCTGTTCAGCCTGCGGAGCTTCCATCGATGCCTTGAAACCGCAAGCCTTAGCTGCCTGGTTACCGGCCCCGGCACCCTCAGCCAGACAGCCGGCCAGGTCAAGCCTGCCGTTAGCGGCACCAGCCGAGACCTGTGCCTGTAGCGTGGTTCCGGGAAGAAACATCGCGGCAGTTTCATCCCACTCTGGTTTTGCTCCGGACTGTGCATTCAGGTGCACCACCGGGCTCCAACCGCCGGAAACGGCGAGCAAATCACAGCCTAGTAATTTGGCGTTGCCGCTCACCGAGGAACCATCCGCCGACAGACGCATGACCTGTACCGAGCGTAAATGTTTGCGCCCGGCAGTATCGACGACGAGGCTACCATTGATCACCTGGATGCCGGCACTGCGCACGGTGTTGGCAAGCTCGCTGGCGGAGTCCGTACGCGCATCGACCACTGCAACCACCTCGACCTCGGCAGCATTTAGATCGAGTGCAGTCTGATAAGCGCTATCGTTGTTGGTAAAGATGACAGCCCGGCTACCGGGCTTAACCGCGTAACGGTTGGCGTAGGTAGACACCGCGGAAGCCAGCATGATTCCGGGCCGATCGTTATTGGCAAAGGTCAACGGACGTTCGGCAGCCCCGGTCGCAAGCACGACCTGCCGTGCCCTGACCTGCCAGAGTTTCTCGCGCCCACCTTTGCGTGTGGTAATCGGCAGGTGGTCGCTGAGGCGCTGATTTATGGTCAGAAAATTGTAGTCGTGGTAACCAAACACGGTGCTGCGAGGTAGCAAGGTCACTTCCTCCATTTCCTGCAATTCGGCCACCGCGTTTTCGATCCACTGGATGGCATCGAGGCCATCGATTTGTGTCTTGCCGGAAAGAGTCAGGCCGCCAGGCTCGGACTGTTCATCGGCGATGATCACGCGCGCACCGGTCCGACCGGCAGCCAACGCCGCACTTAAGCCCGCCACACCACCACCGACGACGAGTACATCGCAATGCTGGTGCATATGCTCGTAACGATCAGGATCATTCTCTCGTGGAGCCTTACCCAGCCCCGATGCCTTGCGAATGAAATGCTCGTACTTCATCCACATTGCTTTTGGCCACATGAATGTCTTGTAGTAGAAACCGGCCGGCATCAGGCGACTGAACTTGCTATTGATCGACATCAAATCGAAATCGAGGCTGGGCCAGCAATTGACACTGGAGGCATCGAGGTCAGCGTATAACTCAACCTGGGTACCGCGCGCGTTGGGGATCGTGCGGTTACCCTTTTCCAGCTGGAAAATCGCGTTTGGTTCTTCCGCACCCGCACTCATCACGCCACGCGGGCGATGGTACTTCCAGCTGCGCCCGATCATATGCAGGCCATTGGCGAGCAACGCCGAGCACAAGGTATCGCCAGCGAGACCGGTATAATTCTTACCGTTGAAAGTGAAGCTAATCTCCTGCTCACGATCGATGCGACCACCCTGCCCGACTCTATACGGCTGGCTCATTTCTTGTCTCCGCCAGGTGGTTGCTCTCCAATCTTGTAAGTACCGCTAAACTGGTAACTCACGGTATCACGCTCGGCATTGAAATAGCGTCGGCAACCGGCTGTGTGCAGCCATTGTTCGCGGTGGACACCCTTCGGATTTTTACGCATGAACAGGTAGTCGGCCCATTCTTCATCGCTCAGCTTTTCGGGTTCGAGCGGACGCTCGATATGCGCTTCACCGACACAGGAAAATTCGGATTCATCGCGAAATCCACACCAGGGGCATTCAATTATAAACATTTTCTACACACTCCTAGTGTGCCACGCCGGCAGCGCCGTGTTCGTCGATAAGGAAGCCGCTGACGAAGCGGTCCAGCGCAAAGGCCCGATTGAGTTCATGTGGTTCGCCGGTGGCAACGTTGTGCGCGAACACCCAGCCGGACCCCGGGGTGGCTTTGAAACCACCAGTACCCCAGCCACAGTTGAAATAAAGCCCGTTGACCGGGGTATTGCCGATGATCGGACAGGCGTCCGGCGTGGTATCGACGATGCCTCCCCATTGACGGTTCATGCGTACCCGCCTGAAAATTGGAAACATTTCGCAAATCGCCGCGACAGTATGCTCGATGGTCGGGAAACTGCCACGCTGACCGTAGCCATTGTAACTGTCGATGCCGGCGCCGATGACGAGGTCACCCTTGTCCGACTGACTGATATAGCCATGGACCGCGTTCGACATGATGACCGTGTTGATGACCGGCTTGATCGGCTCGGAAACAAGCGCCTGCAACGGATGGCTTTCGATCGGCATGCGAAAACCCGCCATTTCGGCCAAAACCGAGCAATGACCGGCAACCACCACGCCGACTTTTTTGGCGTTGATCGTGCCGCGCGTGGTTTCGACCCCGGTCACCGCGCCATCTTTCTGGTTGATCGCGGTTACTTCGCAGTTCTGGATAATATCCACCCCGCGCAGGTCGGCGCCGCGGGCAAAACCCCAGGCCACGGCATCGTGTCGCGCAACTCCGCCACGGGGTTGAAACGAGGCGCCTAAAATCGGGTAGCGGCATCCCTGGTCGATATTGATCTCGGGGATCGCCTGCTTGATCTCTGCCGGTGTAACCACGTGACCATCTATGCCATTCAAACGATTAGCATTGACGCGGCGCTGAATATCTCGCATATCCTGCAGGTTATGGCCGAGGTTATAAACCCCGCGCTGGCTGAACATGACGTTGTAATTCAAATCCTGGCTCAATCCTTCCCACAGCTGCATCGATTTTTCGTAGAGATGGGCGGATTCGTCCCACAGGTAATTGGAGCGCACGATGGTTGTGTTGCGCCCGGTATTGCCACCGCCGATCCAGCCTTTTTCGAGCACCGCGATATTCGTCATAGCATGCTCTTTGGCCAGGTAATACGCGGTCGCAAGGCCATGACCACCGCCACCGATAATTAACGCGTCGTATTCCTTTTTAGGCTCCGGACTACGCCAGGCGGTAGCCCAGTTTTCGTGGTAACTGATCGCATTGCGCAGCAGTGAAAATATCGAATATTTACTCATGACAGTGCCGGATTTTTGAGGCGCGTAGCATATCAAGTCTTTTGTCGGCCAGTAAAGCAATGTCTCGCGGCATTGCTGTGGGTGGTCGATAATAGATAGATCCGCGCCGCATTTTAGTTTAAATTAAGGGCTAGCTTCAGCAACAGGAGCTATTTAGATCCCGGTCGCACCGGGTTATTCATCGGTCGTATCATCAGCCATTTCTCTACGTTTAGAATTGATTGAATGTCTGATTGTTACCTGGGGAGGGGACTATGAACGAAGAAACAACTAACACCAATTATGAAGTTGGGCAGGATAATATCACGCCTTTCGGGTTCGATATCCATAACCCGGTATTTCTGATATCGGGCATATCAATTGCCGCATTTATAATCATTACACTGATGTTTCAACAGGGGTCGGCCGAGTTTTTCGCCTGGTTGCGCCCCGCTATAACCAGTAGTTTTGACTGGTTTTTTCTGTCTGCCGGAAACTTCTTCGTGCTTTTTGCCCTGGTGGTCTGTATCTCGCCACTCGGTCGGGTTCGACTCGGCGGGCAGGATGCAACACCCGACTTTGGTTATATCGGATGGTTTTCGATGCTGTTCGCCGCGGGCATGGGTATCGGCCTGATGTTTTTTGGTGTCTCCGAGCCGATGTCACATTTCGCTTCTTCGATGGGTGGCATTGCCGTGGGCGACGGCGGTATCCGTACTGACTGGGCTCCGCTCGGCGCAGCGGCAGGTGACGTCGAAGCAGCCAGGGACCTGGCGATGGCGGCAACCATTTATCACTGGGGCTTACACCCCTGGGCCATGTATGCCGTGGTTGGACTAGGACTCGCATTCTTTTCCTTTAACTGCAAGTTGCCATTAACCTTGCGTTCGGTATTTTATCCGCTGTTGGGGGATCGTGTCTGGGGGTGGCCAGGTCACCTGATCGATACTATCGCGGTATTTGCGACCCTGTTCGGGCTTGCCACATCACTCGGCTTTGGTACCCAGCAGGCACTAGCCGGGTTTAATTTCCTGTATGGCTGGGGCACTGGAAGTGTCGCCATCGTATTACTGATAACCTTCATCACCGCTATTGCCCTTGTCTCGGTGATACGAGGTCTGGACGGCGGGGTCAAGGTATTATCAGAAATAAATATGGGACTGGCCCTGCTGTTACTCGCCTTTATCTTCCTGGTCGGTCCCACGGGAGAAATTATTTCCACCATAGTTTCTGGTACTGGCGCTTATATCGCCGATTTTATTCCGCTTTCGATGCCGTTCGGCCGTGAAGACGCCAATTTTTCCCAGGGCTGGACTTCATTTTACTGGGCCTGGTGGATTTCCTGGTCACCTTTCGTGGGGATGTTTATCGCGCGTGTATCTCGTGGGCGCAGCGTTCGCGAGTTTATTATCTGCGTAATTCTGATTCCGACCGCACTTTGCATCATTTGGATGGCAACTTTTGGCGGTACCGCATTAACCCAGGTTATTGCCGATTCCTCTGCCACTGTCGGCTCGGCGGCTCAGGAAATAAAGCTTTTCCACATGCTCAGCGATTTTCCGTTAAGCGGATTGCTGTCATTGATCGGCATTGTCCTGGTGCTGGTGTTTTTCGTGACCTCTTCCGACTCGGGTTCGCTGGTCATCGACACCATCACCGCGGGCGGCAAGACGGACGCCCCGGTATCGCAACGCGTATTCTGGTGTACATTCGAAGGTCTGGCCGCAGCAGTTCTACTGCTGGTCGGGGGCGCCGAGGCACTGAGTGCATTGCAGGCCATGGCCGTTTCCACTGGATTACCCTTTACTGTGGTATTACTAGCCATGTGTGTCAGCCTCTGGATTGGATTAAGCAGGGCCGCAAAGGAACTTTAAAGGCTTCGAGCCCATCCTTTCAGTCGCCGGGATAATTTCCTTATCCCGGCGACTGTTTAGTTCGTGCGAGGCCGGGACTCGACCCTGACGGGCTCCCAGATTTGATTTGTAAATACGCAGTCTTGTTGCGAAATCGACTGCCTCCCCTCCTGCTTTGCTGCATGCAGGTAAAGCCCGCTCATGTAAACTTCAGTTCTTGATCTCGATCAACACTTGATAACTGATTGATTGTTATTGTGATCGCACACATCGTCAGGAGTAGAATCTCATGTTTTCAACTATTATGGTGCCGGTTGATCTCGCTCATGCCGCCACCGTTGAAAAAGCAATCAATATAGCTGCGGGCATCGGCAAATCCAATCATGCAGATATTTATCTGGTCGGCGTTACTGCCACGCCTCCAGGATCAGTTGCCCACGATCCAGAGGAATACGAGCAAAAACTGAATCAATATGCCGCGGATCAATCTGCAAAGCTCGGCTGCACCCTGAAAGCTAAAGCAGTGCTTTGCAACGACCCTGCTGCCGAGCTGGATCAGGCGCTAGAGCAGGTCGGAAAAGAAATCGGCGTTGACCTGGTGGTGATGGCGTCGCATGTTCCGGGCTTCATGGACCACCTGTTTCACTCAAGAGCCGGGCATCTTGCCACCCATTCCGATATTTCGGTGTTCATCGTCCGCTAAAGGGATTTTTTCCGCCCTCCAACACCCACGGCATCGAAATTGTTTCGAGGCTAGACTCTGACGTCTGTTATTTGCCTGATCAAACCGCAAGCATCAGTTGATTGCGATGTTTCCGATTTTGCAGGATTGAACTAGACTGCTGGCCTCGTTTAGCAGACTGACTATAATCGCATGATCACCAACAATTCGACTTCAAAAGCCATGGTGATGATGATTGCCGCGATGCTGATGTTGCCCGGCATCGACGCAATCGCGAAATGGCTGTCCGGATCGATTTCCTCAGGCCAGGTCACCTGGAGCCGCTTTTTCTTTCAGATCATATTGATGTCTCCACTGCTGCTGCGCACACGCGGACCCTGGTTCACACCGTCCCTGCTGTTGCATGCCGCTCGCGGTTCGCTGATCGCGTTGGCAACACTGTTTTTCTTCTCGGGACTGGCCTACCTGCCGCTCGCCGACGCTATCGCTATCTTTTTTATCGAACCCTTGCTGGTGACCCTGTTATCGGCCCTGTTCTTCGGCGAGGCGATCCACTGGCGACGCATTTCGGCGATCGGCATGGGCTTTATCGGCGCTTTGATTATTATTCGCCCCACATTTTCGGAAGTTGGTTACGCCGCCCTCTACCCGGTGGCGGCAGCGTTTTGCTTTTCGTTTTACATCGTCCTGACGCGCAAACTGGTCAAACACGAAGATCCGATCCGATTGCAGTTTTTTGCCGGTATTTTTGGATGTCTCGTCATGGGCCTCGCGCTTGGTTACGGCAACGCAAGCGATATAGCAATCCTTGCGGCAACCTGGCCAGGCCTGCATGAATGGCTGCTGCTCGGCACCCTGGGTTTGATTGCCACCGGCTGCCATTTGCTGGTCACCTACGCTTACCGGCTGGCTTCGATAGGCATCCTCGCCCCATTTCAGTATGTCGAGATTATCGGCGCCACAATTCTCGGCCTGGTGATCTTCAATGAGTTCCCTGATCCGATTACCTGGCTCGGGGTTGCCATCATTGTCAGTTCAGGAATGTACGTTTTTCATCGCGAGGCAAAACTGGCCCTGACTTGCGGTGATCAGTGACATGGGTTTATATTGTCGCTGAAAATATAACAATACAACCAATAGGAGAGCAGAATGGAGATCGAAACAAAAGCAGTCCACTCGGGCTACAGTCCCGACCCTACTACCAACGCGGTCGCGGTTCCAATTTACCAGACCACGGCTTTCGCCTTCGATGACACCCAGCATGGTGCGGACTTATTCAATCTCGCGGTGCTCGGTAACATCTACAGCCGTATCATGAACCCGACCACTGACGTGCTGGAGCAACGTATCGCGGACATGGAGGGCGGTGTTGCGGCACTTGGGCTGGCCTCCGGGCAGGCTGCAACCACCTATGCGATCCAGACCATAACCGAAGCCGGCGACAACATCATCAGCATGTCCACACTTTACGGCGGCACCTACAACCTGTTCGCGCACACGTTTCCGCAAATGGGAATTGAGACCCGGTTTGTCGATCCGGAAAACCTGGATTCGATGGCCGCGCTGATCGACGGCAAAACCAAGGCGGTGTATTGCGAATCACTGGGTAATCCGGCGGGAAATATACTCGATATCGAAAAGGTCGTCGAAATAGCGCATGCGCACGGCATTCCGGTCATCGTCGATAACACGGTGCCTTCGCCTTACCTGTGTCGACCCATCGAGTGGGGTGCGGATATCGTGGTGCATTCACTGACCAAGTATATCGGCGGCCATGGCACCATCATCGGCGGCATGATTGTCGATTCGAACAACTTCGACTGGGTTGCCAACAAGGAACGCTTCAAGCGTTTGAATGAGCCTGACGTTTCCTACCATGGCGTGGTGTTTACCGAGACTGGCCTGCCGCCCTATATTTTGCGTGCACGGGTGGTGCCGTTACGCAACATGGGCGCGGCATTAGCGCCGATGAATACTTTCCTCGCGCTACAGGGCCTCGAGACCTTGCCGCTGCGCATGGACAGAATCTGTGACAACGCACTCACGGTCGCGCAACATCTCGAGGGTAATGCACAGATTGAATGGGTGCGTTATGCCGGACTGGAAAGCAGCCCGCATAAAGCGCTTTGCGACAAGTACCTCGGCGGCAAGGCATCGGGCGTTCTGTCGTTCGGGATCAAGGGCGGCATCGAGGCTGGCACCAAGTTTATTGATGCGCTGCAGTTGATTACCCGACTGGTTAATATCGGTGACGCCAAGTCGCTCGCCTGTCACCCGGCATCGACCACACACCGTCAGCTGGCGCCGGAAGAACTGGCGACTGCCGGTGTTTCTGAGGACCTGGTCCGCCTTTCCATCGGAATCGAAAACGTGAAGGACATTATTGCCGATATCGACCAGGCACTGGACGCAGCCAAGTAGCCACTCACCCCGCCGGGACCATGCGGCCCGGCGGGGATATGGAAAACCTAATGTTTTTTGCGGCGCGCCTTCTTCGCCTTGTGACCTGATGGAGAATGCTTTTCACTGGCGCCGTATTTCGCCAGCCTGACTTTCTTTTTGCGCTGTTTCTCGAGGAGAACCATGATCACCATAAACAATACCAGGCCCCCAGCAGCATAACTCCAGTTCGGGATGTGGAAACGGTTCAGGGCTCCTTCGACATACTTTCCATCGACGAAATTTGCTTCGTGTATGCGTGCGGAGGTATCGTCCCCCCGCTCGAATGTGACGCGCAACTCTGCTTCCAGCGATCCTGCCCGGAGCTTGAGAGCTCGATGGTAATCCTCGTCGTGCAGATGTAGATGCATCGAGTAGTAACCATCGGTGTCGGTTTTGCCGCTGCCGAGTAGCTTTCCTTCCGCGAAGGCTTCTACGGTTAAGCTGTCGATGCCCTGCTGACTGCCATCGAGCACGTAACCCCGGATGTTATAGCGATGATCGGGCTCATGATCAGCCTGGACGCTGGAGAAGAACAGGCTGCCGGCGATTATCGATATAATAATTGCTTTCATGAGGGTTCGATTTACGACCGATTGAACAGAATCAGGTTGCGATGTACTGCCGCAGCGCCTCGGCTTCGGCCTGCACTTCCATGATGCGGCACTTGACCAGGTCGCCGATGCTGATAAATCCGACCAGTTCGTCGCCTTCAAACACGGGAAGGTGCCGTATGTGTCGGTCGGTCATCATCGCCATCGCCTTATTGACAGTATCTTGTGGCGAACAATGGATAATGTCCGCAGTCATCAACTCGGCTACCTCGACATCATGCAGATCCGCGCCATGCGGTCCCATTCCGCCAACAATATCGCGTTCCGACAGGATCCCCACAATCCCGCCATTTGCGTCTTCAACCAACAGCGCTCCTATTTTATTTTCGGAGAGCGTGACCGCCGCTTCAGCGATACAATCCTGCGCTTTTACTTTGAAAATTTGCTGGTTCTTGCCTTGTAACAGTTCGGCTAGTTTCATTTAACCTACCTCCTGGTATTACTTTGTTTGACTATCGCCGGCACTCATAGCGGACGAATACTGTAAATGATAGGCCTTTTTCGACTATGAAAACAGTCTAATCAGGTCAGGATTCTGAAAAGGCAGAGTCGCAACATCGGCAATGACCGGTCCGGGTGCGGCTACCATCAATATCGCCGAAGCCATTTCCTGGAAATCGTTGCGGAAGTGAATGCTACTTTTCACGACGATGATTTTCTGCCGGGACGGCTCGACCCCGAGGTGGCGGAACATCGACTGGTCCATGGTCTGAATCGGCTTCGAGCCAACCACGACCTGCACGCTGCCGATTTCCAGTAAGGCGGTGCGGCCAAAATCCATGTCCGCACCGGCGAGCATGGGACCGGTCGCAGTAAAACGGCCATCGGAAAAGCCGAGGACTTTGAAATCTGCCATTAAAGGCTGGCATCCAGCAACTCCGGATTTACCACCCAGGACAAGTTCAATGGTCGCACCCAAGCCGGCAGCGTGCGCGCTGTTTGCAGCCTGTTCATCATTGATCACGCCGACCACGGCCCCAGCCGCCCGCTGCGCCACCAGCTCGCGCAGTATTTCGGTGGTATCACCGAAGCCGCCACCGCCGGGATTATCCTGTGAGTCAGCGAGTATCACCGGTCCGTCAACTCCCGCTGACAACCGAATGGCTTCACTGACACCTTCTTCGACGTTGTACAGCTGACCGCGAAACTCTTCCCTGTGCCGATTTACTTCAGCCAGCAATTCATCCGCCGCCGCGTCGACCGCCTGCGCATCGAAACCGTAAGCCACAATTACCGGGATAACCTCGGCAACGTCGGAAGCCGGAAAGCCGCAGGCAAAAGACAATCCACAGACATCTCCACTAACCTGTTGACACAGGTTGTTATAGACCGAGCGGGCGGGATCCACCAGGGTGCAGCCGGACACGGGGGGAATCAGAAAGCCCGGGCGCCGCACCGTAGTGGCCGGAAAACGCGCCAGTTGACGATGCAGGAGCAGATCGAGATGATCCGCGGCACGTGCACCGGTGACTCCCATATCGACGTGGGGATAGGTGCGATAGACTTCGAGCAGGCTCGCCTGCGCAATCATTTGATCGCTGATATTGGCGTGCAGGTCGAGACTGGCCACCACGGGCACGTCCTCTCCTACCGTCTGCCGCACCCGTCGCAGCAATTCGCCATCGCCGTCGGATACATGGGAGCAAACCATGGCGCCGTGAAGGTCGAGATATACACCATCAAGCGGTGCCGAATCGCTCAGTGTTTCCAGCATCATCCCCGTTATACGTTCAAATGCATCCTCGGTTACATGGGCGCAAGGTGTCGCCGAACACCACAGCAGCGGCACGATTTCGTGGCCCAGAGCTTGCAGTCTCTCGATCGCCCCGGTGATCGGCAGATGCACACCGCGCACATTGTCCAGCATTTGCATACCGCGACTCAGCGGCGGCCACTCGTCATGTCGCTCGAAAACTTCGTAACCGGCTTGATACGGAGCGAAGACATTGGTTTCATGCTGAACTCCGCCTACGGCAATTCTTGCCATTCAATACACTCCAGGTGCTTGGTGAGACTTGAGCAGCGCATTATAATAGCGGTCAATAGTAATAAACCAGCAAGGGCACAATGTATGGCTAAACGTATCAGAGATCTGGGTATCAACTTGCCAGGAGTCCCCGGGCCGAATAACGCCATCACCGATGTTAATGGTGTCGCCGTTGGTCACCACAACATTATTCAAGGTCACGGCAAATTGATCGTCGGCGAGGGGCCGGTGCGTACCGGCGTTACCGCAGTGCTGCCAGGAAACCGGGATGCGTCGCCCGTGTTTGCCGCCGGGTATTCCTTAAATGGCAACGGTGAACTAAGCGGCATGCACTGGGTGGAAGAATCGGGCATTCTGAATGGCCCGATTTGCATCACCAATACGCATAGCGTCGGCGCCGTACATGAAGCCGCCATCCGCTGGTCGAATCAGCACCAGGGCATGGATCTCATGCGTTTTTGCCTGCCGGTGGTGGGAGAAACCTATGACGGGGTGTTAAATGACATCAATGGTTTTCATGTCAAAGCCGAACATGTATTCAGCGCGCTCGACAACGCCCGCGAGGGTGTCGTTGCCGAAGGCAACGTCGGTGGTGGCACCGGCATGATTTGCCATCGTTTCAAGGGCGGGATTGGCACCGCTTCGCGCCAGGTCGTCATTGATGATAGCGAATACACGCTGGGCGTACTGGTTCAGGCCAACTACGGCGTACGCGAGACCTTCACCGTTGCCGGGGTCCCCGTGGGTGAGGAAATCACCGATCTGATGCCGCAAATGGACGCTGGAGACACCGGCTCCATCATCGTTGTGGTTGCCTGCGACGCGCCGTTTCTGCCACACCAGCTAAAACGCATTGCGCGCAGGGTGCCGATGGGGATGGCGAAAGTGGGATCTTATGCGGGGGATAGTTCAGGTGATATTTTTATCGCTTTTTCAACTGCCAATGCCGTGGGGCAGGACAACCCATGTACGTTGCAAATGTTACCCAATGAGCAAATGGATCCTTTTTTCCTGGCAACGGTGCAGGCGACCGAGGAGTCGATTCTCAATGCCCTGGCGGCGGCCGAGACCATGACCGGTATCGACGATAATACGGTTTATCAATTACCCCAGGATCGTCTGCTATCCATCATGAAAAAATATAATCGCCACAGAACCTCTGATTAAGCCTTAACCGAATTCTTCGAACGCATCGATCGCCGCGCGGTCATAGCCGAGACTCGCGATCATCAATTGACTGGTATAGGGCATGGCAGGAGAGTGGTCACGCAGCTGCTGCACACTCATGGTTTCTACGACCGCGCCGTTTTGCATAACCGACAAGGATTCGCACATGTGCGCAATCACGGCAAGGTTGTGGCTCACCAGGATGTAGGTCAAACCGTGCTCGCGCTTCAAGCGCATCAACAGGTTGAGAACTTCGGCCTGCACCGAAACGTCGAGTGCCGAGGTAGGCTCGTCGAGCAGGATGATTTCCGGATCGGTAATGAGCGCGCGGGCGATGGATACCCGCTGGCGTTGTCCTCCGGATATCTGGTGGGGATAACGAAATCGAAACGAGGCATCGAGGCCGACTTCTTCGAGCGCTTGCACGACCCGTTGCTCGATCCGGTCGAGGCGGTGTACGCGAGCCGGTTCGCTTAAAATAGTATCGACGGTATGACGCGGGTGCAGCGAACCGAAGGGATCCTGGAATACCATTTGTACGTGACGACGAAACTGTTGTGAGCGTAACTGGCCCTGCAACGACTCCTGTGCGACCCGCATCTCGCCACTAACCCGGGCCACGCGGCCGAGCAACCCCGCAAGGGCTCGTAACACGGTGGTTTTACCCGAGCCGGACTCGCCGACCAGGCCGTAGGACTGGCCCTGCTCGACATGGAGCGACACATCCCGTACGGCATGAAAGACTTTCCTGCCATGACCGAAGACGACATCCAGGCTCTGGATATCGATCACTCCGGGACTCCGGGGCTTGTCAGCCAGGACGGGTCGCGCTGCAATACCGGCAACTCGTCATGACCCCCTTCCAGGCTGGGTAAGCAATTGAGCAAACCGCGGGTATAGGGATGTTTGGCCTGGCCCAGATCGGCAGCGGTACATTCTTCCATCACCTTGCCGCCGTACATGATCAGGATCCGGTCACAGAACGAGGCGATCAGGTTGAGATCGTGACTGATAAAAATAAGACCCATGCCGCGCTCGCTGATCATGTCGTCGAGCACCGCCAGTACCTGCAATTGCACGGTGACGTCAAGCGCGGAGGTGGGCTCATCGGCGATGATAATGTCGGGTTCGGGAATCATCATCATAGCGATCATGATGCGCTGACCCATACCGCCGGAGACTTCGTGCGGATAGGCCTTGTATACCCGTTCCGGTTCACGGATCTTTACTGTCCGCAGCATCTCTAGGGTGCGTAGCCGCGCCTCCTGTTTCGAGGCTTTGCTATGAATGCGAAAAGCTTCTGCGATCTGGGCGCCAACGGTCATCACCGGATTCAGCGAGTACTTTGGATCCTGCATGATCATCGAGATTCCAGCACCTCTTATACGACGCATGGTGCTATGGTTCGCATTTAGCAGATCGGTGCCTTCGAAATCGAGGCGGCGGGCACGGACCTGTCCACCGGGCGCAGTCAAACCGAGAATCGCGCGGCCGGTTTGTGACTTTCCTGAACCGGATTCACCGACGATACCCAGCTTCTCACGCCCCAGCTCGAAGCTTACGCCACTCACCGCACGCACCAGCCCGGTGGGCGTATCATAGGTGACGTGCAGATCTTCCACACTCAGCAGTGGCGCTTCGGGAACCTGTGTCATCGTCTAGCCACCACTCTTGGGATCGAACACATCCCGCAGACCGTCACCGAGCAGGTTAAAGCCCAGGCTCACAACCAGGATGGCGATTCCCGGAACGGTAGGTACCCACCACTGATCAATCAGGTATTGTCGACCCAGCGAAATCATGGCGCCCCATTCAGGTGTCGGCGGCTGCGCACCGAGGCCGAGAAAACCGAGCCCGGCCGCGGTCAGTATGATACCGGCCATATCCAGGGTGAGCCGGACGATGACCGAAGACAAGCACAGCGGTGTGACGTGGCGCAGGAGAATTCCCGCCGTACTGACACCCTGCACCTGGGCTGCGAGAATAAATTCACTGTTGCGAATGGTCAGCGCCTCGGCACGGGCGATGCGTGCAAACGGCGACCAGGTAGTCAGTGCTATCGCCAGCACTGCGTTTTCCAGCCCGGGACCAAGCGCGGCCACCAGTGCCATGGCCAGAATCAAACGCGGGAAGGCGAGGAAAATATCCGTCAGACGCATTAACACGGTATCCACCCAACCGCCGATATAACCAGCCACGGTGCCAACCAGCAGTCCGATCGGCACCACGATAATCGACACCAGAGCGACGATATAAAGCGTAATTCGAGACCCCCAGATAATGCGGTCAAAAATATCGCGCCCAAGCTCATCGGTGCCGAACCAGTGTTCGCTACCAGGTGCCTGCAGGCGCTCGGAGAGATGCAGTTCAAGCCCGTCGGAGGCGGTAATCCAGGGCGCCAGCGCGGCGACCGCTACCAGGCTGGCGATAATCAATAAACCAATAACGGCAACCGGATTACGCCGGAAGGCGAGCCAGCTGATGTAAACTCGCTGACATCGTGCCTGTGATTTCGATTGCGGGATCTCGGCCAGTAACCAGTTACGCAAGGTTATCTCAGCCGACATCAGCGCACCCTCGGATCGACCAGGCGATACAGCAGATCCGATAACAGGTTGATACCGACGAAGCAGATACCGACCACAATGGTGCCGCCCAATACCGCGTTCATGTCGTTGTTAAACAGTGAATTGGTGATGTACTGGCCGATGCCGGGCCAGGAGAAAACCGTTTCGGTGAGCACCGAACCTTCCAGCAGGGATGCATAGGTCAGCCCGATAATGGTTATCAGTTGTACCAGGACATTGCGAAACGCATGGCCCCAGATGACATTGCGCTCGGGCATCCCCTTGACCCGAGCGGTGAGAATATATTCCTGGCTGAGCTGATCGAGCATGAAACTACG
>Ga0255040_10000082_pt1 | contig 19077 bp, 7 predicted proteins | sample BC1_12_2_MG_FD_181711 | JGI IMG/M metagenome (GOLD analysis project Ga0255040, IMG submission 181711) | Seawater microbial communities from Strait of Georgia, British Columbia, Canada - BC1_12_2 | ecosystem: Environmental > Aquatic > Marine > Strait | place: Canada: British Columbia | collected... | reverse complement strand
ATATATTATATATTATATATACATCCCTGGAGGGATTTGAACCCGCATACTCCCCTTATTTTGATTAAAGATTTCACTGAATGGGGATGCCTTACCAATTAGGCTACAGAGACTTACTAGTTACTACTCCCACTGTGGGGCTCGAACCCACGACCACACGATTAAGAGTCGTGCGCTCTACCATCTGAGCTAAGCGGGATTATATATATATATATATATTAATTAATACATCTCTGGCGGGACTTGAACCCGCAATCTTCCCCTTAGGAGGGGGACGCCTTATCCATTAGGCCACAGAGACCCAAATATATATATATATATAATATGCCTCCACCCGGGATCGAACCGGGGACCTTCAGATCTTCAGTCTGACGCTCTCCCAACTGAGCTAAGGAGGCTTTTATATTATATATTATATATTCCTTGTCCGGGATTTGAACCCGGGTCTATCGGGTGAGAGCCGATTATCCTAACCAACTAGACTAACAAGGATATTATATTATATTATATTATATATATATATTTAAATATGCTCCATCCCGGATTCGAGCCGGGGCTGCCTCGGCCACAACGAGGAGTCCTAACCACTAGACTAATGGAGCTTATTATATATAATTATGGAGAATCCGGGTTTCGATCCCGGTGCCTCGTGCTTGCAAAGCACGCGCTCTTCCAAATGAGCTAATCCCCCATTTATTTAATATATTTAATATATTTAATATATATACAGCCTCCGAGGCTTGAACTCGGGACCCACTGCGTGTAAAGCAGTTGTCATAACCAACTAGACCAAGGCTGCTTTGTATATAATTTATAATTTATATATTAAGGGGTCAAGTGGGAATCGAACCCACGGCCTCTCGCACCCAAAGCGAGAATCATGCCACTAGACCATTGACCCTTTTATAATCAACCGTGACGGGACTCGAACCCGCAACCCCTGGATTCGAAGTCCAATGCGCTATCCAATTGCGCCACACGGTCACATATTATATTATATACCACCCGATGTGGGGATCGAACCCACGACCATTGGCTTAAAAGGCCAACGCTCTACCTTCTGAGCTAACCGGGCTTATATATTATATATATATATATATTTATTATGGTTGAGACGGGATTTGAACCCGCGCTTCCGAAGAAACCAGGACCTTAACCTGACGCCTTAGACCACTCGGCCACTCAACCAATTATTATATATATTATATATATTATATATATTATATTATATGCAGCCTGCGGGGTTCGAACCCGCGCCTCTTAACGAGACTGCGACCTAAACGCAGCGCCTTAGACCACTCGGCCAAGACTGCTATTAATTTATATATTATATATATAAATTGTCATTCGGTCATACCATGGTGGAAACACCAGATTCCATCCGAACTCTGAAGTTAAGCACCATTGGGCGTGCCTAGTACTGAGGTGGGGGACCACTCGGGAACCGTACGTGCTGAATGACATTTTATATATATATATTAAATTAAATGGGGGTTTAGCTCAATCGGAAGAGTGCGTCGTTCGCAACGACGAGGCACCGGGATCGAAACCCGGAATCTCCATACCACAGTTATATATATATAATATATAATATATCATAGCGAATCGAGGTTTCGATCCTCGGACCTTTGGGTTATGAGCCCAACGCGCTTCCGCTGCGCCAATTCGCTTTGGTATATATATATAATATATAATATATAATAAATGGGGAATTAGCTCAGTCGGAAGAGTGCGTCGTTAGCAACGACGAGGCACCGGGATCGAAACCCGGATTCTCCATACATATATATAATATATAAGAGCCTATGGCGCAACGGCAGCGCGTCGGATTCCAGACCCGAAGGTTGGGGGTTCAAATCCCTCTGGGCTCATAAGTGCAGTGCAGCCTTGGTCTAGTTGGTTATGACAACTGCTTAACACGCAGTGGGTCCCGAGTTCAAGCCTCGGAGGCTGTATAATTTAATATATATATATATAATTGCCGATATAGCATAGCGGTTATTGCATTCGCCTCGTAAGCGAAGGGTCGTGAGTTCGAATCTCACTATCGGCTTATTAATATATATATGCTCCTGTGGCTCAGTCGGCAGAGCATTCGGCTGTTAACCGAAGGGTCCCAGGTTCGAGCCCTGGCGGGAGCGTAATATATATAATAAAATTGCTTGGATGGCCGAGGGGTCTAAGGCGGCAGACTTAAGTTCTGTTATCTTCGGATTCGTGGGTTCGAATCCCACTTCAAGCATATATAATATATAATATATATATTAAATATATTAAGCGACAATGGTGTAGGGGCTAGCATATCTGCTTCCCAAGCAGATGACCGGGGTTCGAGTCCCCGTTGTCGCAAGTATATTATAAATATATAATATATAATATATAAGCGGGTTTGGTCTAGTTGGTTATGACGACTGCTTCACACGCAGTAGGTCCCGAGTTCGAGTCTCGGAACCCGTAAACTAAATATATAATATATATAAATATATGGCACTATGGCCGAGTGGTTAAGGCGTTGGATTCGAAATCCAATGGGCTCTGCCCGCGTGGGTTCAAATCCCACTGGTGTCGTTAATATATATATAAATAGGGCTAATGGTCTAGTGGTATGATTCTTGTCTCGGGTGCAAGAGGTCCTGGGTTCAATTCCCAGTTAGCCCCAAATATATATAAATATATATAAACAGCCGATGTAGCATAGTGGTTTATTGCATTCGCCTTGTAAGCGAAGGGTCGGGAGTTCGAATCTCCCCATCGGCTTAAATATAAATATATATAAATATATATAAAAGCATCCATGGCCGAGTGGTCTAAGGCGACTGACTCAAGTTCAGTTCTCTTCGGAGGCGTGAGTTCGAATCTTACTGGATGCATATATAAAGACACCATGGCCGAGTGGTTAAGGCGTTAGATTAGAAATCTAATGGGTTCTACCCGCGTAGGTTCAAATCCTGCTGGTGTCGTATATATATATATATATAAAATCCTCGTTAGTCTAGTTGGTTTAGGATATCAGGTTTTCACCCTGACGACCCGGGTTCGAATCCCGGACGAGGAATTAATTAATTATATATAAATATAGCAGTCTTGGCCGAGTGGTCTAAGGCGCTGCGTTCAGGTCGCAGTCTCGATATAAAGAGGCGTGGGTTCGAACCCCACAGGCTGCATGCATATATATTATAAATATATATATAAAAGGGTGCGTAGCTCAGTGGTAGAGCATGGGATTGCAGATCCTATGGTCACCGGTTCGATCCCGGTCGTACCCTATAATATATATATAAGGGCCAATGGTCTAGTGGTATGATTCACGTTTAGGGTACGTGAGGTCGCGGGTTCAATTCCCGCTTGGCCCCATATAATATATAAATATAAATATATATATAAGCCTTTGTAGCTCAGTTGGCAGAGCATTCGCCTAGTAAGCGAAAGGTCACGGGTTCGAATCCCGTCGGAGGCTACTTACTACTATATATAATATACATATAATATATATAAATGTCAGCATGGCCGAGTGGTTAAGGCGTTGGACTTGAAATCCAATGGGCTCTGCCCGCGTAGGTTCAAATCCTGCTGCTGACGTATATATATATAACATATATAAGGTCGTGTAGCTCAGTCGGTAGAGCTTTGGTCTAATAAGCCAATGGTCGCAGGTTCGAGCCCTGTCACGACCAATGAAAAATTAAAATGAATTTAAATCCAAACTATATATAGTTTTTGATTGAAACGAGTTTTTTCAAACGAGTCCCAAAATATATTTTTAATTTTTCAAACGAGTCCCAAATTTAAATTTAACAAATCTTTCAAACGAGTCCCATTTCAAACTCCGAAAATATGGTATTATTTCTGAATTTGTGATCGAAAATTTTTGACAAAAAAGTAGCCTTTCATTATGTTATATTATATATATTAATTTTAAATCAAAAGAATATTAATTCAGGTGATTTAATATATATATATTATAACTTAATGCTAAAGCTACTTTTTGTTTGGGGGTTTAAAACAACTGTAATATATATGATTATATTTACAGAAGAAATCTTATATAATAATAAATAAACTATTATTTCAAAATATTGAAATGGGGTTTAAATATTTTTTTTATTTTTAATTATCCAGTGTTCGGATAGGTCTCAATGAATCGCAGGATAGAAACTGCTCTTGCAGGCAAATACAACTTCCGGAAGCATAGTTCCAAGAAGGAAACGAACGAGTTGTAGGCTCAGGGCTATATTCAAATATATTAATTAAAATATATTAAAATTGTAAAGTTTATTATTATTAATATAAATATTAAAAATAAACACAATTTATTTTTATTTCAAATGTGCATGTATTTATATATATATAAATAATTAGTATATATATAATATATATATGAATATATTTACACAAAAATATATATAAACATATACAAAGTTATTCGAAATATCACTCAAGGTAATATATAGTTATTGTAAAATATGTTTAAATATAAATATATGGGTAATATATGCAAAATATATATACACAAACATATAAATATACATACAAAAACACAAATGAATAAAAACAAATATTAAAAATTATATAAATATATATAATTAATTAAAATTTGCTTTTTTTTGGCAAAGTGTGGTTTATATGACAATACTTCATCACATGACAAGACCAGGTTCTATCTTAAGAGGGGTTCAGATATACTTAAGTCAAATATATAAAATATCTGGCACGCGTTAGAATCTGGGTTATTTCCACTGTCATAGCACCCAATAAACACATATCGTGTAAGAGCTGTTCCTCTCGTACTAGACCCTCAGTTACTGCCACGATGATAGTATTTTATTAAATTACCAACACTTTATATAGAAACATATAAATATTATTCTTGTATATAATAAATTATATATTAATTATTTGTTGTTGTTGTTGTTGTTGTTTATAAGTTAATCTTATTAACTGTTGTTGTGAATGATAGCAACAGTAGGATAAAACTAACCTGTCTCGCGACGGTCTAAACCCAGCTCACGTTCCCTGTTGGCAGGTGAACAAACTTACCCTTGCGCCCGGATGCGAGCGCAGGATAGGAAGAGCCGACATCGAAGAATCAAAAAGCGGCATCGCTTTGAACGCTCCGCCGCCACAAGCCAGTTATCCCTGTGGTAACTTTTCTGACACCTCTAGCCGCAAAAACAAACTGAATGCTCTCTTTATATAATATACCAAGTTTGCATATATTATTTGAATATAAATTATATATAAAGTATTTGCTTCTTTTGTATTTTAATAAAAAAACACATTGAAACACACAAATTATAAAATAATATATATGGTATACATTAAAGAAGAGACACCATAGAATTCAAACGTACACTAAAGGATCGCTAGGCCGTGCTTTCACACATTAAAATAAAATATATAAAAATAATATATATATATATGTATATATATATATATTAAATTTATATTATTTTTATTTTTGACATTGTGTACTGGTACTGAGAGTACATAGATTAAGGCAGCTTTTGCCCTTATACTCCAGGAGAGGTTTCTGTTCTCACGGAGCTGCCCTTGGGACACCTGTGTTGCATTATAACAGATGTGCCACCCCAGCCAAACTCCCGTTCTGCAAGTGTCCTGTACGATTGCTATAAGGAAGATATATAATATATATAATAATCTTATAAAATATATAATAAAATATATTAAATAAAACATTATATATATTAAATGTAATCCCCCGTGATTAGCTCATGTAATGTTGAAGAAACATATGACTATCACCCTTAAATGCAAGAAATTAATCACAAATAAGGCGAAGCTGTTTTTTTTATTAATATTATAAAACAGAATGATAAGTCATTAAAAATATTAAATTAGTTGTTCGATTTTTATAAATCAAATACAACCTAACAATACTGTAAAAAGGCAATGCCGTAAATTGTACAGTAAGTCAGCCAAATCAACAAGTAGCGGTGTTTCATGGTCGTACAAAAGTACTGCCTCTTACTATCTTCACCTTGCCGACTAGATGACAATAACAGATTAGAGTCAAGCTCAAAAGGGTCTTCTTGCCCCGCTGTTGCACAAATATATATACATTTATAAAATATATACATATTAATTAATTAAATTAATATAAATTAAATTAATTAATATTAATAAATAAATAAATAAAAGTTCATGTGACATTTCCATACATATTAGACAATATATATATATAAAATATATATATAAACAGACAATATATTATTATCATATCTAACATGTATTAAAGAAATATAAACACAAGTAATCCCAAGACCGTTGGCTTGGCTGTAATTTCGCTAGAGAGTGAGTAGGGACAGTGGGAATCTCGTTGATCCATTCATGCGCGTCACCAATTAAATGACGAGGCATTTGGCTACCTTAAGAGAGTCATAGTTACTCCCGCCGTTGACCCGCGCTTAAAATGCTGAAGCCACTCAGAATAACTTGCAGAGCACTGGGCAGAATACACAAGGTGTTCAAATCTATTTAAGACTAAGAAAAAAAGGCGCGTTCACATAACTAAAAAGAAAACGAAATAAATTCTATTTTCTTAAGTTATAAAACACTAAAAATATTGCACCTTGCTATGTTTTAATTAAACAGTCGGATTCCCCGAGTCCGTGCCAGTTCTCAAAGGAAATATTGTGGAAAACTGTAAGACGTATCTTTTCAATCATTCAAAATAAATTAAATAATTAAAACGATATAAAATTTATATATAATCAAAAAAACAATATATATATAAAATATATTCATTGACTTTATATATATATACACATATATAATAAAATATACACATATATATATTAAATCGCAAAATAAGATTAAATATATATAATATTAACAAATTAATATATAAACATATATCAAATATATAATACAGATCCAGTAACCTCCTTCGGAGCCAGTCCTTATATCGTAAGTACAGACCGAATTTGCCGACTTCCCTTACTCACCGTGTTTCTATACGACCAAAGGTTGCTAACCTTGGAGACCTGATGCGGTTATGAGTACAGACAATATAGTCAGAGGAAGTATTTATATATAAATATTATATATATATATATATATATATAATATTCATATAAAAAAATTATAATTATTACGAGACAAGCTTTTCACGCCTGAGAACTCAAGTTCCGCAAACACCAGGTAAATTGCATGCGATGAAGTTACCACAAAATCAAATATTTAGATATATACTTTAATAAAAAAATATATACAATATTGAATTAAGAATAATTCATACAACATGCACCAGTGTTATTCCCATAAAAAGGATATTTGAATGAGTGTTTCGTTCAGTAAATGCCGCTCAACACTCATTCTTCAAAAAATGTTTTGTTAATAAAAACAATATATAAAATACATATTAAAATCTCAATATCTATAAAAGAATTAATAGTATATTTATATAACTAAACATGGTTAAACAGGATAGATAACCCTGCTAGGACTTGAACCTCAAGTTACTTGTCTTGTTATCAGGTCGTGACAATACAACCCAACTTATGCGTCGCCGCAATTATACATATTAACCATTGTCGCACAAACTTGCTTTAAATTATATATAATTTAAAACAAGAAAAAATTATAGCTTCAATGTTACTAAAAGTAAAACATGTCTGCTATATTGGTGTTGGAATATTAACCAACTTCCCGTTCGCCACCAACTAATCTATAAATTTCTAAATATATTAAATATATTATAAATAATATATAAAATAAGATTAAAAATTAAATATTAAAGTCGTTTCAAGGCTGTTTCAGCCAGCGGCTCAGGACTGACTCACCCACGTCGCACTAAGCTGCAACATGGAACCTTTCTCCGCTTCGGTCATCCTCGGTTGTAATCTCAGTAAGACTCCTTGCTACTAGTACCAAGATCTGCACTATGGGTAGCTCAACGGTCTCTTAAGAGAACCGCTTCTATGCTTACAATACATATATTTAATATAAATAAATATAAATTAAATATATGATATTATACCCATACGCACCTCCTACTCATTTCATAATAATAATATTATATATAAATACAAATGAAATGGTCAAGTGTCGGGCAATTTAATATTTATAATTAAATAAACTGCTTGAGCGCCATCCGTTTTCGGGGCGGTGTGATTCTGCAGGTGAGTTGTTACACACTCCTTATGCGGATTCCAACTTCCATGGCCACCGTCCTGCTGTCTGCACCACACGGAACACCCTTTCGCGTTTATCGGAAGGTTGGAGCAGATAAGGTTAAGCCCGGCTTATCTTGAGAACGTCAGGTTGAATCCCTCATCGCCAGTTCTGCTTACCAGAAATGGCCCACTACGAATCGTTGATACACAAATATATATAGAAACCTTCGTTTTTATATATTTAAAAAAAAATATATAAAAAACATTAAAGGAAGGATTCCTATTCGCACAGATTTAAAGTTTGAGAGAAGGCCGAGGTCGTTTAAAAAGACCCACAGATACCTCGTCTCATTGCTTTACCCTTTTAAAATAATTTATTGTGTTACTCTTAAATTAATGTAATATTAATATTAATTGATTCGAGCTATCCTGAGGGAAACTTCGGAGGGAACCAGCTACTAGATGGTTCGATGAGTCTTTCGCCCCTATACTCAGGTCAGGCGGCAACGATTTGCACGTCAGTTCCGCACAACGCAAGCTTCCATCAAGTTTTCACCTGACTTCACCATGTCCGAGCATAGTTCACCATCTTTCGGGTCTCAACAAAAGTGTTCATTAGCTCAACTAATCATTATAAATATATAAATATAAATATAATGTATATGCTCTAATAAAAGTACATATATACATAGTTGGCCAGTGATGAAAATATAAAAATGTCTCACACAATTATATATTGCTTTCGCTACGCCGATAATGCATTTCGTAATAAAATGCTACGACTTACACTCCAGTTGAACTCCTTGGTCCGTGTTTCAAGACGGGTCGAACAGTTGTATCTTATTTTAAATTAAATCACATTATAAATATATAAAATATATATAACATAACAAAATAAATATAAAACATACAAGATTATTTAATTAAATAAAATCTTATAGTTTTACGAATTATTCAAAAAGAATAATTATCAAGATACTCTATCCGATTGTACTTCGCTGAAAATATTATATATATATATATATATATATATGCATATATAAATAAACATATATATATATATATATAAAATATATTTTTTTATGTATAAACTGTTAGGCGATTTCACTCTCTTTTTAACTCCCGTTGGAGCGTGTGCAATATGACATTAAAAGAAAACATTTTGCAGTTATTCTTAAAAATAGATTGCATGTGCTTGAAGGGTGCTTTTCATCGTTCCCTTACGGTACTTGTTCGCTATCGGTTTCCATTGCATATATAAAATAGAAATAAACACCAATATTTAGCCTTTGATGTGTCATTACCACCACCTGGCTATTTGAGCTGTAGTCCCAAACAACTCGACTCAGAATCGACTGGCTTATGTGCGATAAAAAGATAAAATTTAATATTATTTAAAAAATAATAAAAAATTAAATCAACAACTCCAACTGAGTGCAAACGTGGCTGTCACACTCTATGGCAGTGATAAATCACAAAGTTGCTTTCCAGCGCTGACGCTAGACTTTAAAAGCACAAAATTATAAAAATTAAATACAGAAGGAGTATTAAATTTAGTAATTATATTATTTAATATATAAATAAATATATATAAATAAATAATACAATATTTGCCATGCTACAATTCCACCTCTCTGTATTAACTAAAAAGATAATTAAACAAAGGGATTAGATTATAATATCGGGCTTAAACGATATAGTTATACTCGAAAGTAAAACATATCGCATAAAATTATTTCCCACTTCACTCGCCGTTACTAAGGGAATCCTGGTTAGTTTCTATTTTTACGCTGCGCTGACTAATATGTTTAAATTTAGCGCGTATACTCACTTGAGCTGAGGAACATTGAAATAATATTAATATATATATATATTATATATAAATAATATATTTAATATATTATTATTAAAAGCAATTAACTTTAATATATAAATATAATTTTCATATTTAATATAAAATATATATATATAAATAAACAAGATATTATTGTTTTGTCAATAAACAGAAATAACAATAATGACATATATGTAATTTTGATATGTAAAACTTATTTATTGTTTTCACTATTTATTTTATTTTATTACAAGTTGTATTAAAATAAAATGAAGCAATTTTTTATATGTATAAATACCTATATAAATGCATCAAATAATTCAACGTACACTCAACCAAGCGCACTGCAGTGTTCATTGAGAAAAAAACGAACTGCAAAGTGACTTATTCGTTCAGTAAGTAAGGTGTTCCGCAGCCCACCGAAATGGGCCAAAAGTGTCTTGCAATTCACACGACCAGCATTTCGCAATTCGCTGCGACCTTCAACGATGCAAGGAACCAAGAGATCCATCGCTCAACCAGTGTTTTTTGTTTTATATTATTTTTCAATATATTCAACACACACAACTTAATTGCATATATTATAACATGTTAAACAAATATAAAATTTAATATATATAATTTAATATATATATACTAAAAAAATAAAGATTATTAAGGGTTGTAATTAAACAATAAATATATATATAAACTTGGGCAGGTTTATTTGATTATTTTATTTTAAATATTTTAATATTTTAAACAAACGTAATGATCCATCGGCAGGTTCACCTACCGATACCTTGTTACGACTTCTCTTTCCTTTAAACCACACTGTTCGCATAAGTTTCTATAGTTTGTATGAATATTAGCACATATTATAATTAAATAATACACACATAATATATTCATTCAAACCAGTCCCTTAAACTCACAGAATAGTTCATCGGTAAGAGCGACGGGCGGTGTGTACAAAGGGCAGGGACATATTCCGGGTGGTTTGTTGAACCAAAGACCCGTACAAGGCATTCCTAGTTGAAACCGAGACCAACAATTAACAATGGTCTGTTCCCACCACGAATTGAACATATTAAAATGAATGCACATATCTAATATTCAAAAACAGTAAATATTTTTGCAATCAAAAGACTACAAAGAATATATAACTTATTTAAAAGAAATTAAACATAATGTGCGTCAATTTTATATATAAACAAATAACTAATAAATTAATTATAATATTTATATTATAAAAAAGGGGAAATCATTACTTCGAATTGATTACCTACTGACTTTCGAAGTAGGCTATGTGATTATAATTTAAACATAAATATATAACGCAAACACACCTGTAAAAACAAGCATGCAAACATTAAAAATATATCTAAAATCACAGTATTGAGATGCTCACTGCAATAATCATTGTAGCACGTGTGCAGCCCGGAACATCTAAGGGCATCACAGACCTGTTATTGCCGCAACCTTCCTCTGTTTTAACAGTATTTTCTAGCGGTCCCTCTAGTTAGCCTCAATTTATTATTAAACTTTACACATTATATAAACACATACAAATATATTATAAAATCATTTAAAAAAATGAAATATAATATACATACATACGCATTTAAAACATATAAAAATGATTAAAAACACAAAATACATATAAATATATATAAAATAATTTAATATAATAAATTACATTAAACATAAATATATATAATATATATTTAAAATGAGGCAACAAGAGGTTGCGATCACGTTCGTTGCCTTCAGAGGTTTTTACTAACATTGTATATTACAAATCTTTGTATTAATCTTTTTACAGATTAAAGGTACAAAGTTGTAAATTATAACAATGCTTAAAGTAACTCATTATGAAACGCAATTAAGCAGACAGATCACTCCACGAACTAAGAACGGCCATGCACCACCTATCACACAATCATGAAAGGACTAGCATATTTAATAACATATAATTATTTAAATATATTATAAAATAATAATTTATATAATTTATGTTAAGAACCTGTCAATCCTCAGTATGTCCGGACCCGGTAAGATTTCCCGCGTTGAGTCAAATTAAGCCACATGCTCCACGCGTTCTTGTGGTGCCCTTCCGTCAATTCCTTCAAGTTTCACACTTGCGTGCATACTACCCCCGGAGGGGAATGTCTCAGACATTTCTGCAGTAAGCGCGTGCCTAAAGCGTGCCTCGCAACTATTTTGTATCTATTCATATATTTAAAATATATATAAATGTGAACCAAGAAAATTATAATGAAATAAAATTCCTGAAATTTACAAAATATATATATATTTAAAAAAATAGAATACGTTTTGTGCTTACATCTCACCAGAAGAGCGCAAAGCTCCGAAAATCATGTGCTTGCATTACTATAATAAAAATAATAAACATATATTTAAAATAATATATAAATGAATTACATATATATTCCAAAAAATATTTAAATACTTTAAGAATGCTGCACGCTTGCAAAAAATGCCTTCAAACTATACACAAATGCAGGTGAGCATAGTAACAAGTAATATTTAATATAAAATTACATTATAAATAATATAAAGTTCATAAAAAAACATAAATGTATAATAACAATGCTACAAACCCTGATTTTTGCTAGGTCGAGGGCGTTATCAAACAATATCTCAATATGCAATTGAGATCCCATCGTTTGGTGTAGTTAATGGGACTACGAGCGTCTCTAATGCTCTTGGATCCCCCAACCTTCGTTCTTCATTGTAATGTGTAGTTAAGTTTAAATGCATGAATATATATATATATACATATAAATGTATTAAAAAAACTAAAGTTTCACAAAGAGAATAGCCTAGTCAAGTGCTTTCGCTTTTGGGAGTCTTGCCAGGGTCAAAGAATTTCACCTCTCGCCCAGCAGTACTCTTGACTCCAACTATCCCCATCGACACATATATAGTTATTCAATTTAAAATTGATAAGCATATATATAAAATTAAGAGTTGTGTCCATATTATAATATACGCAGATATAATAATAATTACATATAATATATATAATTATATATATATATATTGGATATTTGTCATATCAATTTCAAACGATGTTTATATATCTGATATTTGCAACATTCCATGATGAGACATTCAATGCACAATCAAATACGACATGTTTGATACACTCTGATTTGTTCACAGTGTTGAAAAAATAATATGTACACAATATATATATAATATATATATATATTTTATATATAACTAAATACATAAAACATATAATATAATATATGTATAACATATATTTAATATTAAATATATATATATAAATTTATATATATATATATAAATAATATTAAAAATGTGTTTTTTGTTTTTTGTTCAATCCAACTACGAGCCTCTTAACCGCAACAATGATTGTATAGGCCAGTGGAGCTGGTATTACCGCGGCTGCTGGCACCAGACTTGCCCTCCACTTGAAATTCGGATTCTTGTTATGCCCGAAAGCATACCAAAGGTTCCAAATTGCTTACACTCACCGCATTACAGATGAGCAATTGAAAAGTCGGCTTCGAAACATTCTCCGAAGAGAACGCCAAATCCTAGACCTTTTCGTTTAATATTACACTCAACTGTTACAGCTTGTCACTGCCTCAGTAATATTAAATAATTTTATATATATATATATTAAAGAGTACAACAGTTTTTGACAAGGGATATTTGTTTTTATTTTGTTGTTTTGTTTGAAACAAGTGTTATATATTATATTCTTGTATATATAATTTAAAACACAATGCTTGTATTTAATTCAATATACTATAAAATAGATAAAGAAAAAGGGGACTAACATTGGGCAATTTACGCGCCTGCTGCGTTCCTTAGAACTAAGAGCGGTCTCTCATTGTACGGTGCTCCTTCTATGGGATCAGAAACGACTCTTCCGTATGCGTGACTGCTTTGAAGGTTCAATAATACACTTGCCGACCCTGTGACTTGATGCTGTAGATGCTTGTATGACCTGCTTGCAAGTATGATTCCTCGCAAGTCTGCTCAGCTATACCGAATATATATATAAATAAATATATATATATAAGGTATGTCGCGTACATATTGTCTCTCATGTTGCATAGATATGCAGCTTAACAATTAAGTTATAAAATATTAAAACATATTATACATATACTTTATTTAATGTATTTCAATAAAGAAACACCTTTAAATTAAATATACATATATTTAATATATATTAATACTCCACTGCTCCAATATGTGCGAAAAACATAGAAAGAAAATATAAACATTATGTTATAATGTAAATAAATTCCTTAAATGATATTAATTTCGACTCGTACGTATTAGCCAAACTTTCCCTTAGTTATCCAAAAAAAAATTAATAATATAATAAAATACTATCATTTTTAGTTAAAATAACTTTTTTATATAATATTAACATATTAAATATTAAATATATAATATGAAAACAAAATATAAATTTGTTTGCGAAGTCAAGACAAGTGTGACTGTATTAAGCAGCTGTCTGCAGTTGCGTAAGTGATACTGAACACAAATATTCACTTATATATTTATATATGTATAAACTATATATACATATATAATAATAATAATAACACTTATTCAAACCGTCGGGTTGCAAACCACTTGCATGGCTTAATCTTTGAGCTAAAGGAGCGTATGAACAGCCGGCAGGATCGACCAGTTATGCCAATTCTGGTTGAAAGTGCCATACATAATATAAATTAATAAATAAATATTAATTCATAAAATATATATATAATTTCACATATGGTGATAATTAAATCAACACACTAATACAAAATTATTTTAAAAAAACACAATATAAATTATTTAAATATATTTAACAAAAAATATAATTAAAAATTTTATATATGTTTTTTCATTTCATGCAGTGTAATATAATATGTATTCACTGACAAGTAATCTATATTTTGGGGTTTTTGTGTTTGTATATGTTTGTATTTTAAATGTATTAACAAACAATATACATACTGGCATGTGCACGCATATATATTATATTTAAATAAAATAGCGACACAAATGCTAGTGGTGTGCAATAATGATTCTTATATACTCTTATATTAAAATTTAATTAAATATAATGAGCAACAAATAACACAAGCACTCCCGCTTTTATATATTTATATATTTATAAATTTTAAAGGGGCGTAAAACAATACAGGTTTAATATAATATTAAAATACACATAGTGTATTTTATATATATATATTTTAATATCTGTAAAGGAATCTAACTGAAATGTTGAATTGTCTTCCACAAATAAACAACAGTACAGTTTTATTAAACTTACCCTTTGTTATTTTTTATATATATATTAAATAAATATATAACAACAAAAGGAAGTCAAAGAACCTACCTACTTTGCTTTTCTTATTAAAATAAGTTAGTAGGATACAACCATTAAGAATAGGCAGACCTTTGCGGCGCCCCTCTTAAGATTGCAAGTCAAAATTAAATCACTACCGGAATTACAAGGGAACTAAAAAGTATTTTTTTAGTTTTCCTTACCGAAAATGAAAATCCAAAGGAAACATTTATTATATATATAATATATTATATAAATTTATATCCTTTTTATATGTATTCAGGGGGGGCCCATATTGATCTCGGAAACTGACATTGAGTGGAAAATTTCAGACATTTCTGTAGCGTTACTAGGGAAAATATTTTAATATTAAAATAATATATAATTTTACTGGGAAACACTACAGAAATTATTTTATATATTAAAATATTTTTACTGGGGAACACTACAGGAATTATTTATATACATTATATATAATATTCTGTACTGTTACTAAGTAAATTTTATATCTTATATATTTTTACTTAGAAACCCTACAGAAATTATTTAAATATTTTACTTGGAAATATAAAATATTTTTTACGGGGGAACACTACAGTAATTATTTATATATATATATTTTTTACTGGGAAACACTACAGGAATTATTTTTATATATTTCGACACATTTCTGTAGCGTTACTAGGTAAAATAATTAAATATATAATTTTACTGGGAAACACTACAGAATATTTTTACTGGGGAACACTACAGGAATTATTAATATATTTAAATATTTTACTTGGAAACGCTGGGGAAATATTATATATATTATTGAGAAACCCTACAGGAATTATTTATATATATATATATATTTTTTTTTTACTGGGAAACGCTACAGGAATTATTTTTATATATTTTGACACATTTCTGTAGCGTTACTTGGTAAAATAATTTAATATATAATTTTACTGGGAAACACTACAGAAATTATTTTTAATAATAAAATATTTTTACTGGGGAACACTACAGGAATTATTAATAATATATTATATATATACACTATTCTGTAGTGTTACTAAGTAAATTTTATATCATATATATTTAAACTAGGAAACACTACAGGAATTAATTATATATATTATATATTTTATTCTGTACTGTTACTAAGTAAATGTTATATCATATATATTTTTACTGTGAAAGACAACAGGAATTAATTATATATATATATTATATTTTTATTTCTGTATTGTTACTAAGTGTAAATTTTATATCACATTATATGTTTACTGTGAAACACTACAGGAATTGATTATATATATTATATATTTTATTCTGTACTGTAACCAGGTAAATTTTATTTTTACTGGGAAACACTACAGGAATTAATTATATATATTATACACCCTATTCTGTACTGATACTAAGTAAATTTTATATCATATATATTTTAAACTGTGAAACGCTACAGGAATAATCTCACCGGTCGGAATCGAACCAACGGCCTAGGGATATCTATATATGCTGAGTCGCATATATATATTACAGTCCCCCGCTCTTCCAGCTGAGCTACGGTGAGTTATATATATATATATTTTTGTACCATTGTAAGGTGGTTCAGCACACTTTCAAGTTTTCCAATGCAGGAAGGTGTGCAGCACTCTTACGGCACTTATTTTATTGTAAGGGTCTGCCTCGGGACTTGAACCCAGTGATAACCAATGCACCACAGAATTATATATATATATATATATATTTATATATTTATTTATTTGTAAGGTTTACAAGACACTTCAAGTTTGCCAATGCAGGAAGGTGGATTACACTTACGGGTGCAGCACTTGAATGTACTGCCCCTAAGGTTCTGCCGGGACTTGAACCCGGATTGCTGGATTCAAAGTCCAGAGTGATAACCAATTACACCACAGAACCCAATTATATATATATATATATTATATGCATCCCCGACGGGATTCGAACCCGTAATCTCATGATTCGTAGTCACACGCCTTATCCGTTGGGCCACGGGGACATTTATATATATATATATATATATTACGACACCTACGGGATTCGAACCCGTGCGGGCAGAGCCCAACGCCTTAGCAGGGCGCCGCCTTAACCAACTCGGCCAAAGTGTCATAGTGTCATTTATACTCCTCGACGGGGAATCGAACCCCGGGCATCGCCGTGACAGGGCGAGATGTTACCAACTACACCATCGAGGATTATATATTATATATTGTTATTATATATATTATGCTCCATCAGGGGCTCGAACCCTGGACCCTAGGTACATAAGACCTATGCGCTACCGACTGCGCCAATGGAGCTATTATTATATTATATATATATTATATATGTATAATTTGCTCGATACCGGGATCGAACCGGCGACCTTAGGATTATGAGACCTACGCGCTACCGACTGCGCCAATCGAGCTTTTATATATATATATTATATATATATTATATGCGCCAACCGGGAATCGAACCCGGACCACATCGTTGGCAACGACGTATTCTAACCGTTGAACTATTGGCGCTTATATATATATATATACATATATATTTTTTCACCCCGTGCGGGACTCGAACCCGCAACCCCTGGATTAGAAGTCCAATGCGCTGTCCATTGCGCCAACGGGGCATTTATATATATATATATATTAGAAGGCCTGCCGGGATTTGAACCCGGATCGAGGGATTCAGAGTCCCTAGTGCTAACCATTACACCACAGGCCCTTTTATATATATATTATATATATTATCAATGCGTTGACCGGGAATCGAACTCCGGATTTCGTGCTTAATTCAAGGAGATTGTATATTTGTATATATTATATACATATTATTTATACTTCTCTTTGATAGTTATGGTTGGTCACCTTTATTTTTATTTTTCTTTATAAATTCTTTTAAAGAGAATTTCATTGAACATGTCATTGTTTTGTTTTTGAGACAAGCAAGACGGCTCAATGAAACAATACGCATCGTAATGCCAGTGGAAAACCTCTGGTAATGGAAGGAATCGTTTCAAATTTGCTGCAATTGTGTGTTTTGGTGATTTGAGAAATGCACGCGTTCTATTTTGTATATTATATATTTAATACATATTATATATATATATATATATATATTTTTTAAACACATATTAATTATGTTTGTATGTAGAGGTGTCTCATGGTCGTACCTTAGAGAGAACTAAAGTACTCCCTCTTACGATCTTCACCATACAAATTAATGTGTGCATACACTGTACTGTATGTACAATGTATATTTAAACATTTATATATAATTCTTTCTTCCTTTCATTTTTTTAAACGAGAGAGAGAGAAGGATATATATATATTAATTATGTCATATACAAATCTCATTGAACTATCAACGCTGCGTCGACCGGGAGTCGAACCCGGACCTCGTGCTTGGAAGGCACGAATTCTAACCGTTGAACTATCGACGCTTTTATATATATTATATATACATCCCTGGAGGGATTTGAACCCGCATACTCCCCTTATTTTGATTAAAGATTTCACTGAATGGGGATGCCTTACCAATTAGGCTACAGAGACTTACTAGTTAGTACTCCCACTGTGGGGCTCGAACCCACGACCACACGATTAAGAGTCGTGCGCTCTACCATCTGAGCTAAGCGGGATTATATATATATAATACATCTCTGGCGGGACTTGAACCCGCAATCTTCCCCTTAGGAGGGGGACGCCTTATCCATTAGGCCACAGAGACCCAAATATATATATATATATAATATGCCTCCACCCGGGATCGAACCG
>Ga0255040_10000079_pt1 | contig 19523 bp, 21 predicted proteins | sample BC1_12_2_MG_FD_181711 | JGI IMG/M metagenome (GOLD analysis project Ga0255040, IMG submission 181711) | Seawater microbial communities from Strait of Georgia, British Columbia, Canada - BC1_12_2 | ecosystem: Environmental > Aquatic > Marine > Strait | place: Canada: British Columbia | collected... | reverse complement strand
TTATTATTCAAATATACAAAATAATATTTTGCTTATATTGTCGAATCGTTTTCTGAAACGTTTACAGCGTTCTGTACATCGTTAATCTCTGTTACTGATACTTGAAACCTTTGAGATTCTAAAGCAACTATTAAGGCTTCTTGTTGTGTTATTTGGTTATCTACATTAGAGGTAAGTAAGTTTGGCGTTGGCGTTGGCGTTGGCGGTGTTGGCGGTGTATTATCTCCAGAAGTGTCCGATGATTTCATTTTAGCTATTTGTACTGCTCCTGTCGCTCCTACTGCTGCTGCTTGTGCATACCCTAACGGTGTACCTCCGTATTGAGCTAGCGTTTTTGTTATTGCTTGTGCCGTATTTATCCCTGCTGCTGTGATTGCTAATGCTTTTCCTGCTTTTGTTTCTCTTCCTAGTATTTCAGAAGCTAATCCAACTGCTGCTTGTGTAAGGTCTAAACCGTTTTGTATTCTTTGTTTTCTAATGTTCTCTTTTTTCTTTTCTGATTCTTCAAAAGACTTTTCATCTTTTTCTCTTAACTTTTCTAAATCTTTATCTGCTTTAGCTTGAATTTCTAATTCTCTAGCTAGTGATTGTTCTTTTAATAGTTGTTTTTCTGTTTCAGATAGAGCTTCATTAGATAGTAATTGCTCTAGTTTAAACCTCTCTATTTCTATTTCAGCGTTTGCTTTTTCTTGTATTCCTTCAACGTCTTTAGCAGCTTGTTCTTCTCTAAATAAAGCTAAATTAAATTCTGCTTCTTCTTGTTTTTTTACGTCTGCTTGTGCTTTATTATTCGCTGTTGTTATTTCTGTTTGAATCCTTCTGTTTGCATCTGATCTTTGTTTCTCAACTTTTATAAGATCTGCTTTTAGTTGTGCTTCTTCTTTAAGGTCTTCTTTTGTTGAATTAGATAAAGAGTTTTCTTCTTGTTTAGCTAACAATCTCTCTCTAGCTAGTTCTTCTTCTCTCTTAAATATTTGGTCATTTAAAGTTTGCGCTTCTCTAAGAAAATCTAACCTTTCTTGGTTGGTGAAATTCTCTTCATCTTTAGCTTTTAACCTTAATTCTGCTACTTCTGTTTCTAGTCTAGCTCTTTCTACCAACTGCTTTCTTTCTTCTTTGTCTATTTGTGCTTGTCTATCACTTAATTTATTAGCTGTATTTAATCTTGTTTCTGCTTCTTTTTGTATGTTTTGGTAACCTTCTTTAATCTTACCTAAAGCATCATCTACTCCTGTTGTAGCTTTTATAGTGTTATTAGCAAAATCTACCATATTTTTACTAATATCTGTTGTTGCTGTGTCAATATCTTTTTGTACAGATTCAACATCAATAGCCTTTCCTATAATTGGAACATCTGCTAAAGCTAGTTTTATCTTACCTGCCATTATCTTAAAAGAGTTAGCAATAATATCTTTTCCGTTACCTAAAAGATCAATAAAACCAGTAAAACGATTAATTAAATTCTGTTTTATAAGCTCCCCAAAGTTTAACAAAGCCTCTCTAGGGTTATCAAAAGCATCAAATAAAGCCTTCCCTAAATCACTTATTGTATCTGTAAGAATACCCCAAACAGCAGCTAATTGATTAGATATTTTATTTAATCTGTTTTGACCATCTTCGTTATCTCTGAAATATTGAGTTAAAGCACCAACAGCTAAACCAATAGCAGCCAAAACAGCCCCTAAAGGAGTAGCGATAAAAGCAATAGCGGCTTTAGTTGCTGATAATATTCTTTGAGTAAATCCACCAATAGCAGGAGATATAGCGGATAAATTACCCGTTGCTCCTTCAATGGCTTCTGAATATCCACCAACGCTACGCCTAAAATCTCCCCCCTGTTCTTCTGCTGCTTTTATTTGTTTGTTTAGAGATAATATATTTTTATTAGCTTGGTTAAAAGATTTAGAACCTACAGCTAAATCTCTGTTTCTTTGTTCTGTTAATTTTGCTAGAGAGTTTCTAAGATCTGTTAAAGAACCTTTTTGAGCTTGTGCGGTGTTAATCTCTCTTTTTCTTTGGGTGTTTAGCTTTTGTAATTCAGCTTTATTTAATGCTATTAATTCAGCATTATCTTTGTATTGTTGGCTTGTTTGTTTGCCAGATTTAGCTAACCGATTGTTTTCAGCTTCTAGGTCTTTAGTAGCTTTCTTAGTTCCCTCTATTGCTGTTGTTAGTTCGGTTACATTTTGTTTTGCACCGTTAGAATCAACCTCAATCTTTAATATCTCTGTTTGCGTAGCCATTTATTTTTATTATATTTGTGAGATAAGTTTTCGTTTTTTGTTTTGTTTTTTGTTTTTCATGATGTAGAAAAGAGGGTTTTCATATTTCCCTCTTTTTTTTATATCTTAATCAAATTACATTTAGTCGTACTTCCATCACTTTTGTATTGGCTTATCTCTTCAAAATAATAATAACCACTATCTAAACTAAAATCTAACCATATTGGTATTAATGGATTGTAGTTTTGTACGTCTAGGTTTGTTAAATTCAAATAAATAGGAACGTAAATAGGGTTATTTAATATCTTTCTGTAAAGATCGTAATTCTTTTCTAGTAAAGTTGTGCCAAAATAAGTTTGACCTGCTTGAGTAAAGTTCTCAAAAGATAAAGTAAAATCATTAGTGTCTAGCACGTTGTTAGTTATCCCATATTCAGAAGTGATCTGTTTAGCAAAGAAAGCATAACCTACATTTGAATAAGTACCACCACCACTAAATTCTATATCAGAAAAAGAATCACTAATAGCGTTAATAGGTGTGTTTTGATTTGCTATTAATATTCTAGGTTGAACATCTTGCGAACTATCACCTAAATAAACAGGTATATAAGGAAGGTAAAAATTGAAACTAGAACCTGTTAAAGGCATGGTTAAAGTATCTTTTGTTGCTGCATATTGACTAACAAATATATCTCCTTCATCTGTTAGGTTATCGTTATCAATATTTATTTGACCATCACCTAAACCATTCTTAGCAACTGTTTTAAATAGCCGTAATTGAGTGTCGTTTTCGTCTTCTTTATACCTTATAAAAGATGTTTTAAAGTAGTTTTCTACAATCTTATTAAAATCTATTTCAATATCTTTAGATACATCTATTTTATCAGTATAGTCTAGTGATTGTATTTTATTGTTTTCTACATTTTGAAATTTATCAAAAGATAATATCCTTTTTTTAGAGTTGTAAGTAGATATAACGCCTAGCCTAAACATTATATCTTTTACAAAATCACTTTGTTTTATCTTTGGTACGGCTGTATTTATGTCAAAAGGTAAAACAGCACCCTCTAAGCTATAAGATAAAGCACTTTCTAAATATAAGTATCTACCATTTTTAACAACTAAAGGAGAAAAGTTTGTATCTGGTAAAGTTGCTCTATATTCTACCTCTAACTCATCATTAGCCGCTATAATACCATAACTATAATCAAACTCATCAAAAGTTAAACTAAGATCTGTACTTAAACCACCATCTGGGGTAATTGAAGTTGAACCAACTATTAAACCGTTTTTCTTAAAGTTAATATCTATTTGTGCGTTACCCACATTCCAAAATGTAGCACTTCTATTAGTAACTATACGACCACTAAAAGTAAAGTTATCAGCAGCACCTAAAGCTGTGTATTTTGTACCGTTCCATTGTGTATCAGTATCGTTTATATTAAAAGATATAGGCTCAAAAGATTGATTTGCACCGCTTACATATTGAGAAGGGTTTAATGTTACATTATATCTTTTAGAGTTGTTTGTTCCATCTGCAAACTCACTTAAATCTGTTGCTGCTGTTATTATTGTTTGATAAAATAAAGGGTCGCTAAAAATAGAACCTTGAACTTTTATACCTACTGAATCAAATATTCTTTTAAATATAGTATGTTCAAAAACACCTAATTGAAAATCTTTATCTGTAAATATATTGTTAGTCCTGTTACTATCTAGTCCTGTATCAGCTAAAAAATAAAAATACCCATCTGTATTATCTTTACTAGCTATAATAGTTGATTCTGCAAACTCACTATCTAAATCTCTAAGGCTATAAGTAGTTGAGTTTGGATTACCTATTTGTTTCTCATATTCTACATTAATAAACCTATCTTTTATAAGGTCAAACCAATCACTATTACCACCAAAAAACCTAATTTTTATCTGTTTCTTGTTGTTATTTGTGTTTAATACTTGGTAAAAACCACTGCTTAAAATAGCATCATCTTCTTTTATCTGACCTTCAAACCTTTTAAAAGCTCCTAAATTATCATTATTAAGGTTAGAAATGTACCTAAATATAGCGTTATTCTTTGCCGTTAAAGGCACATTAAACCCTATAGAAACATCTCCAAACCTTAAATCAAATTGACCAACCTTAGAAACAGCTTTACTAATAGCAAAAACCTCATCTTTGAACAAATCTAACTCCTGACCTTGTACTATTAATTGAATCATCTATTACTGTTCTTGAATTTGAATCTGTGGTAAATTGATAGTAAAACTAAGTTCTCTAGTCTTATCGTCTTGGTCGTTAATAATAAAGCTACCCTGTTTAATTGTTACTGTTTGCCATTTACCGCTATCCATTAACATCTGAACTTTTACAGATCTCCTAATTTGCTGGATTGTTTCCTGTTCGTTTTTAGTCAACAACTGACTTCTAACTAACACAGATTTATTAGCCTCTGTTTTTATCGTGTCATTTTGTGTTTGACCGTTTATAAATGTATCATCCCAATTAGATGTAATATCTCTTTGAATGTTTATCTTTTTAGTTACATTTTCAGAGAATACAGCTTTCTTATCAAAGTACCAATTTTCCCAGCCGTTTAAATCGTTTTTCCATCTAAGATTAACACCATAAAAAGAACACCCACACTTATTAACTATCTTCTTTTCTTCGCTTATAAATTCAAACGGTCCTTTAAAAGTTACATCATCTACATTTATAAATCCACCTGTTCCATCTGGTATATCATTAATTATATCTTCATAGAATGTTAATGTTATAGATTCTGTCGTTTTAGCTACAAAAGTAGTCGTTACTTCTTTCCAATCGTCAAAAGTTGGTTCAACTGTACTATAAACAAAATCAGTACTTATAAACTGTTTAGTCACGTTACATTCTGATTCTGTGTAGCCGTTAGGCAAGAAATATAAAGAACCGTTATTTATATGTCTAGAGTCTATTGCTGAAATTTGAACAGATAAATAAGCATTTATTTGGTATGTTCTACCCTCAACAACATTTATACTACTGTCATTAGTAAATAAAGAATATGTTTTTAAAGGCTCACTCATTGAAGGAGCTGATATTTCAACCCCCATACAGTTAACACCAGATCTAGCAAAATTTAATTGAGTTTTACTGTTACCTACTTGGTTAGGTGTACCACCAGAATAAGTCAGTATAGTAATACCATCTAATCCACTAACACCCTCAAAAGTACCGTTATTACCATCTATAAAGGTGTTTGAAGGTATAATTATAAACCTAGACACACCATATTTCCACGCACAACCATCTAAATTATTAAATGTAGATTGTGCGCCTATTGAAGGGTCAATAGTATAAACTCCATCACTTAAATCATCTACTTTGTAAGTAAAAGATAAAACACTATTATCTAAATCGTCAAAAAGCTCTATGTAAACATAAACGCTGTCACCACCTTCTGACTGTGAAAAGGTGCTTTCTGGTATTATAGCGTTTAAGTAAAAAGGTTTATCTTGAAAGTAGCTTAATTCATCAAAATGAGTTAGCATTTTAGGCGTTATTGTATCAACAATATTTAAAACATAATCCCCAAAATTACCACCTAGATTATCTTGAAACTGTTTGCAGCCAAAAGTAGCATAGTTAAAAGCTAAACATTGATTTTCAGCACTGCCATTATAAGTAGCTATAAATTGATTTAATGTTATGTTTGCCGTTGTGCCTAAAGGAACAGTACCAAAAGCAACACCAACACCTGTAACATCACTATTAGGAGTTACAAAAATAGAGTAAACACCACTAGAAGAAATAGAAACTTGACCTAAGATTGAACCAGAAGTATTAACTATTTGAACGTTACAAGATGGAGCATCACCACTATAAACAATATCTAAATCAAACTGATAAGTATTGTTATTTACTAATGTTATGTTTTGATATAATATTTCAGAGTAAAAAGGTCGTGTTTGAGAACTTTGAGTAATAGAAACAGAAACACTACCAACACCAGTAACCCAAGGAGTATCAAAAGAATTAGTTATATTTTGTTCTAACCAATCATCTAAACCGTTATTAAATGAATCATCTTCATAACCAACAAAGGGTATACAATTATCATAGCTATCATCTATAAAAGGTGTTGTTACTGTTTCTATATTTCCATTAACAACATCATCATAACTTTCTGCTGTTTGTAAGTAAAAAGAAGTCCAAGCAAAATGTGAATTTTCAAAATCATTATCAAATTCAGCAGTTATATCTGGTTTTATAAAAGATTTAACATTTGCATAACCTGTATTATCAGTTCCATCATCTGTAAAATCAATCTCTATTACTCCTATTTCTTGAAGTGGTTTAGAACCATCTGTATTATATGGGTGACCTTCTCTAGCCCCTGCAAATACTTTTACTAATCCTAAATAGTTTCTATAATATTTTAAAGTGTTGCCTGTATTTGACGAATCACTAGTAAAAACATCTAAAACAATGTTTAAACCATCTATTTCCTTTATTTGGTAATTACCGTTATCTAAATCTGTGTTTGTATCTGTAATTGTTACAAACTCTTTGTTAATGTATGGATTAGCTACTAAAGTTATTACTGTTCCCTGTTTAGCTGAATCATAAGCTACATTAGTAATAACTTGAATACTGTCTACTTTATTTATTGGGAATAAATCACTATCAAAACTGTATCTAAGTGGTAATTCTGAACTGTTCCACTTGCTTAAAAATCCGTTTGATAGTGTTTTCTCTGGTCGTGTTAAAACTGTTATAGCCATAACACAAATATAGCTATTTATTATTTTTGAAAGTTTTAAACGATGTTCTAGCTAAAAGTATAAGGTTGTCTACTAAAGCATCTTTTGTATCTTCTACTATCTTATCACTAGGTATAGATAAAAGCCCTTCTGTACCTTTGTAACCTTCTCTGTTTATCTTTCTATAAATTGGATATGCTGCTTCTTTTGGTATTCCTCTATCTAATACCCACTGTTCTATTTGTTCAAAGAATCCAAAACCGCTCCCACCTCCTTCTGTTGGCTTTCTACCATCTTCTAAAGCTGTGATATGCTCATCACCTGTAAAAGTTAATGTACTTCCTTTTACATTGTATTTAATAGATTGAGCAGTTTGACCGCTTACTACCCTGTTATTATCTTGTAGTGATTTTCGGTATAATTGGACACCCTGCTCCCCCTGTTTGTTTAATATGTCGCTTAACTGTTGCAATCTATATTTTTAGTTGAATCGTTACAAAATATATCACAGTAACTGTCTTTATCTCCTAATGTTAGGTTTATAGATAACCCTTTACCAGTTCCAATATATGAGTTATCTCTAAAAAATTCACTCATAGTAAAACCATTAACAGTAACATCTTCGTTATTCTTAACAAACTGTAAGAACGTTAAAGCTAATTTACTAGCTTCTTTTTCTGCTGTGTTTTTACTTTCTGTCGATGGATCTCTTTCATTGCTAACTACAAAAACAAAAGAAACATCAAAGGTTATAAGGTTATTTTGAACATCATTTAAAGCACCTGTTGAAGTCAAATCAATAAGACCAACAAAAGGAGGTTTATTCTTTGTAGCCCACTTTTGAAGCCTTGTAGGCGTTTCTTTTACATAGTCAATATGTAACTGTTCAGCAGATACTTCAAACAGCTTTAAAATGTATTCCAATGACGTTAAATTACTCATTATCTTTTAGTTTTTATGCTTCTGTATATGTCTTCACACCTATTAAGCTCACTCTTATACTCCTCCCACGCATAAACAAAGCCGATACTATACTCCATAACCTTGATGGTATCTTTAATATTTCCTTCGGATAAAGAATATATGTTGCTAAAACTACCCCACTTGCTACCAAGTTCGTCAAACCTAGCCTGATAATACGCATCATCAGGCTTTTTATTGACCATCTTTTCGCTGTGTTCTCGCTCAATGTTTGCAGTTTGCTCAAAAAAAAACACCCTAAAGTATAAGCTTCATCTGTTGGCATCGTTTCTAACACCTCATTAAGCACTTCTTCGTAGTCTTCTGTTTCGTAAATAAGATCTAAACCACAAACAGCTATACAAGTAGCCATAGACTCTAGTTTTTCCCTTGTTTTAGACTCATCAGACAACGAACTTACAGAATTGAGTATATTATAGTATCTACCTGCTTTGATCTCTCTAAACTCTTTATTTATCCTGTAATACTTACCCGTTTTTAATCTTTTAATATCAGTAGGTAATTTGCATTTAGGTTCTTCGCTAATAAAGTTTAATTGACCGTTTAAATTCTGAAATAGTTTAGGGTCGTGAGGTTTTAACCACCAATCTAAATCTAAACCAGTAAACAATGAGTAAATACGCTCGTTTTTATATGGCTTATCATCTTCTAATATCTCATTGTATTCAATAAAAACCTTAAACGGATAGTCATTCCAAGAATCACCAACTGTAAAAGGTTCTTTTTTGTCTTTAAATATAGCGGTTAAGAAGTTCAGCATTTACTTAGTTTCAATACTGTCTTTTAATTCCTCTTTATTTTTTGGCTTACGTCCTCTTTTAGGCTTTTCAACTTCTTCTTTTACCTCTTCTGCTACACCTAAAATAAAAAGGTTTTCAGCGTTAGATTTAGTTGTTGTTAATACCTTACCTTTTGGATAAGTTAGATATTCTTCTATAAATTTTATCTTAATCATAATGCAATTTAATAAAAAATAAAGCTTTTATTATCTGATAGTATCATGATAGTATTACAAGGCTTAGAAATGTAAACATAACCGTTGGTTTTTGTAGTGTATATCTCATAAGTACATTTACCTATCTCTTTTTTTCTACTACTTACAAATTTAAGCATAGTGTAATCTTCTGTTTTCTCTTCTTCTGTTCCAAACATCACATATTTATCTGAATAATAAAACTCGTAATTAGATGCTGTTTCAGAATCTCCTATACTTAGACTGTCTGTTGTTATTACTTGTATTTGGCTAAATGATACTAATGATGTTACAAATAATGCTAGTGTTAATAATGTGTTTTTCATAATAATTCTATTAATTCGTTTACGTCTGTTTTAATTCCTTCTAATACTTGTTCTGCAAATGTTAATTCTACCTCTTCTATCTCATCTGGTAAAGCTCCAATTGTTAGAAACTCATTGTTATCTTTTATTGTTTCGATAACATAGTAGTTTATTTCGTTAGCTTCAAAATGAATGTCTGTTATATCCCATCTTAAGTCTTCCTCATCAGGCTCTAGACAATCATGTAGTAATGTCCCTTTTATAACTTTATACTTCATAGCGTTCTTTTTCTTTTCTGTTTACGGTGTGGTCATGTACAAAGTTTTCAATCTTTCTAACTTTAGAGTTTTTAACTTGATCTCCTTGTAAAATTTCAACGTTATAATGCTCAAGGTATTTGTGAATAGCACCGCTATAATCAGAAGATATAATATTTACTTTGTATGTAATATCACTTAGTTTGTAAGTTACATCATTTACAACTTCTTTGACAATTTCAGCGAAACAGTAAATCCCCTTTTTAGTTTCTATTTCGTTAGTTATTCCGTTGAGGTATATTTTAGCTACTTTCATTTTCTTACTTTTTTAGTTTGAGTTTTATAATACACCCCACAGATTGAGGTGATTATAAATATAGTTGTTATTAGTTCTATTGGTGACATAGTTAATTATTTAAAAGCCCCTAAGGGCTACTGTTAAACTTTTTTAATTAAATAAGAAATATCTTCATTTGTGTTTATTATTACTTCGTTTTCTGTTGTTTTATAATTATTAAATGTTATTGATTCTGATTCTATAATAAAAAAAGTAAAATCAAAAGTTTTAAAACTAGAATCTCCTTTTAAAATAGAGTTTTCTAATTCGTAAATGTTAACGTTTAATTTTGTTGCTTCTTCTAGGTTTGTTATAACTTTCATATCTCTGTCTTTTTCGTTTTTGTTTATACAATATTAACACCCTCTTTTATATTATACAAGGTTTGACCTAAAAAAGTTATAAAAAAAGAGCGATTAAATTAATAACCGCCCTTTAAACACAACTAAACAAAAAGTTATTTAACTACTTATTTTTTTTTTAATATGTGTTAAGGTACATCGTTAACAATACTGCTACTAGTCATTGAATACATAATATAAATACAGTTAGCAGCACTTCCAATATCAAATAAATAAGGGTAAGTATCACCATCACCCATCCTCCACCAATGAACAGGAACAGAAGCTAAACCACTTAAATCCAAAGGTACACCGCCATTGTAAATACTTGATATGTTTGCACTTTCGTCACTATCCCAAACAGCTAACTCATCAACTTTACAGCCGTTTCTCATGTAAGAAGAACTATTGTAACGCCCGACTCTTAAATTAACACCGTTTAAAGCTGTTGTGATACCGTAGTTACTATTGCTGTTTATTGTAGTTTGCTGAACTCCATCAATGAAGATTTTAAAACGGCTGTAATAATCATTTATACTACCACTAGAAGAACCTGTAGTTCCACCGTCATAAGTAACCATGTAATGATGCCAGTTACCATCGTTAGACAAACTACCTACGGGGCTTTTAAATAATAGGTTGTTATTGTTTGTACCGTATCTAAATACTAGTTGTTGTATAGCTGTATTATTACCGTTCCAATATACTCTAAGATGGTTACCGTTTGCAACATCACTAGAACCATAGTAAAATATAGTCTGTTCTTGGTTATTGCTACTTCCAGCTTTAAAATAAAAAGAGATAGTCCAAGCGTCAGCACTTCCCGAACCGTTGCCGCTTCTACCTAATACGTTTTGAAGGATTCCAGCATTCGCACCTAACCAATCATTCTGTTGAAAATCTACGCTTTTAGTGTTTGCAAATGGTGGGTTTGATACGTTTAAAACAACTGTTTGTGAATCTTCACCATTATAATTGATAGCCTTTACAGGTATATTATAAGTTCCAGCTGCTAAACCCGAACCGCCTACCAATTTACGAACATTACCCTCTACAGTTGTAACTCCTGTAACGTTTGATAAATCCCATTCATAACCAACGCCAAGGTTAGCAGTCAATTCATAGTTAATGATTGACCCCTCTACGCTGTTAATACTTAAAGGACTTGTGATAGTTGGAGCGTCAGCTGTTGGAGTTCCCGAACTTTGAAAGATAGCGTTTAACGTATTACACACATCTTCTGCAGTACCACTGTAAGGCGATTCGTTTTGGTCAATAAATTCCGTATGGTCAGCGTTAGAAACAATGTCTATTTGTCTTGCTAAATCTGTGATAGTTACAGTTGTATCTGGAACACTAGCTTGTAAACTATTGACAAACTGAGCCCCGTTTGCATCCTCAATAAATATAGAGTTTGCTGCTAAATCTTTATAAACTTTTATAGACATAATTATCTTTTTATAACTTGAATAACTGAACCTGCGTTTGTTACTGTAGCGTTAGAGGTACAATAAACTTGAATTTTGATAAGATTGTCTCTTGTGTTAGTATCTCCCATGTAAATCAAATCAGGTGCTAAACTAAATCTATAATCTTGACCCGAACCGCTATCTAAACGCCCTATGATTTTCTCAAGGGTATAAGATCCACCCCCATTCCCTAAAGCGTATCTAAAACTTAATAAAGCGTTATTAGTGTTAGGGTTAATAGTGTAATCATTACGTATTAAAATAGTATCACCTAAACTTAACTCTGTAGGGTCAATGTAACCCGTAGAAACATCCATTAACTCCGTAACTCCCGAAGGTGGATAACTGTTATTGCTAAAAGCCCCTTGACCATCATTAGGTAAATCAGTCCAAGTATCAGCAGTAATTGAAAAAGAGCCAGTTGTATCGTTATAGTCTATAAAACCATTTTGAGAACTGTTACCACTTTCATCTAAAAAAAAAATCGCTTCTAAAGCGTCTCTTAATTCTGTTGCTGTTGTGCTTCCTGCTCCTACGCCTGTTATTGTGTCTTCATCTAAATAAACGGTAGCATCGGTAAACTTTGCCGAATTACTCCGAATTTCTAGCTCGTTGTTCGCTGTTATATCTGGTATCACTAATTCAACATCATTCTTCCCTGCTGTGTATTGAATACCATTAAAATTAATGTTAAAACTTTTACCGTTATCTATGAACTCAAATGATCTAGCCATGTTGTTTTAATTATTAGTTAAAAAAAAGCAAGTAAACCGCAAATAAATACGGTAAACTTGCCTTAATAAATTAAATAAAAGAGGTTTTACCCTCCTTTAATTATACTGATGTGATAGCTCCGATTGCTGTTGCAACATCGCTACACTTCATAAACGCATTAGCTACTTCATTAGGTACTAAGAAGTTTACTCTTTCAGCACCTTTCATAGAAAATAAATCACTTTCCCACTCAGAAGCATTTTCAAAAGCAATATCAATAGTAAATTGTTGTCTATCAATAATCTCACCTTTAGTAGAATCTAAAACATAACAAGTATTAGAAGCGACAATTGGAGAAGTAACAACTTTTAACAATCCTGCCATAGTTACTACATAAGTAGAACCACCTTGCATAACAACTCTATTATCTAGGTAATTGTTGTTAGCATCTTTGTCAGATTCAACCAATTTAAACCAATCACAGTTATTAACGATAACAGTATCAGGCATAAAAGAGTTTTGTTTTCCAAGCTCCCATACTTGAGTAGCCATTCCTCTAATCAAATCAATGTAATTAGCAGTTTGAATAGAAGCAGTCAAAGGACAAGCAACATTAGCAGCATCAAATTCAGAAGAAACAGAATCAATAGAATTAGTTTCTGGCGCTGTTCCTGAACCTAGTAAAATTTGTTGATCTACCTTCAACATTACAGATTCAGTTAATAACCTTCTCATTCTAGCTTCCATGAATGGAAAGTCATTAATGAAGTCAGTACAACCAGTGATAATATCCTTAACTTTTACAGGCTCAATGTTAGATACCTTTAAAGTTTCTTTTGTTAATGATGTAACAGGCGCACAGTTTGCAACGTTTTTAGCATCTCTTACTACTGAATCTTGCTCTGTATACTTTAGAAATTGAGTAGATAAAGGAGTATTTCTAAACAAAGATTTGAATACTACCCCTCTTACAGGTTGGTCAATGATACCTTGTCTGAATTGTGCAAAGTCCTCACCACTATCAATATCTCCATAAGTTTGAGTAGCTTTTTCATCTAAAACGATAGACAAAGAACCGCTACCCTTTTTAACTAACTCTTCTAGTTCTGTTTTCTTAGATTCTAAAACAGCAGCTAACAAACCTTTTTTAGATTTAGGAGCAGATTTTACTTCTTTCATTTTAGCTACTTCTGTACCTAGTTTTACAATCTCTTCATTAGCAGCTTTTAATTTAGCCTCATTTTCAGAAGATTTAGCTTCTAGGTTAGATACTTTTGCAAGCTCTTTTAATTTCATTTCAGACTCAAAAGATTCTTTTGCTTTTAAGTATTCTGTTTGTGCTTCTGCTGTCATAGCTGAAACTTCTTCAATAGATTTTTTTACAAATTCCATTTTAAAATAATAAAGGGTTTATACTCGATTTAATTTGAACCTCTTTACCTTCATCTGTTTGAGTGGCTTGAACCTGCTCAAATGATTTCAACTGTTCTTCTAGTTCTGTTATTTTTAATTCTAATTCTTTACATCTCTCATCTGAATACTCACCTTTTTCTAACATTGCTTTAATGTCTAGTAAAGGAGTTTCACCATTAGCGCCTAAAAAGTTTAAAGAGCTGTATTCTTTTAGGTCCACTTCTTTTAATATGTTGGCTTTCTTTTCATCTGAAAAAGTTTCTTTAACTGTAACATATCCTATACTATGCTCTAAAGTATCTCCATTATCAGCCATAAATTTATAGTCAGAATAAATATCCTTAACAAACTGTTTTTCTATGTTCATTTTAGACACTATATCTAGCCCTTGTGAGCTTTTTATAATCTCAATAGGTAAACCTACTAACTTACTCCAATCATGGTCCTGAAGGTGTTTTATACGTGTTCTCTTACCACTGTTAAAAACGTTTATAGTTTGGTTAAATGCTTTTTCGTCCATTATGTCTCCATAAGAATCTATATTACCAAAAGCACTAACACGAATCTTTACAATTCCTTTTTCGTCTACATCTTCAATAGATGATTTAGTATTAAACAGTTTCATTATCTACTATTTCAGTTCCTACAATTAATCTAGCTGTGTCTTCCTCCATTCCCATAGTATAAACTAAAGCCTGTACTTTAGATTCAACAGTATTAGGAGAATTTAAAACACTTAGTAAAGCATCAGTTTTTATCTTATCTTTTTCAGCTCTTAACTTCTGATCTTCTTGAAGTGAATCAATACGGCTTAAATCTTGTACTATCCTTAATTCCTTACTTTCATAAGAGCTATAAGCTTTTACAATGTCATCATAACCGCTTATGATTTTGTTGTTGTTTGGTATAACAGCATCAGTATAAAGCTTTTTATCTGCTATCTTCATATTATCTAAAGTAGCAGCATCCATATCATTAAACATAGCCGAATGAGTACCGAATATGTTACAAAGTGTTCTTAAATCCATAACACCACCTTCTAACATTTCCATCTGTTGAGAAGACATACCAAGACTAGCCACGTTTAGATTAGCTGTTGATACTATGTTTTTACCGAACTTATCAGCACCTCCTAATATCTTATCTGTATTCTTTTGTAATTCGCTTCTTTCGTCTTCTGTCATGTTCAAATCTGAACCAGAAGAAATAACATTTGAAGCCCCTCCATTTTCTAACATTGAAGCACTTGCAACAGATCTATTATTAGAACTTCTAAGGGTAGTGTATGCAGCCTGTAAAGGGCTTAAACCTCTCTTAGATTGTAGACCAACCGTTGAAGGGTTTAAATAAAGGTTGTGTATTACCTCTTCTAAAGAATAGTTTTCTAATTCTGTATTATTCCTAGCGTATTGGTAATTGTAAACATTGCCTCTAGTATCTAGATACAATTCAACTAAATTAGATTCTAATATTTCTAATTCAGTAACAAGATCAAAGCTAGATATTAGTTTCTTCCAAAAAATATCCCCTGTATTTAGAAGATAATTCATAGAGTTAAATCTAAACTCTTTTTCTGTTTGGTATTCGTTAGGGCTTCTTAAAAGTGTGTTTAAAGAGCTTTCTTCGTCTAACTCCCAACCGTCAGAGGTCTTCTTTTCAACTAAAAAAGGAACGTCAGAAGCTACTTCACAAATCTTTTTAACAATAGGATAAACATCTGGATTAGATACGTAACCTTCATTTATTAGCTTTTCATCTTCTTTCTGACCATCAAACACAAAAGCATTGTTAATAGATTCACCTATTGTAACAATGTTACCACCTATAGACTTCTTTTGTATCTCTTTATTAAATAACTTTTGAAAGATATTCATTAATAATATTTTGATTTATACAGAAAAAACAAAACTTTATTCTGAATAAATGTAAATATACAAAATAATCTTATGGTTTTAATCTTGTCAGTGCGTACCTGATAGGGTCTATAAGGTGGTTATGGTTATCTATTGGTACTTGGTTTAAACCTTTATCTATCCAACAATAGTTATTGAGTTCTTTTATTAGGTTAGGAGATTCACCACAAACAACTATTTCATAGTTTTTCATCTTGTTAATCCCTGCTAGTATAGAGTTAGGTTTTTTAGATACTGGGTAAATGTTTATAGAGTGCCTTCTTATCTCATTTATTAGTCTAAGTTCGCTGTTATCTGCTACAATCATATCCTTTCCACAGTGAGCCTTAAAACAATCAATAAGGCTATCAGTGCTTAAACCTTTAGCGTATATTATTTCCTGTAAATACAGTTTCTTTCTTTTCTCATTTACAGCAACCTTTATAATAGTACTAGGGTCATTAGCAAATCCCCAGTCTGCCCCATAGATAAAAGCTAGTGATTCGTCAAACTCTCCTTTTTCCCAAAGATCAAATATTACCCCATCTGCTTTGTGCTTCCAACCTCCTAAAACAACGTGTTCAAACTCTTTAGGCTTCTTTTCTTTTAGGTAGTTAAATTCGTGTATTATATCTTCATTTAGATTATCTATATTATCTAAATAAGTTGTATGTATGTAAGTTGTATTAGATCTAGGATTAATAAACCACCTATCATAAATCCAATTATCTTTAGTTGTTGGATTCATTATTAGAATCACTCTATTATGAATACCTTTAACCCTTACAGAATAATCTATCTTATTAAATACATCCTCTTCTGTTAGTTCCTCCGCTTCATCTACTACAAAGGTTGTAATTCCTGTTAATGATTTTAGTGATGCTGTTTGAAGTTTAGAACCTGTTTTAATACCCTTAAATATTATTTGGCTTCCTGTTTGTTTGTTGGTTATAACGTCATTGTTAATATCAAAAATACTATCATCATAACCTAGAGCCTCCATAACCTCTATAAATTGAGGTATAATAGAAGTTTTAGCACTTGTAAGGGTGTAACGCGTAAAAAGTATTCTATGCCCTTCTTCAAAGGTTAAAGTAAGCAGAAATAGAGTAACACTAAAAGACTTTCCACTGCCACGACCTCCAGTACAAATGAAATATCTTTTATCACTTTTCCAAAGCTCTTTATATTTCGGAGAAAGTACAATTTCCTTTTGATCTTCTTCATTCATCTTTTTCTTTACCAAATAAGATAAATGGATTCTTAAAAGTATCTCCTCCTGTTGTTATATCAATACCCTCTTTAGGCTTACCGAAAGTTTTATCTGCTATCCACATTCTCCCCCTCTCAAATTCTGCTAGTTCTACTATGTATTGAATCTTCGCTTCTTCTGGTGTTTCTTTACCTGTAATCTGTTTTAAGGCTTCTGTAAAAATGTAGTTCGCTTGTTGTTCATCTACTTTTTTAGGTCTTCCTGCGCCTTCTCTTTTTCCTCCATGACCTTTATCCATCTTGATACAAATCTTGTTTATTCTAAATACAAGTTACAAAAAAACCCCCTATTTTTAGTAGAGGGTTAAAACACTTAGGTTTTTTCATCAAGGCAATTTGAATCTTTTAGCAAAAAACAAATACTTTGCCAAAGTTCAAAATAGTTAAATATCAAATAGTTATATAATTCGACAAACATTTTCTTTTCTTCGTTTAAGTGTTTTTACCTAGTCAATAGGTTTTTAAATTCGTTTTTACACTTTGGGCAATTCGATAACCCTGCATGTGAGAATGGTGTTCTACTCCTTCCATCCAACTCCCCATAATATACGCAACCATTAATAATAAACCTCCTAATTTTAATCGTATTATGGTTAGGGTAAAAGGGTTTTATTTCAGCCTGTATAGGGTGTTTATATTCGTATTCATTGTACTCTTTAGTTTCTGGGTTAGAATCATAGTCAAATTCCCTTTTATCGCTAAAGAATATCCCTACTATAACTACAAATGATAGTATCAAAAGTATTAACTCTTCTCTTTTCATTTTAGGTAAATTTTGTTTACTTCTCTAAATTGTTTTATAGCATCTTTAGGAGTGTATTTTAGTTGATAACATTCTAAAAAGAATGATTTGTTATTATCAATAAAACAAGGTGTTATTTCTTGTAAAAGCTCTTTAAAATATTGCTTTTGTGTTCCGGTGTAATCTCTTTTATTTTGTATCATATTAATATTCTTTAAAATTGTTTCTTTTGCTATCTCTATAAGTTTCTAAGAACTCGTATAAATGACCGTTAAGGCTTTTAAATAGTTTCAGTTTTATTTTGTATACTTCTGTTGTTCGTCCTTTTGCATCGTTTACAATCCACGTACATTTTTTTACATTGAAATAAACAAAATCAGCATAGTATTTAACAGCAGATATAACCTCTGAATTTTTGCGTACTACTGAATTTATTCTATCTCTTCCTTTGTTTTGTTTAGCAATAAGTTCAAAAGGGTATTGAATTTTTAACTCTTTTATTAATCCCTCTTTTTCTAGTTGCTTTAGATATTTGTACCTATCACATTCTAATTTAGAATCGAATAAGATACCATCATATCTAGTTTTTTTTGCGTTTGAAAATCTACTTCTTTTAAACATTACTTTATTAATTAAAAACTTACATCTATCCCATTACCCTCAAAAGGGCTGTTATCAAAGTCGTCATAACTTACATTATCAAAAACTTTACTTTGTTTTTCTATCTCATTATTTGTTAATAAACATGAATTATCCCAATTATTATATTTTCTAAATTGATCTTCTTCTGGATTCCAATCAACACCTTCATACCTACCATTATTGAAGTTCCAAGCTAGATAAGTGTCTACGTCAGGCTCTCCCAAATGTTGAAACTTTACTTTTAGTGTTCTTACGTGAACTAAACCGCTTTCTTTTAATCTTCTTAAACCTATTATATGATAAGACATATCAAAGAACTCACCACCCCCTTTTATATCGTATGCTGTTGTCATTTTAAATGTTTCAGAATCCTCTTCTTTTTGCATTTTAGTAGGGTGAGCTACAAGATAAATAAAACATTGATACTTTCTACAAAATTTATCTATTTCGTTTAAATAGTCGTTTGTGTAGTCGTTTATGTTTTGAGAACCTCCTTTTAATTTTACTTTATTAAAAGGGTCAATTACAAATACTTTTATTCCTTTACGTTTAACTAGTTCAGCAAACTTTTTAAGAACTTTTTTTAGATCATATCCATCATCATAATCAATATGTGTAAAATAATCGTTTACAAATTCCTTACTCATTTTATACCTGTTATCCGTTATGCTTGTTGGTTTGTTACCGTAAAGTTTTTTAACAAGTTTAGCAGAATGTAGCTTATTAGGTTTGTTTTCTGGTGAGCAAAAAGCTGTTTTAAATTTGTAATTAATAGCATATCCAACACAAAGAGCATCTACAAACTCACTTTTCCCACTTTGTGGAGTTCCTGTTACTACACAAAACTGACCGTTTTCAATAGAATATGATTTATCAAAACTTTCTATCCCAGATTCATAACCTTTAGGGCATCCATTTATAAAAAAGTCATCTAATTCATCCTCAAAATCTCTTAAAGTTTCAGCGTTTTCTAAAGGTATTTCTTTAGCGTTTGTAATAGTATCTCTAAGTTTTGTTACACCATATTTTACTAGATATTCATTTGCATCTTTGCAATCATCAAAATCTACTATGTAGCAACGTTCAGCACCTAAGCGCCTTATTAGTTCTTTTTGACCGTTTAAACCGTTTTCATCATTATCAACAGCTAGATAAATCTTTTCTTTGTTGTCGAAGTAATCATAGTAATTATCTAGGTAATCTAAATTTATGTTACCTGTT
>Ga0255040_10000075_pt1 | contig 20096 bp, 15 predicted proteins | sample BC1_12_2_MG_FD_181711 | JGI IMG/M metagenome (GOLD analysis project Ga0255040, IMG submission 181711) | Seawater microbial communities from Strait of Georgia, British Columbia, Canada - BC1_12_2 | ecosystem: Environmental > Aquatic > Marine > Strait | place: Canada: British Columbia | collected... | reverse complement strand
CCAGCCGGGCTTGTCCGATATCAGAACGTTACCATTTTTGATTTCGAAACCCGGCTTGAAAATATTTTCCTGCCAGGGGTAATAATCCCTGCCCTCGATCGAGAATTCGACATACTTGCCGGCATTCTCCAGCGCCGCCATGAAGTGTATCGAAAACAATGTCACCAGGCTCAGGTTTGCGCAATGCAAAGTACAGGTTATACCGGCCTTCCTCGCGTAATCCGCAACCTGCAAGGTGCGTGTAATGCCGCCCATGTAACAGATGTCGGGCTGGACGATGTCGACCACATGATTGTCAATCATCTGTTTCCAGACAGTCATGTTGTTATCCTGCTCGCCGCCGCTTACGTCGATATCGAGGGCGGTGGACACCTGACGCGTCCACTCTAACTCCCAGTAGGGGCAGGGTTCCTCGTAATGGCTGACACCGTAATCAGCCAGCATATGTCCGACTTCGATTGCTTTTTTCGGGGTATAACCGCTGTTCGCATCTACCATTAGCGTGACCTCGTCACCGAGGGTTGTGCGCATGGTTTTGACGATCTCTTCAGTTCTGCCGGGCCATTCGTCGATATCGTGTCCGCATTCGCGGGCGATGCGAAATTTAAAAGAGTGATAGCCGTATTGTTCGCGTAAAGCGAGCATGCGTTCGGCTTCCTGTTGCGGCCTAATGTCACGTTTCATACTTGAAGCATAAACCGGAAATTCGCAACGGTCGCCGCCCAGCATTCGATGCACGCTCTGGCCGGCGCGCCTGGCGCGTATATCCCACAGGGCGGTGTCGACACCACACAGCGCCCGATACAGATAAGTACCCTGGAACTTGTGCTCCCGGTCGAGCACAATTGCGGTTACCGCGTCGATATTTTCGGCATCCATGCCGAGGATGTGACAGGCAACCTGGCGGTGGACTACCTCGGCGGTAAGGTCGGCATTATAAGGCGAGACCTGCCCCCAGCCTACGTCACCATCGTCGGTACGCAGACGCACCAGCGTCACGTATTCCGTGGCAAAGGTTTCTAAGCTGGTGATGAGCATATGAATTCTCGCTTACAGTTCGTCCAGTGCCTGCTTAAGGTCGGCAATCAAATCTTCAGCGGCTTCCAGGCCAGCGGATAGTCGTACCAGTCCGTCGGTGATTCCGGCTGCCAGGCGCTCCTCGCGAGGCATATCGGCATGCGTCATGGTGACCGAATGCGTGACCAGCGATTCTACCGATCCCAGATTTTCGGCCAGGCTCCACAGCTGTAAGCTATCCATCAGTTTTTTACCGGATTCGACGCCGCCATGAACTTCAAACCAGAGCATCGAACCATGACCGCTGGCCTGACGGTCGGCGAGTTCCTTTTGCGGAAATGATTCCAGCCCCGGGTAGCAGACGCGATCGACATTGGGGTGGGTTTCGAGGAACTGGGCGATCTTGAGAGCATTGGCAGACTGCGCCTCGAGCCGGGTGCTCATTGTCTTGATGCCTTGCAATGTATAAAACGCAACCATCGGCGTCATATTGCTGCCGAGGCAGTTTCTGACAAACATAATCTGTTCGAGATGCTCTTTTTTCGCGGCGGTAATGGATCCGCCCACACTGATGTTATGTCCTTCCATGAACTTGGTGGTGCTGTGCAGGGTAATATCAGCGCCGAGTTCCAGCGGTCGCTGGAAATAGGGTGTGAGGAAAGTATTGTCGACCACGTGTGGGATCCCGTTTGCCTGCGCAACTTCAGAGATGGCGGCGATGTCGGTCAACTTGAGCGTCGGGTTGGCGGGTGATTCTGTGAAAATCAATGTAGTGTTTTCACGTATGGCACTCTTGACATTCTCGGGATCGGAGGTATCGACAAAACTGCATTCCAGTCCCCAACGATTCAATACTTTGGTCGATATACGGTGGGTGCCACCATAAACGACATCCGAAAGAATCGCGTGTTTACCGGTACCGGTCAGGGCCATGAGAGTGCAGCTGGTTGCGGCCATGCCCGTTGCGAAACACAGGCTGCCGGCGCCGCCTTCGAGAGCGGTAATGCGCTCTTCCAACGCGGTGACTGTCGGATTACCCGAACGACTGTAGGAATAACCTTTCTCCAGGTATTTATCGACCGACTCCTGCACGTAGGTGGTGGTCTGGTAAATCGGTGTCAAAATCGCACCGGTAACTGGATCGGGTCTGACACCCGCATGTACTTCGCGTGTTTTAAAATGTTGCTTGTCGTTGTTGCTCATCGAAATCCCCGATAATAGGTTTGCAAAAGACGGCAATTCTAGCACTAGCAAGATAGATTAAAATATATTGTTGCCGGTTTAATGGTACTGGCGTGGCTGCGGTCAATCTTGCAAAATGTATTGCATGAAGGCTGCAAGTTATTTGAAACATATCCATTCCAGCTTGCCCGATTTTAATTTGCTGCGCGCTCAGGCGAAGAGTCTGGCCTCACAAATCAGCATTGGTCGTTCCGCTTTTCTGGATGCCCAGGGGGCTCGCTCCGAACTGGAATACAAGCAACAGGCGATACGCGACAAACAGATCATGTATCACGCGCATATCGGCATGAATGACATTGGCTCCACCGCGGCAGCTGTGGCTAAAATTCATCAGCAATTGACAGCCCGGGGATTTCGTCTCGATCGTGCCGGATTTGCGCTAGACCGACGTATGGGTTTGCCGCCGGAGATGCGTGCCGCTGCAGCGGCTGAAACCGGACCGATGCTGGAGCAGCAACAAGACTGGAGCGCACTGGCACAGGCGGCACCTATTCAGCCACACCTGGGTGACTTCATGATTGGTCAACCGGCGTCAGTGGCTAATACGGTCGAAGCCTTGCGAATTGGCTGCACTACAATTGGTAATCTGTCCCAGTTCTTCACTTTTGAGGCACCGGGATGGAGCGATGCCGAGGCAACTGCGGCACAAACTTATCAGGCGATGGCCTTGCTGGCCGAATTTCGTGATCAGGGAGCTATGCTGCACTCCTACCTGGAGGACGGGTTTGGTGCCTTGTTCAAGCATTGTTCGACGGTTGCGGCCTGGGCAATGCTGGAGCGATATATTGTCGAAGAGCTTATCGGCGCTCGCCTGACCCATTGCATAGGAGGGTTGACCACGGACCCGGTTAAACGCGCTGGCTGGGTGCTGGCATTACATGAAATTCATTGCCGGGATCATATAGGCTCGATGATTTATGGCGATACTATTTCCTTCGGCCCTGATTTCGAGAACAATCGTGCCGTCACCGCCGAATATTTAATGTGGGATATTCTAATTCAGTTGCATGCGCCTAGCGGCCATGCCGTACTGCCGCTGCCGGTAACCGAGGCAATCAGAATCCCTTCAGCCGATGAAATTATCGAAGCCCAGTTGTTTGGGCGACAGGTTGAAGCGAGCGCGCGCCGGCTTTACCCGCATGTGGATTTTTCAGCGGCGGAAGCCTTCGCGGCAACCGTTTGTCGACAGGGCAGACAGATTTATGGTAATGCGCTGGCGGGCCTGTCCGATATGGGTGTCGATATCGGCAACCCGTTACAAATGCTTTTTGTGTTAAAAAAAATGGGTGTGCAACGTTTTGAACAATTGTTCTCTACTGATCTCGATGTCGCACAATCCCCGGTAACGGATATGTATTCGATGGCGCAGGATGTCGTCGACGCACATCGCTCCGTGTTTAGCGAAGAAAGTTTCCGTGCCCGGATTAAGGGTAAAAGTTTTATGGTGGCATCCAGCGATGTGCATGAACATGCGGCCGGAGCGTTGGCGCAACTGTTAAGCGAGGCAGGTGCCAGTGTTGTTTATCTCGGTGCCGAGCAGAATCCAGACGACCTGATCGCGGCACTGCAGGCTAATCCCGTCGATGCGCTGTTGCTAAGTACGCATAATGGAATGGCGCTCGAATATGCCAGGCAGTTGAAGCAGTTACTCGAAACCGCGTCGTTAACGCTGCCGGTCATTATGGGTGGTGTGTTAAATCAGAAGACAGCGGGGCATAGCCTTCCGCTTCCGGTTATCGACGAGCTCAAGGCGTTAGGCATGCATCCTGCCATCGGTTTGCCTGGCCTGGTTCGACTGTTACCGGGCAAGGCTTATACATAGGGGTGGCTATAGATAGGGGTTGGGTGCGCGCCAGTTAAATATCTTCGCGGCAGCTCTTATGGTTGCCCGCTGCTGCCTGAATCGAGCGAACAGAGCAGGCGGGGAATTCTCTGGCCCGCCGAGTGCGTGATAAATACCAAGCTCGGAATCGGCGGTTTTCTCGCCGCCAACGAAAACCGCGTTACTGGATTCGCATAAAGTGGCTAAAGATCGATAGTAATGCGCTCGCTGCTCGACTAAAAACCCCCGGCTTTGCTGAAACGCGTCTTCATCATCGCTGCACATGGTGACTCGATTATGGGGATCGACGCCGTAGGGGTTGAGGTGGCCATATACGAGGATCTGTCCATCGATTTCCTGGTGCTGACTAAAATGATTTTCTACGCTGGTTACGTATTCACAATTGATTTGCCACAATTGCCTCACGTTGGCTGCGACTTCATGCTGCGGCATTCTGATAGTTGCGTCGGAATGATTTTTGTATACAAATCGCCCGTCGGGTACCTGTGTACGAGCCGCATAGGGAATTGCTTCCCGTACCGCCCGCATTTCCTCCGGGTCGTTGAAAACCTCGGCATGCTCGAGTTCGATTCCGGCAATGGTAAATTCCTCAGCCTTTTGATCATCCGCCAGGCTGATCAAAAACTCATCGCTGGACAGTTCACTGAATCCGTTGACGAAAACCAGGCCATCCACCATTGCCGCGATGCACTTTTCCTGCAGCCCTGCAGCACGTTTGTAAACCGGATTATCAGTTGTATCATTCAGCAGCGGTTGCATCGATGCACAACTGACATGTTCGATTCCTAGAATAAGGTTATGCGATTTGGCCTGCGAGGTAACCTTGTCGGTATCCAGATTTAAATAGCTGTAAGGCGAAAAATGTTCAAGCAAATTCGCCAGAGGTTGCGGCTTGCCTGAAACCGGCAGAGCAAATGCAATTTCGTTTTCTGGGAAGCAGTAATAATTACAACGTAACGCGCAAACAATGCCACTCCAGCCATAGGTGCCCGCATATCCCTGCAACGCATCACCCTCGACGGTGATGATTTTGTCGCCATCGTAAATAGAAATTTCGATCACGCTATCGCTGAAATACCTGCGCTGGGGTCCCATGCCACCGGTCATAAAGGTAGCCCCCACAGCCGCATACATATAGCTGGTCAGATCGGCTCCTGGAACCTTGTAGCACTGTCCCAGTTCCTGCGCCAAAGCCCGATTCAGCTGATCCAGCGTAACCGCGCAGCCGGCACTAATCTGTTGATGATCGCGATCTATGATTATTTCGTCCTGGGCTATGTCAAGCAGGTCCGGCAGCGTGGCAAAGCGCAGGCGGGGAGATGTCGGGGGATCGAATCTGAGTCCTACTATCATTGTCGATGGTCGTTTTTTCGATTGGAATATTCCACCGCCGCTGGATGTAGCAGACATGGGTAACAGGCAGATGTCGATGCCGTGTAGCTGGCGCAACTGTTCAACCGCTGCGATCAGGTTGCCCTTTAGTGGATAAGCGATATCAAAATCGACAGCGTTATTTTCGCCATCCAGTACCTGTTCGATGGGGCTGCCTAGATGTTGCGACATCAGTGTTGTCTCAAGCCGCCTTTCTGGCATCGAGAGCCGCTACCAGGTTTTTCTCGAGGCTGTCGAGCACGGCTCGATCGGTGATCGCCCCGTCCGATGAAGAAGTCAGATAGAAAATATCGTTGATTTTTTCACCCAGAGTCGAAATTTTCGCATGGGTGATATTGATATCCATTTCGGCGATAACATTGGCGATGACCGATAACAACCCGGGCATGTCGAGTGCACTAATTTCCATTATCGTGCGGCTGTTCAGGTAATCCTGTTCGAACTGAACCTCGGTCGGGTGATCAAAGGCCTTTAGCTGCCGTGGTTTGCGCGTATTGTACAGGCCTTCATATATCGAATCCGACTTGAGTGCCTCGAGCAGCCGGCTCTCGATTTGCCTGATTATCTCCGGCTCGGTAACTGGCTGGTTGTTTCGATCCTGGATGGCAAAGGTATCCAGGATCTTGTGATCCCGGGTAGTAAAGATCTCGGCGTTCAAGATACTTAAACCCAGCGATCCGAGGGTCCCGGTTACCTGGGAAAATGCGTGTGCTGCTTCGTTGCCGTAAACGAATACTTTGGTGTTCCTGGTATAGGTGGACTGTCGAATGCTGACCAGTCTTGGCTGTCCCGGATGACTCAGGATAGTATTCACATGCCATTTGATTTCACGCGGGTGGTGGCGCAGAAAATAATCCCCGGGAACCCGATCACAAACCGAATTGATTTGTTCGGCGCTAAAGGGCAGATCAGACATTTCCTCGAAGGCCGCGTCCCGGTTTTCCTGAATGATTTGATCGATGTCCGGAGCATTATCCAGGCCGCGTCTGATGACCCTTTTGGTGGCCCTGTACAACTGCTGGAGCAGGGCATCCTTCCAGCTGTTCCATAGTTTGGGATTGGTGCTGCGTATATCGGCAACGGTCAGCAGGTAGAGATAATTGAGCATGTTCATGCTGCCAACTCGTTGCGCAAAGTCGCGTACTACATCGGGATCGCTGATATCTTTTCGCTGCGCGGTGACCGACATCAGCAGGTGATCACGTACCAGTTGCGATACGATTCGAGTTTCCTTGCGATTCAACTTGTGTTGTACACAAAATTGGGTTGCCTCTTCGGCGCCGAGCACCGAGTGATCGCCGCCGCGACCCTTGGCGATATCATGAAATAGAGCCGCCAGGTATAACAGGCGGGGATCCTCCAGTTTGCTGTAAACCAGGTTACAGAAGGGGAACTCGTGTTCATGTATTTGCAACGCAAAGCGGCGCAGGTTGCGGATCACGAAAATGATGTGCTGATCGACCGTATACGCGTGGAACAGATCGTACTGCATGCGCCCGGTTATCTGCGCAAATGCTGGAATATAGGCCGCCAGAAAGCCATAGGAATTCATCCGACGCATTTGGTGGGTCATACCACTTGGCGCACTCATTAGTTGCATGAATAAACGGTTGACGGTTTCGTCGGCGCGATAATCATCATCCACCAGGTACAGGTGTTGCCGCACCTGACGAATGGTGGCGGCGGTAACCCCCGCACATTGCTCATTCAGCGAAAGCAGCACGAATAACTCGATCAGGGCTGACGGATGCTGCTTAAACACATCGGGGTGGGCAAGCTCGATAAAATTGTTGCGCAGATTGAAACGTTGGTTTATTTGCTTAAGCTTTCTTTGCCTGGCAGTTAACAGGATTTCTTCCTTGAAAATCTGCAGTAGCATCTCGCTCAAACGCTCCAGTTCCATGATGGTTCGATAGTACTGCTGCATGAATTGCTCGATGGCCAGGTTGTGTGCGCCTGACTTGAAGCCAAATGCCTCGGCAATTTTCTTCTGGTAGTCGAATAGCAGACGATCTTCCCTGCGGCCTGCCAGGCGATGCAACCCGAAGCGTACCCGCCATAGATGTTGCTGGCCCGAATCAAGTAACTCGAATTCTGCTGCAGTGAGAAATCCATGTTCGACCAGTTCCTTCAGCGAGCTGGCGCCAAAGTGGCGTTTTGCCACCCAGCCTATAATCTGGATATCGCGCAAGCCACCGGGGCCTTCCTTGATATTTGGTTCCAGGTTGTAAGCGGTGTCATTGAAGCGCAGGTGACGGTTGCGCTGTTCTTCGAGTTTGGCTTCGAAAAACTTGCGCGATGACCATATCTTATTCGGTGCAATCGCTAACTGGTATTTTTCGTATAGTTTTTCGTTACCGTAGATCAGACGTGACTCGATCATGGTAGTCATTACGGTGATGTCGGCTTTACCTTCTCGAACACAATCCCTGACGGTGCGTACGCTATGCCCGATCTCCAGGCCAATATCCCACAGGAAGGTCAAAAACAGGGAAAGTTGTTGCTGCTGAGCCTGGTTAGCCTTCTTCTCTAACAGGACCATCAGGTCGATATCGGAGCCGGGCAACAATTCTGCTCTGCCGTAACCCCCTACGGCAACCAGGCAAAAACCAAAATTGTCATGCTCACCGATATAGTGCAGGAAGCAGAACTCGAGTACTCGATCAATCAGGCTCGAGGTATCATGGATCAGTTTCTCGACCGTGACACCTTCATCGAAGCCGCGGTAGATTTCCTCTCGGGCGGCACTCAGACTCGCGGCCAGCGGCGCTGACTGCAAGGTTTCGCCGTCCAGTGCCTGTTGCAGAAACTGGTCGATATCCTCGCCCACCAACTCAGAATCCAAACTCGGGGTGCAAGGTTAAAATTTCGACCCCGGTTTCGGTAACCAGGTTGGTGTGTTCCCACTGCGCCGACAGGCTGTGATCCTTGGTTACCACTGTCCAGTCATCGGGCAGCAGCTTTACAGCGCGTTTGCCGAGATTAACCATCGGTTCGACGGTAAAAGTCATACCTGGTTCCAGCATTAGTCCGGTATCTGGCTTGCCGTAATGCAGTACCTGGGGGTCCTCATGAAATACCTTGCCGATGCCATGGCCGCAGTATTCGCGTACGATGCTGCAGTTGTGCTTTTCCGCGTGCTGTTGGATGGCATGGCCGATGTCACCCAGGCGAATGCCGGGTTTGATCATTTCGATGCCGATTTTCATACATTCGTAGGCGATACGCGAAATTCGCTGACCCTGGACGGTAGGTTTTCCGACCATGAACATACGGCTGGTATCGCCATGATAATCATCCTTGATCACCGTTATATCGATATTGATGATATCGCCGTTTTTAAGTTTTTTATCTGCCGGGATGCCGTGGCAGACGACGTGATTGACCGAAGTGCATATTGAACGCGGAAAACCACGGTAATTGAGTGGTGCTGGCACCACCTGTTGCTGGTTAACCATGAAATCGTGACACAAGTCATTCAACTGCTGGGTCGTGACCCCTGGTTCCACATGGGGTTCGATCATGCGCAGCACATCGGCGGCAAGACGCCCGGCAGCGCGCATTTTTTCTATTTCCACGTTTGATTTGATCGAAACACCCATAAATATTTGGCTAGCTGGTTGTTGAGAATACGGGATTATGGTATAAAGCGCGCGCCTTCGGCAACTGCCGGGGTAAATTAATCAAAACACCGGCTAAATTGGTGTTTTAACGACACACACATGCCGCAACGCGTCTATGGGTGCCTGCGTTTCACCAGAGAGCAGGTCGTAGGCGTCGGGTATGTGGAGGCTTAACCCGGGATAGTTGAAAAAAGGCTATCCGACAGACATCTGGAGATACTATGTCTAACGTCACTATGCGTGAAATGTTGGAAGCGGGCGTTCATTTCGGCCATCAGACCCGCTTCTGGAATCCCAAAATGGCTCCCTTTATTTTCGGCGAGCGTAACAAGATTCATATAATCAACCTCGAGCAAACCATGCCACTGTGCAAGGACGCGGTTAATTATCTGGGCAAGGTTGCTTCCCAAAAAGGCAGAATCATGTTTGTCGGCACCAAGCGTGCTGCCAGCGATGCAATAAAAGACGAAGCCCTGCGTTGCGGTATGCCTTTCGTCAATCACCGCTGGTTAGGCGGCATGTTGACCAACTTCAGGACCGTGCGGGCGTCGATCAAGCGTCTCAAGGAACTCGATGACCTGGCGGCTAGCCAAAATTATGAAAAGATCAATAAAAAGGAAATTTTGCAACTATCTCGCGAGCAGGAAAAACTCGAAAAAACCCTCGGTGGTATCAAGGAGATGGGCGGTTTACCCGATGTATTGTTTGTCATCGATGTCGGTTATGAGAAAATTGCCGTGCAGGAAGCAGCCAAGCTGGGGATTCCTGTTGTTGGTATCGTCGATACCAATAATTCACCCGATAACATTGATTACATTGTTCCCGGGAATGATGACTCGATGCGTGCCATCAAACTCTATACCCGGATGGTAGCGGATGCAGTGCTTGAAGGTAAACAAAGCATCACAGTTGCTGATGCTGAAGGAGAGCTCATTGAAGTCGAAGTTGATGCCTCATCGGTTGCGACTAAATCGGCGGTGAAAGTCACTGCGAAGAAAGCTACTCCCGAAGTAAAGGTCGACAGTGAAGCTGCAGCTGCTATAGAGCAACCGGTGGCTAGTGAAGCTACTGTTGAAGAGCCGGTTGCAGAAGAAACTGTTGTCCAGGATGGGCAGGTTGAGGAAGCTGTCGACAACGCAGACGAAGCTACCGTGGAAACCGCAGAGGTAGAGGCAGCGCCTGAGAAAGTAGTCGCCAAGAAAGCAGCTACAAAGAAGGCAGCTACCAAGAAGGCTGCGGCTAAAAAAGCGGCTCCCAAAAAGGCGGCTGCAAAAAAGGCGGCTCCGAAGAAGGCTGCCACCAAGAAAGCTGCCACCAAGAAAGCGGCTACTACAAAGGCCGACAGTGAGGGCTAACCTGACGTCTGTTTTTAAATAACAGGCAAATTACAGAGGTATTATTGAAGTGGCTATAACAGCATCTTTAGTTAAGGAACTGCGCGAACGAACCGGTTCGGGCATGATGGAATGTAAAAAAGCACTGGTCGAAACTGATGGCGATATCGAGGCGGCAGCGGAATTGATGCGTAAATCCGGTGCGGCCAAGGCTGATAAAAAGGCTGGTCGTGTCGCAGCGGATGGCGCGATCAAGGTCAGCGTTAGCGATGATGGTAAAACTGCAGTGATTCTCGAAATCAACTCGGAAACCGATTTTGTCGCTAAAGACGAAAACTTTCAGGCCTTCGCCGATGATGTGCTGGCGACCGTGGCGCAACAGAAACCAGCTTCCGTAGAAGCCTTGTCAACGATGACGATGGGCAACGGCCAAAGCGTCGAAGAAGCCCGCCAGGCGTTGATCTCAAAAGTCGGTGAAAATATCCAGGTACGTCGTTTTGACAGAGTCGAATCTAAAAATTCGATTGCTTCCTATCTACACGGGGCACGTATCGGTGTACTGGTTGATTCCAGTGCGGATGCCGATTTGGCACGCGACATTGCCATGCATATCGCTGCGGTCAACCCGCAATTTGTCGATCAGGACGCGGTACCAGCGGAATTTGTCGAGAAGGAAAAATCAATTCTGATTGCCCAGGCTGAATCGAGCGGTAAACCACCCGAAATTATCGAAAAGATGATCCAGGGGCGACTGGATAAGTTTCTTGCCGAAGTAACCTTACTGGGGCAACCGTTTGTTAAAGATCCAGAGCAGAAGGTTGGGAAATTGCTTGCTGGCGCTGATGCCTCGGTTAGTGGTTTTACTCGCTATGAAGTGGGTGAAGGTATCGAAAAGAAGGTTGAAGACTTTGCTGCCGAAGTAGCCTCCCAACTAGGGGCCTGAAACTGGTAAAGGCCGCAATGTTCGCGGCCTTTTTTTTGCACCTGAATTTATGCTTACAATTACTTAGAACAAATAAGTTTATAATGTGGGTTTACTAGCTATAAAATTCGCGGCTATGGCTGTTTGCCCGGGCTTTTTGTTTAGCACGCGTAGCCATGCTCCTTAGGTAACTAGATCATAATCCTATGTCTCAAATCAATTACAAACGCATTCTGGTAAAGCTTAGTGGTGAAGCCTTGCTGGGCAATCAGAATTCAGGAATCGATCCGGCGATGATCGATAAACTCGCTGCCGAGCTTATCGAAATGCACTCTGCAGGTGTTGAAATTGCCTGTGTTGTCGGGGGTGGGAACCTGCTGCGCGGCGCCAGTCTGGCGACATCGGGAATCGATCGGGTAACTGCCGATCACATGGGAATGCTGGCTACGGTTATGAATGCCCTGGCGCTACGAGATGGTTTGCAGCGACAGGCGGTCAACGGGGTGGGGATGTCAGGGCTCGATATTCCACAACTGTGCGAATCTTACACCCAGCGTGATGCGCGTCGGCGTATTGCCGCAGGCGAAATTGTTATTTTTGCGGCCGGCACTGGTAGCCCGTATTTTACCACTGACACCGCTGCCAGCCTGCGCGCAATCGAAATCGAAGCCAATTTGTTGATCAAGGCAACCAGGGTAGATGGTATTTATGATAAGGATCCGATGAAACACAAGGATGCGTTGCGCTATACACATCTGGACTATGACCAGGCGATCGATCAGCGTCTCGCGGTGATGGATGTTGCGGCAATGATTTTATGTAATGATAATGCGTTGGATCTGGTCGTTTGCGATATTAATCAACCAAACGCACTGCTTGATCTGGCAAGAGGCAAGTCGATTGGAACCCGGGTAAGCCGGAAGGAGACAAAATCATGATAGACGATATCAAACAAGACGCACGTAGTCGTATGAACAAGAGCATCGAATCCTTCAAGGCCGAGCTGAGCAAGATCAGAACTGGCAGGGCACACCCGAGTTTACTGAATCATATTATGGTGGATTTCTATGGCAGTGATGTACCGGTAGGACAGGCGGCTAATATCACCGTTGAAGATGCGCGCACGCTGGCAGTTTCTCCCTGGGACAAGAGCATGGTGCCGGTTATCGAGAAAGCGATAATTTCCTCGGATCTCGGTTTAAACCCATCCACCGCTGGCACCGTGATTCGGGTGCCGATGCCTCCACTCACCGAGGAACGGCGCAAGGAGCTGGTCAAGGTAGTACGAGAACTGGCCGAGAACGCCCGTGTTGCGGTCAGAAATATCCGCCGTGATGGCAATAACGATTTAAAAACCCTGAGCAAAGATAAGGATATCTCGGAAGATGACGAACACCGGGGTCAGGATCTGGTGCAACAGGTGACAAATCAATCTACCGACGAGATTGAATCATTACTACAAACCAAAGAACAGGAATTAATGGAGATTTGATCGCGATATTGATACGGGATCATGACTTCAAAGCTTCAGGCAAAGGTTCCCAGTCACGTTTGCATCATTATGGATGGCAACGGCCGCTGGGCAAAAAAGAGGCTGATGCCACGCAGTTTCGGACACCGTAAAGGTGTCGAAACGACACGGCGTATGGTTGAGTTCTTCGCGCAGGCCGGCATAAAGCATCTCACCCTGTTTGCTTTCAGTAGTGAAAACTGGAATCGTCCCGAAGAAGAGGTGAACAGTTTGATGGAGTTGTTTATGCAATCGCTGAAAAAGTACACCGGCGAGTTGCACGAGCAGGGCATACGTATCCGTTTTATCGGTAACAGGAGCGTATTTTCAGATAGCCTGCAGCAACAAATCGAAGTAACGGAAACAAAGACTTTAAACAACAGCACTATGACTTTGAATATAGCGGCAAATTACGGCGGTCACTGGGATATCGTCAATGCTGCCAGAGTTTTGGCCCGGCAGGTTCAGGCTGGTGAATTGGAGGCGGCCAGTATCGATGAGCGGGTTTTCAAACGAATGCTGGCACTGGGTGATATCCCCGCGCCCGATTTGTTTATCCGCACCGGTGGTGAGCAGCGGATCAGCAACTTTTTGTTATGGCAACTAGCCTATGCTGAATTTTATTTCAGTGATCGACTATGGCCTGACTTTGCAGATGCTGACGCTCGTGCTGCCCTCGATGAATACACACGTCGTCAACGTCGTTATGGTAAAACCGGCGAGCAAATCGAGGCTTCCAACTAGTGCTAGTGCAGCGCATCATTACCGGGGTTATCCTCGTGGTCGTTGTTATCGGCACCATCCTGTTCGCGGATACCTTATGGAGCAGAATCCTGTTCGCTATAGTTCTGTTTACTGCATCCCGGGAGTTGCTGGTACTCACCGTCAAAATGCCTGACATACCTGCCGCTTTGATGGCGGCTCTGTTCGTGATGTTATTTTGGGGCTCGTTGACAGTGGTCAATCCCTTACTGATCTACTGGCAATCGCTGGCAGGACTCGCGCTCTGGATACTGATTTCATTTGGATTACTGGCCTATCGCTATAACGGTAACTGGCCGTTATTGCCCAGAGTGTTGATGCTCGGCATTGGCCTGGATCTATTATGGATATGCGTGCATGACCTCGTATACCTGCAAGAAGTGTATGGTGGGGGGATGCTGCTTTACATGCTTAGCCTGGTGTGGATAGCCGATATCGGGGCTTATTTTAGTGGCCGCAAGTTTGGCAAGCACAAGCTGGCACCAACCATTAGCCCGGGTAAAACCTGGGAAGGCCTGGCCGGAGGTCTGTTTGCCAACCTGGTCTGGATTTTCAGTATTTACCAGCTTAGTTCAGGCTGGGGCATCGGATTACCTCAATTTTTGTTGATCAGCCTCGCAACTTCACTGATCTCGGTGGTCGGTGATTTGTTTGAAAGCATTCTCAAACGGGAGGCCGGGGTAAAGGATAGCGGCAAGTTGTTGCCCGGGCATGGTGGAATGCTCGATCGCATCGATAGTGTGATTGCGGCAGCGCCGGTTTTTGCCGCCGGAATTTTCATAGTGAACCCATTGTGAAGCAGCTGACAATACTTGGCGCAACGGGTTCGATTGGGCAATCCACGCTCGATATCGTCGCACGTCACCCGGATCTTTACGCAATATATGCGCTGACTGCGAATAGCAATCACCAGAAAATGCAGCAGTTGTGCCGCCAGTTTAAGCCTCCTTTCGTGGTGATGCGCGACGCCGAAAGTGCACACTGCCTGGCGCAAGCGATAGCAGATCTTCCTACCGAGGTTCTGACAGGTGAGGCAGGCCTGACCGAGGTGGCCGCAGCTGACAAAGTCGATGTGGTGGTTGCGGCGATTGTCGGTGCTGTGGGTTTGATGCCGACCCTGGCCGCGGTTCGTGCGGGTAAGCGGATACTGCTTGCCAACAAGGAAGCGCTGGTTATGGCGGGCGCCCTGTTTATGGATGAGGTGCAGCAACATGGCGCCGAGTTGTTGCCGGTAGATAGTGAACACAATGCAATATTTCAATGTCTTCCTGGCGGATCTATCGATCAAGGTGTTGCTGCGCAGGGGGTGCGTAAAATCATTCTGACTGGTTCTGGCGGGCCGTTTCGGGATTTTGATCTCGCAGATCTGGAGGATGTAACCCCACAACAGGCCTGTGCCCATCCAAACTGGGATATGGGACCAAAAATCTCGGTGGATTCCGCAACCATGATGAATAAGGGCCTGGAAATGATTGAGGCCTGCTGGATGTTCGCCGTGGATCATGCGGATGTCGAAATCCTGTTACATCGGCAAAGTATTGTTCATTCCATGGTCGCTTATACTGATGGGTCGGTAATCGCACAAATGGGCAACCCCGATATGCGCACTCCGATTGCCCATGCGCTGGCCTGGCCCGATCGTATCGAAAGCGGGGTTGAACCACTGAATTTGTTGCAGGTCAGTCAATTAGACTTCACACTCGCGGATGAGATCCGTTATCCCTGCCTGGCATTGGCGCGAGAAGCCTGGCACCAGGGTGGGACCAGCATGGCAGTGCTGAACGCCGCCAACGAGGTTGCGGTTGAGCATTTTCTAGATAGGCGAATCAAATTTACCGAGATACCGAGATTGATTACTAACGTTATGGAACAAACAGCAACTGGGCCGGCAGATATGCTGGAGGGGATTTTGCAAGCAGATTCCAGTGCGCGACGCCTGGCGCGTGAACTGGTCAAACCTGGAGCCTGATGGTTATGGATTTCCTGGGTATCATTTACAGCATTCTCGCCTTTATCGTAGCTATTGGTGTTTTGGTAACCGTGCATGAATTTGGCCATTTCTGGGTTGCGCGCAAGCTAGGAGTCAAGGTGTTGCGATTCTCGGTTGGATTTGGCAAGCCTTTGTGGCTCTGGAAATCGGGCGTAGATCAGACTGAATATGTGATTGCGGCGATCCCGTTCGGCGGTTACGTCAAAATGCTGGACGAGCGTGAAGGCGAGGTCGAGGAGCACGAGCAGGCACGAGCCTTCAATCAAAAATCGGTGTGGCGCCGTATTGCCATCGTGGTCGCCGGGCCCGCATTCAACTTTTTGTTTGCGATAGTTGCGTATTACCTGATTTTTCTGGTTGGAGTCAGTGGCGTCAAACCGGTCATCGGCGAAATCAGTAATCCCAGCCCAGCCTATACAGCAGGGGTTCAGCAAGGCGATCTTATCCTTGCGGTGAATGGAATAAAAACTTCAAGTTGGGAAAGAGCCCGTTTCGCGATGCTGGAAGAATCGATAAGTGCCGAGCAGATCGTTTTGCAGGTACAGGGCCAGGACTTGCAGATTCGCGACAAGGTTATTGATATCAGGGCACTGGAGCTGTTGAAAGAAGAGCAAATCAATCTGATGCGAGATCTGGGAGTATCTGCCTGGAGACCTGATGTACCACCGATTATCGCCGAAGTCCTGCCAGATGGCGCAGCTCGGCAGGCCGGTCTGCTGGCCGAAGATAAAATTATATCGCTCGACAATGTTGTTATCGTAAATGCTACTCAATGGGTGAATCACATTCGTGCCAATGCGGCAACGGAAATGGCACTCAGGGTGTTGCGAGAAGGCGAGGAGGTCGAGCTGACAATTACCCCACGCAGTCGTACCGAAGCCGGTGAAACCTATGGTTACATCGGGGTTCGAAATCGAATCGAAATCCCCGAGGCTGTACGTCGTGAAATGATGGTTACCGAACGCTACGGTCCGTTGCAGGGAATCGCAGAAGCCGCGGACAAAACCTGGCGCATGACCTGGCTTACGTTGCGGGTGTTGGGTAAGCTCGTTACCGGTGAGGCGAGCGTCAGAAATCTAAGCGGTCCAATTACGATTGCGCACTATGCTGGAGTTTCAGCGCGCATAGGGCTGGAACCGTTTCTTGGCTTCCTTGCGATCATCAGCATTAGCCTGGGTGTATTGAACCTGCTTCCGGTACCGATGCTGGACGGCGGTCACTTGTTTTATTACCTGGTTGAAATTTTCAAGGGCAGTCCAGTGTCGGAACAAACAGAAATTATCGGGCAGAAAATTGGGATCCTGCTGCTCTTTGGGTTGATGTCGATTGCCATTTATAACGACTTGCTGCGTCTGGTAGAGTAAATTTGAGAATTTCTGTCTGGATCAGTACTTTGGTACTGTTGTCGGTGTCTTGCTGGGTGCAAGCCGACAGCTTTGTAGTCGAAAGTATCGAAGTTGTCGGTAACAAAAAAATCACAATTGGCACGGTGTTCAGCTATTTGCCGATAAATGTGGGTGAAACGCTGGAAATTGATCGTACCCCCACAATCATCCGCGAGCTTTACTCGACCGGTTTCTTCGACGATATCGAATTATTAAGGCGCGATAATGTTTTAATCATTAAAGTCGTAGAACGACCTTCGATAGCAGAAGTTAACTTCGAGGGTAACGATGATATAGACGATGAGTCACTGGAAAAGGCGCTGGATCAGGTCGATATAGCTAAAGGACGGATATTCGACGAGAACAAGCTTGAGAAAATTCAGCTTGAACTGCAACAGGTTTACTATTCACTGGGAAAATACGCTGTCAGCATCGACGCCCAGTGGCGATCTCTCGATGAAGATCGAATTGCGATAGATATTACAATATCTGAAGGTATCTCTGCGACCATAAAATCCATCAATATCATCGGTAACCGTAATTTCGACGAAGACGATTTACTCGATGTCTTTCAACTCGAGACAAGCAGTTCAGGCATATTCGCCGATGATGAGTACTCGAGCTCGAAACTGGTCGCAGATCTGGAGTCGCTAAAATCATATTATCTCGATCGAGGCTATATTCAGTTTCAGGTGAATTCTCAACAGGTAACTATTAGCCCTGATCGTAAAGACATTAACCTATCCATCAATATTTTCGAAGGTGAGCAATATTCGATAAGCGGTGTTGAGATGGGAGGTGAAATGGTGGTTGATGCCGCGGAGTTGCGTGCCCTGATCAGCTTCCGTAAGGGAGATATTTTTTCTCGCAAGGAAGTAAATAAAGTAATCACCGCTATGCAAAAACGCCTTGGTGAGGACGGATATGCGTTCGCCAACATCCGCATTTTGAATGATGTCGATGAGCAGAATAGAACGGTATCATTGCAGTTTCTTGTCGACCCCGGCAAGAAAATGCGCGTTCGCTATATCACCTTCAGTGGTAATGAAAAAACTCAGGATACCGTGCTGCGTAGAGAAATGCGTCAACTGGAAGGTGAAGTCTATACCAGTTCAAAAGTTGACCGTTCGCGGGTGCGGCTACAGCGTCTGAACTATCTTGGTTCGGTTGATATCAAACCGGTAAGAGTACCCAATTCGGATGATCTGGTTGATCTCGAGATTGCGGTGACCGAACGATTTTCAGGAAATTTGAGCGTCGGTCTCGGTTTTGCTCAGCAGCAGGGTATAATCTTTAATCTTGGTTTCACGCACGAAAACATCTTCGGCACGGGTAACTCGGTCTCACTTGCATTCGATAATTCCGCTGCCTCGCAGCGTTATTCATTCAAGTACGAAAATCCCTATTACACGCCGGACGGAGTCAGCCGAGGTTTCAATTTCAGTTACAGTAAAACCGATGCATCGGAAAACAATACCAGTAACTATCTGATCGATCGCATAACCGGGTCAATTGATTACGGTATTCCATTATCGGAGTACAACCGGCTCAGGCTGGAGGTCGGTGCGATGCAAAATGATTTCAAGACTACCAGCTCGTCGTCAATCGAAGTGATCGACTTCGTCGTCGACAATAGCGATAAATACGATGATTCTACACCCCGGGAAGATGTGAATGGCGACAAATTCGAGACTGCATTTGGCATAATCAGCTTGTCCAAAGACACGCGTAACCGGAGAATATTTGCCGATTCGGGAAGTCTCAATAGTATTTCGCTTGAACTCCAGGCCGGTGATCTCTATTACTATAAGGCGAGATATCGCCATTCCACCGCTTTTACGTTGAGCGAACTCTTTACGCTCGACCTGAAGGGTCGGGTTGGATACGGTGATGGATATGGTGATACCAATGATTTGCCGATATACGAAAAGTACCACGCGGGTGGCGTGCGTTCGGTCAGGGGCTATGAATTTAACAGTTTAGGACCAAGGGACAGCGAGGGTGACGCCGAAGGGGGTAACCTGCAGGTTATAACCACTGCAGAAATTATCTTCCCGATCGAAGCTCTGGCGAGTTCAGATACCTTCAGGCTTGGGTTATACTTTGATGCCGGAAATGTATTCGAGGATGTTGATGATTATGAGACTAAGGAAATGAGACAGGCAGTCGGAGTATCCGCCAAGTGGTTCTCGGTTATTGGTCCCCTGGAGTTCAGCTACGCGTTTCCGCTTAATGACGAATCTGGTGATGACACCCAGCCATTTCAGTTCTCGCTTGGAGCATCGTTTTAGTGATGATTTTGAACAGAATTATGCCCCCAATTCTTGTGCTCTTGTTGCTGGTTACGATGCAAACAGCAGCGGCGCAGAACCCGGGGTACAAAATTGGTTTCGTAAATACCGCGCGCGTACTCAAGGAAGCTCCGCAGGCACGAGAGGTCGAAGAGCGGCTCAAGGCAATTTTCGAACCACGCGAAGCTCAGCTGAAGGAAGAGCGGCAGGAAATTCTGGCGCTGGAAGAGCAGTTGAAAACGGATGCTGAGCTCAGTTCCAACGCGCGACGTAAACTGGAGCGAGAGATCCGACTCAAGGTCAGCCAGTTGAAGTTTCTGGAGCAGGAGTTTCGTGAGGACCAGAACCTGCGCCGTAACGAAGAAATTCGTAATTTGCAAAAAGTTATTTCCAATGTACTGAAAAAGCAGGGGGATAATGGCGAATTCGACCTGATACTGACAGAGGGCGTAAGCTATGTCTCCGAACAGATCGATATCACTGCGGAGACGATCGAAATGTTAAAGCAATTGTCAGACAACAATGCAGAAACTCGGTAGCTAACCCCAGATATTTTGCTGATACTTAGCCCAGGCGGCGCATTTATAATTACATGAGTCTAAACCTGCAACAAATGGCCGAGGCATTGGGGCTTGAATTCCGGGGCGATGCTGATTTGATGATCAACGGCGTAGCATCGTCTGGATCTGCGACCGCAAGCGATTTATGCTTTATTTTGTCTGTGAAATATGTCGAAGCTGTTAACGCGAGCAATTGCAGCGCTGTCATTTCGCCTCCTGAGCTTG
>Ga0255040_10000071_pt1 | contig 20517 bp, 37 predicted proteins | sample BC1_12_2_MG_FD_181711 | JGI IMG/M metagenome (GOLD analysis project Ga0255040, IMG submission 181711) | Seawater microbial communities from Strait of Georgia, British Columbia, Canada - BC1_12_2 | ecosystem: Environmental > Aquatic > Marine > Strait | place: Canada: British Columbia | collected... | reverse complement strand
TGCTACATTAATCGCTGCTTCACCATTGCCAGCCAGTATATCAATATCACTGCCACGAATAACAAGGTTTCCTGTGCCGCTTTCCTCAATGTATGACTTATTATTTGCTGAATTATGGTAAATCTGCAGGTCAGACCCAGCGCCGAAGATGGCTTTGTCGTTGTCGCCGAAGGTAAAGTCGGCAGATGTAGAACCGCCGTCCATCGTGACTGTCCCGGTCACATCCACACCCGTGGCAGTCGTCGCCAGCTTCGCGCTATCTGCATAAGACAACGTACCAGCAGCAGTCTTACCGCCAATCGCATTTACAACCGTGTCAAGCGTATCAAGATCAGTGTTGATCTTTTCGCCCCAAGTATCCTCAGATGCACCGATTTCTGGCTTCGTTAAGCCATATGCTGTGGTCGTTGTATCAGCCATGATATTCTCCTATGCGGCGTTAGCCTGTACGGCGTCAGCCTTATGCGGCGTCAGCCCAAGTTTCGCTTGAAGCCGAGGCGGGTGTCCAGTCCGTTGATGTAGGGGGAACAGCCGACCAGCTTTCTGGCGTGCTGCCTGCATCTTGCCACACTTTGCTTGACGGATCAACACCAGTCCAAACTTCAGGTGTGTCAGGGATCGGCTCCCACTTCTTAACAGCATTGCACGTCGTACTTAAAAGAGTGCTAATTAAAGCACCGCCCGACTGAACGCGGTTGCACGTTGCTACAGATGTTAGAACGCAGGCAATGTCAGCGCTGCTAATGTAAATCGCCTCAGCTGTAGCCGACGTGCTGCACGCAGCAGATGTTGCAGCCGAAGTCGGCCTCACGCGAACTATGTCAGCGCTGGTGGTTGACGCAGCGGCAATTGAGCCATCTGCCGTGCGAACACGGTTACAGTCAGCAGACGTAGTTGAGGCGCAGGTTGATGCTGCATCGCTTTCACGCACGCGCTGGGCTGCGGAAGTCGCCGTTGTGGATGTCGTGCTGGACGCAGACGCTTCACGCACTCTAACGGCCTCTGATGAGGTCGTAGACACGCTCACAACGATAGATGCGTCTAACCTAACACGAACCGAAGCCGCAGCCGTCGTTGTCGTGATAATAATCGTGCCAGCGCCGTCAGTGACAAAGCCGTCAAGCCCGTAGTTATACGAGCCGTATGTAGCCCTGCCGTAGCCAGAACGATACTCAGCCATTAGTCAAGCGTAACGTCGAGATCACCCGCCGGGAGCCTAAATACATCACCCGTGTCAATCGCTTTGCTGGTGGTCAGCGCTGCGTAAGCAATCAAGTTGCCGCCAGACGCCGCGTCAAACACGCCAACGTCAGTCACCGTGCCATAACCCGCTGTGGCAACTGGCCACTCAATCGCGGCAGTATTAGAAGCCGTGTTGCCAGAAACAGCAAACGTAACAGCCTGACGCGCATAACCGCCGCCAGATACTTCAGTTCCGCCGCCGGGATCAGATGGCGATGCAGTGTAAAGTGCAATATGCCACTCAGTCGGGCGTGTTGCGCTGCTCGTCGTGAAGACCCAAGTTAAAACTGTGGTCTCAAATGTGTTTGAAAAACTCATGTTAGTAAGCCCTTATTTTCATGCGACGGCCTGATCCGCCAAATTTAGCTTTTTCACCTGACATGTTTATAGCATCAATCGCGCTTTGATACAAAGCCGCCCAAATTTGCAGGCGCGCATCATCCTTTAAGTATGGCGCGGAATGTATAAGCGAGCCATACAAGTATGCGTCAGGAAAATACTCCAGCATCCAGTTGGATGTATTGCTGTCAGACAGTGGCTCAATGCGCGCGTTGTAATACAACTCCGCTGTGTAAGTGCCGGCGGGCGCAGGGAAGATCTCAATCTCACCAGCAGTAATCGCATAGTAGGCTGGCTCGCCGCTGGTGTTAGCTCTCTGATATTTGCGGTCAAGCAGCTGAAACTGACTGATTAATTCAAGCGGGCGTGATTCGCCTGACGTAATGTAAAACCGAATAGCCTCAAGGAAGTCAGCAGGGATTGCGCTGTACTGCGTGTCAAGCTCCGCAGTGCTGCGCTTCTCTTGCCGCCAATGACGCACTTGACGCTGCATGTCAGCCTCGGCCAGCGAGATAAATGTCGGAGTAACTGAAGCTAAATCATCACGGTTGAGAAAGTCCGTAATGTTAGATTGCAGCTCTGCGTAAGTTGTGATTGCCATTAATTGTAACCTATCTGCTTGAGATAATTGTTAAATACAAATGAGGCTTGCTCTGGGTTCTGCAATACAGACTCGTTGCCCATTCTTTTCATAATATCAACAAACTGCGGGAACGCAGGGTGCTGCATTATGGGCGACTGCATGGTTTGGCCCATAGGGCCATAACCCGCAGCACCTAAATCTGTTTTTTTCTCTAAAAAATCTACAACATTTGCTGAACGTCCATATCCTGTAGATTGCATTTTTAACCTAGGGTCTCTTTGATTGGCTATTGCGTTAGCACCCCCACGCTTGGCTTCGTCGAGCCTTGCAGAATAAATTGCATCACGCGGGAGAAAGTTGCTTCCAGCACGACTACGGTTTGCCATTTCCATATCAGATAGCTGACTACCTAAACTTGGCGTCGTCTGAGACGCACGATTACGGTTTGCCATTTCCATGTCAGAAAACTGGCTGCCTAAACTTGGCGTCATCTGAGCGGCACGATTACGGTTTGCTCTTTCCATGTCAGAAAACTGGTTATTCGCCAACAAACCCGGCTGGGCCATAGGTGCGCTGCCGGGCATAGTGCGAGCAGCCATAGACTGCGCAGCCTCTTGCTCCGCTACTGTGCCAGAAGCGTTCAAACCACCGCCGTCAAACAAATCAACGTACCAAGGAACATACTCTCGGGTCTGCTCGTTAAAGTAACCCGGCAAGCTATCTTTGTTCGTAATGCCAATCATCTCATCGCCAATTGCGCCAGCCTGCGCTGCTCTGCGTGTGCCTAGCAAAGACTGTAACCCGCCAAGGCCAAGCTCCTTGCTGCGCTTTGACGAAAGATCGCCTAGAAAGTCAAAAATGCCCATAACTTATTTTCCGTATTTTTTCTTCAAGCAAGTTCCAGCACGTTTGCAAGCGGCGGGGGTGGGGCAACCTTTACATGGCGTCATATCATCAATCCTCATTTTTCTGCACATTAGCACATTTATTTGACAAAGGCTATGCAGGGGGTATTTCCCGCAATATCACAGTTCGCCTAAATCATCCATAACCTTCTGCATACGGTGGTTTAGCTTCCAATGTCCAGCACGCCACCTCGCCGCATACTGCGCATCCTCCAAGCTCAATCCCTTACCAATATACGTTTTGATCCACTGGTTCATGCGGATGTTCTTCATCTTAGGCGATAGTTTGTGAAACGGAACTTGCTTCATGCAATACCTTTTAAGTTACGTTTAATAGTTTGCTTCCAGCTTAACATGGAGCCAGACAATGCAGTTGCAGCATCGCTGGCCATTGTCAGGCATAACGCGTCAGCAAGGTCAGGAGAGCGAAGCCCGCGCTTGCGCATCTCATCCTTACTCTCAGCTTTCATCTTGCCGCCGGGAGTAAACCCGTAGCGTATCGCAGTTAGCTCTGCTAGCAATTGATCGTCGTTCGGTAGCTTGCATGACCTATCCTCTAGCCAACCCTTTGTTTTAAACCAAAGTTCTGCGCGTAAATTCATGTATGTGCTGCCCATAGCAGGGGCCTCGCCAACATTAATACCACGCACAGGAGCGCCAAGCTCACGCAATCTATCAACAACACCGCCGCCAACGCCAATACTGTCAACAAGTATTTCCTTTGGCCGCATAGAAGGCGGCAAGCCTTCGTATTCGGCCATCACACGCCCGACAGTCTGCATCAAGTCCAAGCCCTGCCATGACGTAATCTCAGTCACAACATTGCCATACCGCTTACACAGCGCAGTCTTGTCCGCACCAAACCGAGCCACGTCCAAGCCCCAAATAGGCTTCTCGTCAGGCGTGACCTCAATATCACGGCGAATAGCGCTCTCAACCAAGTGGAACGGAATAATCGTGTCGTCATCCGCCATGGGAAACTCGCCAAGAACACGAATGCGAAACGCATTGCTATCCTCGCCATACCTTGAACGCATCTCGTCAACAAACTCGTCAGACACAAGTGGGCTATCTACGCACGACCAGCGCCTAGTCCACCAACTAGATGCCATGCGCGTCTGGCTTTCGTAAAACGTGCCAGATGAGCGCGTCGGGTTGCTCAGCAAAATCGTAGTCGCTGAGTGGCCAGACATTGACCCAGCAGCAGCCTCAAATACCTTCTCAGGCACACCAGAAGCCTCGTCCACAACTAACAGCACATTCTCCGAGTGTACCCCAGCCAACGCTTCCGGCGTCTCTGCCCGGCTTGTTCTAGCCGAAATAAACGCCTCGCTCGGAGCAGCCATTAGCTCAACCCTGTCTGACTTAACCGTAAGCAAAACTTTAAGCTGGTCCGGCAGCTCATTAATCCAGCGCTTCAGCTCCGCAAACAACGCGTCAAACAACTGGCCAGACGTGGGGGCCGTGACTACAACCTTATTCGGAAAGCGCAGCAGAACAAACCAAAGCATAGCCCATGATGCAGTCGTAGACTTGCCCGTGCCGTGTCCAGACCTGACGCTCATCTTGCGCTCGCCATCCGCTAGCGCGTTCAAAAACTCGGCCTGATAGTCGTATGGCGTTGCGCCAAGCACCTCCGTCACAAATAACGCAGGGTCATCGCGGTAACGCAGCACAAACTCCTCAAGCGGGTTATCATTGCTCATCCGTGACATCCTCATAATCAACGTCAATTGCGTGGGCCTCACGCTGGCGGTCCTCAGCATCAATCGCGGCAAGATCAGAATTAACTTTGCGCAGCGCGTCTAAGTGCATGTCGCTCACAGATATGGTCACGTTTGTCTGGGGCCTGCTGCCGTAACGCTCCTGATTGTAAGAGCCAGCCATAAACTTGCGCCACTGCACCTTCTCACGCGTGGCCGCAATCTCCGACGTGGTACTAGCGCCGTCAAGCGCGTCAACCATGCCCAAGCCCTCCTCAACCAACGCGTCTGCCGCCTCTTGCTTCGCCTTAACCAGCACAGAAGCATACTCAGGGATGGAGTTGATTGATGTGCTGAAATACTGGCGGCTGCACCCATAGTCTGCTGCAAGCTGCGTCATAGTCTTGCCCGATGCCACTTGGTCAAAAATGTATTCTGCGCCGCCCTGCTTCTTGATGTCGTCGAGTATGCGCCTGCGTAATGCCTTGCCTGCCATTTGTCTCACTCCAATTTTATATTTTTTTTACATTGTTTGGGGTGTGAATTGCAAGGGGGTGGGGTGGGGTGGCACCCGTGTGTGTGGATTGTATAATAATAACACTACCCGGCAAATCGTTGACCGGGGGGGGTAAATCATAAGCGCCACCTTATATAAACAGGCACTTGTTTAACATGTTAAGCATTGCGCCACACCTCTGCCATACCTCTGCCCAACACTCGACACATTCAATATATTGCAATTGAACAAGCGTTCAGTTACGCGAGCGCGCTGGTGTGTCAGTGTCGCGCCGTGTGTTGTGGGTAGATAAATCAGCTTGTGACGTAACGTAACTTTGTAAATGTTCGATATATGTCTTGAATATATGCGCAAGATATCTGATACTGATTACACAACACAAACATGGAGACAAACAAAATGGCCTATAACAAACTCAGCACATATAAAACAGCATGGACAGAAGACGCAAACGGCGTCGGCTCTGTTATATACACCAACACCGCAATAGTTTCATGGGACGACGACACAATCACACTCCGCTCCGGCGGATGGGAGACGGTCACAACTAAGCGCAAGATGAACCAAGCAAGCTGGCAGTTTGGCCTTGAATTCGGTGTGTACCAGAGGGATTATACCTGGTTTGTTGACATGCCAGATGGTGACACTGTTTTATTTACGGACGGCATGACATTTTCACGCAATACAAAAAGTGATGCAGCATAATGACACGCCGCCAAAGCAAAGCAATTCGCCAGCAAGTCAAAGCTGCACTAATCCAGATTGGCCTAGGCTTTGCCGCCGGGCTTGCAATCGCAGCTGTATTATTTCTCAACCTATAAGGAAATAAGCAAATGAAAATCACGCAACAACACTTTGACCACATCAAAAGCTCAATCGCCGCAATCTGGACGCAAGATAAGCACGATTGTCACCGCAGCTTTATCGTCAATGAAGGCAAGGCAAAAGACATTGAAAAGCGCCTGCGTCAAGATTGGCTCTATTATGCCGGGCTTTCCGCTTGGATATGTGACAATCTTTATGACTACATGGACGACACGCACATTGATACGGCATTGCGCAAAGTAATGATTGACCTGCAAGCCTAACCTAAGCCCTCTCAATCAAATCGCCCGGCCATCGCGCCGGGCTTTTTCAATGCACGGTCTCACCCTCTGGGCTAATCATTTCGTGCATCTCAAGGATGACCTCGGCAAGCGCTTGGATTTGGCGTTCAACGGGTACGCCAGCAGATAGCTGCTCCTCAACGTGGTCGATCAGCTCGCCCGTCACAATCTCCTGCGCCTCCGTATCCTCGCAAGTGAGCATCATACGAAAGTCAATCTGAAAAGACATTGGCCCGGCTCCTGTAAAAAGACGCCCGGCACGTTTGGGAGCCGTGCCGAGCTAGTTTGCGAGCGATTGGGAGGAGAAGTACCCGCAAGGCCTTTCTAGCCCTTAAACCGGGCTTAGATCAAGCCCTAGGCATATCATGGCCTATCATCCTCACCCGTGCCGCGCTCCTCATACGCTATCAGGAACATGAGGCAGCACGCGGCGTGCCATAGGTGAGATACCTCCGTTTCGCTATCCAGCTCGCTAAACGCAAAATTCCGCGTTGCAGTCTTTCCACCCCACCAAGCCCAGAGGTGACGCATTAACGCGCCAAACACGCGGCCCCAGCGCATTCCCTTTTCCCAATTGCGCGCAGCGTATTTGTCTGCGCCAAAGCCCAGCACTCGCGCCGTGCCGAATATAAACTCCGGCGCAATCAATTCGATTGGCTCCTTGCCTTGGTCATTTTTTCTTGCGTCGTTCATTCCCATTATTCTCCATCTCAAACTTGCGCCGCAATATTGCATCGCGTTCACTTGCATTCCACTTCGGCAATGTCGGATCAAACTTGCGCCGATTGGCGAAGCCTTCCAGCTCCCCCAAATCCCGGCAAGCGTCAAGCCTTGATCTAAACCCCTGCAACCGCTCGACCCCTTTATGATAGCCTACAGGGCGAACGACCGCCTCGCCCTTCTCAATCTTATGCCTGACCCACTTAGCCCAATCAAAAACCATTTCATTAACTCCCATCAACACCGTCCCAGATCATAATCATAATGCCTATAGGCATTTTATGATATTATGATGTGACTGGACCAAAGTAATAATTAAATCATAATTACATCATAATTATCATAATTACACCACCAAGCCCCTTATTTATATGGCTCCACAATTATGATCCAATTATGAAACCATATTTTCTGCCGCGTATAGGCAAAGCAAGGCCGCTTCGGCCCTTCCGTCATCTTTCGCTCGGCCAAAATCGCTGGCGTTGTCTGGAAAGCGCTGCATTGCCAAGCCGCGAGAAACACCCTTGTCACGGCTCAAGCCAAAGTAGCCTTTCCATTTTGCGGGCGTCACAAATTGCACGGGCAGCCTGTTTGCAGCGCATCCCATTTGCAGCATCCCGTAGCCTTCACCGAAGCGAAACATGCTGGACACACCTTGCCCGCGCATTGCGGCCACTTGCTCAATGACGGCAAGGCAACGCTCACCGCTTTCGTTCTGTAGCACGTCCAATAATGCCGGGCAGTTTATGACCGCCTTACCTTTTGGATTTTTCATTACCGGCATGTCATGCACTTCCAGCTTGCCTGTATCGGTCCAGTATAACGCCACGGCCCCGGTAAATCCCGGATCACATCCGTAGATCAGCATCAATCGGCCCTCGGTTGATCGACGTGCTTCACAATATCAGCGGCTTTTTCTAGCGCTGCGCTCCGGCAAAACGCGCTAAACGATAGCCCGGACCGGCGCGCAGCCTCCGATATTACCCGGTCGTATTCTTCGGCAAAGTTAATCAAGCGTTTTTTGTCTGACATTTTATCCACCTTTATATCCACCTTTTCCATTTGATTTGTTTATATATGTTTACAATATCGGGAGCCAGTAAAAAATATACTTGCACAGATGTTTTTTCTATGTTTATACTGTAGGCACAACACAAACAAAGGAATTGAACAAATGACAAACGATACCAAACCATCCGCACAAGACGTTGCCCGCTGGGAAAGCATCAAGCAAAACATGCTTGACCGAGCCGACGTGGTTTCCGGCTTTGCCGATGACGAGCGTGAGGCGCTGCATGAATTGCAATGGACAAGCATGTCCTTGTCCGAGGATGTTTGCTACCTCATGGAATTTAGCTATAGCGATGTTATTGAATTTTGCCGCGCAGCAGATTTTCTTTGCGAGGAATATAGCTGGAACACCTCCGAAAATGAGGACAAGCGCGACATAGGTAGAAAGTCGCTTGCTCTTGCTGAGGCTTTGCGCGGCGATGCTGGCGATGGTCCGCGCCTTTCTTTCGGACAAGCCAAAGACTTTGGCGGCATTTATCCCCGTATCACTAGCCTTTTGCGCACGCACCCCAACAAATTCCAAATGGAACGCTTTGCCGAGCATGGCATCACATGGGAGGGCGAAGTCGATGAGCATTAAGGTTGGATTGCCCGACGTGACGTTTAATGCTTTGTGCAAGATCACAGAGATTGACCGCGAGTTTATTGGCTCGCCAGATTATATGGGTGTTGCGCAGTTTTGGGATTGGCAACACCCGCAGAAAACGCGATTGAGCCGTGCATCTGTTTCTGCCCGGCGCAAGATACATCACGCGCTTGTGAAGGATGGGCTTGACTTGAATGGCGACACTGGCATTCACCGCTCAATTATTTCCATTGTGCTGGAAAAAGAGGAGCAAGGGCTATGAAAGAACCTGAAAAAAGTATTGCCAAATGCACGAACGATTTTGTGGAAGCCCTGCCCGAAAGTATGAGCAGCCACCATTTAGGCGCTGTTTTTTGCACAATTTTTGATGCATTTAACCTTCACCACGCTAAACGCGCTCATATTTGCGAAAGCGTTTTAAATGCCATGCTTGAGGCTGAAATGCGCGACGATGAACGCGCAGCCCAAGCCGCTGACGATGCAATTGCGCGAGCTGCCGCGAAGGCTCGCAAGTGATTTGGTCTGAGTATCTGCCGACATTTTTGCTACAAATGTTCGGCCCTCCTGTTGCTGCTTACAACCGGGGCGATGCTCACGCCAATGCTGCGCCGGAGCCTATTTGTTCCTTCTGGGTTCCGGCGCATCCAAACGAAGAGCCACCGTTTTAGATAGGACGCGCTATGCTTGTACACCTGACGCCAAAAGAGGTCGCACAATGCCACCAAGCCGCAGCAATGCGCTGGCAATTGGCCCGTGCTTCTGGCGTTGTTAATCAGCGCAGGGACAAGGGTAGGTCAGACGCTGATTTGGATCTGCTAGGCGTCAAGGCAGAGTTGGCCGTGTCGAAGGTGTTTGGTCTCGACCACATCCACGCCGTCGGCGTAGATGATGGTCGAGACGTTTGGCTGGATGATATTTCTGTTGACGTTAAGGCCACGTTCTACTCTACCGGGCGGCTACTGTTTAAGAAGCGCGAGGCGTTCAAGGCTGACTGCTCTATTCTGGTTTGCCAGCAATCGCCTGACCGGATGCACGTTGTGGGATACATACCCAAGACGCATTTTATGGATCAGGCGTATGAGATTGACCTTGGCCACGGCAAAGGCTGGGCAATGGATCAGGAAAATCTATTGCCGCTTGAGAAATTGTGGGGCATTGCCCGCAGCATAAAACTAAAGGAAAGCAAATGAACAAAATCATCATAACAAACGCGCACGCTCATGGCTTTGCATTTGCCTGCGATACAGAAACACAGGGGCAAGTTTTCATCCCGGTTCACATTGCCGAGGGCTTTGACCTTGCTCCGGGCGATGAGATTGAGGCTGTGCTTGTGCCTAACTATCAAGACAAGTCGGACAAAGGCACGCCTTGGCAGGCTGTGAAGTTGCAGCGCGATAGCATGTCAGACCAGCATGATAATGAAGTTTGCGAAAAAGTAATCATAGATAATTCGCAAACATTAAATAATGAATGGTTAGACGCTGAGATGCTGAGCTATATTCTTTCTGCCGGGTATTACACCACCGCAGAGTTGGCAGATTATTTCGAGATTGACCACAAAACAGCAGGCAACGCAGCCCAGCGCCTATTTAATGCTGGCAAGATTGCAAAGGCAGACGTGTTTAATCGTGTAGGCCAGCAAAGGCCAACAATTATCTTATGGGCTGCCGCTGCTAAGACATTCATTGAGGTGGCGTGATGGACAGACACGGACAAAGTCCGGACATGTCCAGCCTGTCCGTTAAGGGGGTAACAACTTCGGGAAGTCATTACCCCCTTAACAATAGAACTTCTAAAAAATAAAAGAAGTTCCCCCTGAATTAGATATTGCATATGCAAAACATATATGCGAACAATGAGGAAATGGAGGAAAGTATGGAATATGATTGGGAAAAAGACGTTGATTACGACTTTATCGAAGAAATAGTTGACTGCGAGCTTCCAAGAGGAGTTGTATTGGTTGGTCTTGCTCTTGCTAATATGGATAGCGTTGAAGGTTGCCTTATCACTAATCCTATCTGGGTTGGCAGAGATATAGCAAAAATGGACATCTGGAAGGACATTGATGGTGACGCAGAAGAATATTATCAAAAATGCCTCGATGCGGACAGGGAATATTACGACAAGAGGCAAGCGGCTAAAAAGAAGGAAGCACAATGACAATTATCAAATCAGAAGACATGACAAACGAAGAGTATCACGCGCATCATGCGTTTGGCTCAACGTCGGTCAAGACCGCAGCAAACAAAAGCATTGCGCATCTGTTTGGCGCGGAGCGTAAGGATAGCAACGCCTTCGCATTGGGCAGCGCAGTACATGCTATGTTGCTTGAGCCGGAGAAAGACCTGATTGTGCGTGGGCCTGAGACCCGGCGCGGCAAAGCGTGGTCCGACCTGAAAGATGAGTGCGATGCTGCTGGCAAGATATTGCTCACCGAGGCGGATTACACGCTGGCAAATAATATGGCTGACGCCTGCCTGCAAAACCGCATGGCAAATCATTTGCTCACAAACCCGGACATGCTTGCAGAGGCTTCGTTCTTCGCCACTGACCCCGACATTGACATTGACCTAAAGACGCGTCCAGATGGTCTTCTACGCCAAGCTGGCATTGTACTGGACATCAAAACGACCCAAGACGCATCACCAAGGGGCTTTGATCGTTCTGTGCGTCAGTTCGGCTATGATTTGCAGGCTGCGTTTTACATGCACGTCCTAAAACTAAACGGCATTCGCGTTGAGAATTTTATTTTCATCTGCATTGAGAAAGACGCGCCGCACGTCACTGCGTGCCATGAGCTTTCTGAGATGTACCTGCGCCACGCCCACAACCGAATGATTGCCGCGCTGCATGACATCAAGCACGCAGTCGAGACAGAGGAATACGGCACGAATTGGCCAGACTTAAACACCATTCATTTGCCAGCGTGGCTGGACAGTGAAGAGGCGTTTTAACTTATCCCGGTGCAGGGGTGCTGCACAACATTGAGAGGAGTTGCAAAATGCAACACATGATTACAGAAGTCACCGCGCGTTATCCGCGTCTAAATTCCACTTACAAGTTCGATACATATGAGAACAAGTCGGTGAAATGCGATGCGTTTGATGACGGTGCAGCATATGAGATGAGCTTTGTAATGTCCGACGAGAAGGCAAAAGAGCTTCATCGCATCTGCATTGAGGCATATTCTAACGCTGCGGCGCTGGACACAAAGCGCAAATGGCCAGAGAAGCCAGCAATGCTTCCATACAAGCGCAACGATGACGGCGAAGTCGTCGGCAAGTGTAAGCTGAAAGGCGCCTACGGTGGTGACAAGACACAGCCACCAAAGCAAGTTGACGCTCAACGCAATAAACTGCCGGATGATTTCATGCTGACCAGCGGAAGCAAGGTCAACGTCGCAGTTGTTGTTGTGCCATACAACACAGGCAGCCTGAATGGCGTTTCACTGCGCCTGCGTGCTGTGCAGGTCTTGGACCTTGCTGAGATGCAGGGTTCGGATGATCCGTTTGACTCTGTGTCAGGCGGATTTACTGCAACTGCAAAAGCGCCAGAGAACGGTGTGCCAATGGCAAATGACCCGTTCGCTATGCCAGTCTCCACGCCAGCGTCCAACTCTTCATTCGTTGAGGACGAGATACCTTTTTAGGCTTGATACCGTATCATTTCTAATGTATCTGCATGGGCAGGAGGATTTTGCTCATGCAGATACGAACAATAAATCAAGTACCCGGTGCCTTAGCCAACGATTTAGGTGAGGTGAAGTGGCCAGAAAGTAGGAAGCAAATGCCAAATGGTGGATTTAGAACCTATAAGACAAGGTGGGTGAGAGGCACTGAGACTAAGGCGTCATCCTCCGCTAAACATAAGTATTATGGCATCGTCTACAGGGGAAAAAATTACAAAGTTCATAGATTGATATGTGAGGCATTCCACGGACCACCACCAGCAGACAAGCCAATCGTTATCCACATCAATGAAGACGCTCTTGATAACAGGCCAGACAATTTGAGATGGGGTACGCAAAAGGAGAACCTCAATATGCCGAGGTTCATTAAATACTGTAAGTCTCGGACTGGCGTAAACAATCCTCACGTCAAGGGATTGGCCAAGAAGTCAGCCCAGTTAGATCAGAAGAAATGAGGCCAATTATGAACACAGTCTCAGAAAGCAAGTTTCCAGCCGCTCAGTGGAGCGAGTTTGGTCACAGCATCATACGCAATCTTGAGCTTAAAAAGACTGCGCAGGGCGAGTATCACGGTCCATGCCCCTCATGTGCTGGCACAGACAGATTTTGGATCAAAGAGTTCCACGGCGAAGTTATGGTCAACTGCCGCAAGTGTAATGATTACAAATCAATTAAAGATAGACTGCGCGATATGTCATTGTGGCCACAGCCCGGACATACGCCCAAACTGGAGGTGGCAAGAGTTGACATTGATTGGCCAGAGCGTGACGCTATGAGCGACCACCCGTACCTTGAGAAGAAAAAGATTAAGCTGCACAATGCCAAGGTGGACGGCGACACGCTGACCATTCCTATCATTGATGTGCGCGGCAAGCGTGTTGGCGCTCAGTTTATTGATGCTGACGGTAAGAAAAAGTTTTCCTACCAGCTCCCCGTGATTGGCAACTTTAGCGTTATCGGCGGACCCATTCGAGACTTTGCATATGTTGCAGAGGGCTGGGCAACAGCCGCGACTGTGCATGAGGCCACGGGCAAGCCGTGCGTGTTCGCTCTAAATGCAGGGAACATTTTGGCCGTGATCGACAACCTGCAACAAGCCAAGCCAGAAGCCGAGCTTGTTATTGCAGGCGACAATGATGATGCTGGGCGTAAGGAGTGCGAGCGTGCATTCTCTGAGCTTGGCGTTGAGTACATCCTGCCAGACAATGAGGGCTGGGATTACTCCGACGTATGGGTGAACCAAGGCCCGGCAGCGGCAAAGAAGGCATTGACCGTGCAGAGTGTCATGGATCAGATTTTCATGCCGGAAGACGCGATACCCCAACTTAGCCGAAACTATCTTGTGAAAGGCTGGCTTGGCGAGGGGCAAATGTCTGTGATCTACGGCCCGTCGAACGTGGGCAAGTCATTCTTCGCCCTTGACCTTGCGTGGCACATCGCCTGCGGTCAGGAGTGGAACGGCCACAAGGTTATTGGCGGCTCTGTCTTATACCTCGCAACAGAGGGTGGCATGGCGTTCCACAACCGCGTTGTTGCGCTCAAGGCGAAGTATCCCGAGCATAAGAACGTGAAGCTGGCTGTGCGTCCGGCTCCGGTCAACTTGCTTGATGGCGAGGTTGACATGGCCGTGCTTGAAAAGCTGTGCCGCGAGGTGTCAAAAAAGCACGGTCAGGTTAAGTGCATATTCGTGGACACGTTAAGCAGATCAATGGCTGGCGGAAATGAAAACTCGCCAGAGGATATGACAAAGTTCATTGGCAACTGCGATAAGCTGCGCGAGATAACAAGCGCACACTTGGACGTGGTACACCACTCCGGCAAGGATAAAGCCGCTGGTGCGCGTGGCCACTCAAGCCTGCGTGCTGCTACCGATACAGAGATTGAGCTTGACCACGATGAGAACACGGGCCTGCGTATTGCTAAGGCCACAAAGCAACGTGACATGGAAACAGGCGCGACGTTCCAGTTCAAGCTGAACGTGGTTGACCTCGGGCTTGATGAGGATGGTGACAGCGTAACCACCTGTACCGTCATCCAAGCCACAGAGAGCGAGATTGAAGAGGCCAACAAGCCACGCATCAAGGGCAAGAACCAAGTCCTAATCCGCAAGGTGTTCACGCAGTTGCGCGGTGAGGGCGTTGGTCAGCCAAATCCCGGAGGGGTTGGTTGGCCAGAGCCTAGAACGTATTGGGTTATCTCTGAGGAAACTCTGAAAGATCACTTCATGGGCAAGGTCACAACTGCGTCCAACAAGAGCCAAGTCTATAAGCAAGCTGTGGATGCGCTTGTTGGGGCTGGGCATATGGTTTTGAACGACGGCCATGTGTGGTTCACTGATAGCGAAGGCAAATGCAAAAACTTATAAGGAGGAAAGACATGGAAGATTGGATTAACTGCCCAGAATGCGACGGCGAAGGCCAAGTCGAACGGGATGTGTGGGTCAGGCAAAGCTCAACTTGGCACGGCGACTTTGGAAGTCACATGGAAGAATGCGAAGTTTGCAATGGCATAGGCCAGATCGACCCCTTGGAGGATTACCAATGAAAATAGCAGTCTGGTTCTCATGTGGCGCCGCCAGCGCGGCAGCTCTCAAGCTCACCGTTGATAAGTACGGCGCTGACAATGTATATGCCGTCAACAATCCTGTTATTGAGGAGCATCACGACAACAAGCGCTTTGCTGAAGACGTTGCAAATTGGGTTGGCATTGACATCCAATATGCCGTCAACTCCAAATATCCCTTGGCTTCAGTCGTTGACGTGTTTGACCGCCGCAAGGGTATGGCGTTTCCTCACGGCGCACCATGCACAGTTGAGTTGAAGAAACGCGCCCGCCAAGAGTGGGAGGAAAGCAACCCTGTGGATTGGCATGTGCTTGGCTTCACAGTTGATGAGCGTAACAGGCATGATCGTTTCGTTATGACTGAGCGTGACAATGTATTGCCGATCCTGATTGACGCCAACATGACCAAGAACGACTGTGCGGATATGATCCGCTCTGCTGGCATAAAGCTGCCTGAGATTTATGGCCGAGGCTTTCCAAACGCCAATTGCATTGGCTGCGTAAAGGCCACCAGTCCGACATATTGGAACTTGGTGCGCCGTGAATTTCCAGATGTATTTGACCAGCGCGCAGAGCAATCGCGCAGGCTTGGCGCAAGGCTTGTGCGCGTAAGAAATCAGCGCATCTTTCTTGACGAACTTGACCCCCAAGCCAAGGGTCGCCCACTTAAAACCATGCCAGACTGCGGCTTATTTTGCGAGGAAGACGAATGAAATACGACCCAGAAGCTCTCACCCGCCACGTTCTTGACTGCGCCCAGCAAGGTATGTCTCAGATCGAGACAGCAGAATTGCTGCGGGTGTCACCGTCAACAATACATCGTATTTGTTCGGCTGCGAACATAAAACTTGAAAGGAAAAAACGTGAGTACGGACCAAACTCAGATTATTATAAAAAGGCTGGAGCGCAACAACAGCATAATGCTGACGGAGCAGAAAACTCAGATGAGGCCGAACTTGAAGCAGCGACTAGAAGAGCAGCAAGCGCTAATCGACGTGCTAAAGCGCGAGATGCAAAAGACGCAGCAGAGCGATTGCTCGCCAAGCTAGAAGGCGTGACAGATAAGCATGAGCGCTTTGAGATCACATACGGCCACTGCCTATGGGAGTTTGAAACGCTCATGTATCGCCAGCACAAACGTGACCCGCTGCCGTCTGGCCCGCGCAGGGCGACAACTATGGCCCCATCTATGCAGAGAGCAGCTGAGGCCAGCAAGCAGCACAGTATAGACCAAGGCAACCGCCTGTTTGCTTTGATCCCGTATGACCAGCGCGTGACCGCCGCAGAGGCGGCTGAGTTGCTGGGTGATAGCGTGCCGCGCACGTCAAGCTATCTCAAGAAAATGTGGCAGGCGAACAAGGTTTACCGCGTGCGTGATTTTGTCAAGGTTCCGGGCTACACTAAGCACCAATGGCGCTGGGTGTTTAGCAAGCAACCTATTCAACCGTTGAACAACTGTTTTGAGGGTGAGACATGAAATATGGTTCAGTATGCTCTGGCGTTGAGGCAGCCACCGCCGCGTGGCATCCTCTTGGCTGGGAGCCGCAATGGTTCAGCGAAATAGAAAAGTTCCCAAGCGCCGTGCTGGCGCATCATTACCCAGATGTCCCTAACCTTGGTGACATGACGCAATTTAAGGAGTGGCCCATTGACAGATCAATTGACCTTTTGGTCGGAGGAACCCCCTGCCAAAGTTTCTCAGTCGCAGGACTTCGCAAGGGACTTGATGACCCAAGGGGAAATCTCATGCTCACCTATCTTGCCATTGCTGCACAATATCAGCCCAAGTGGTTGGTTTGGGAGAACGTCCCCGGCGTCTTGTCTAGCCAACGAGGACGGGATTTTGGAACCTTCCTCGGGGCGTTGGGCCAGCTCGGGTATGGGTTCGCCTACAGAGTGCTTGACGCTCAGTACTTCGGAGTGGCCCAGCGACGCCGCCGTGTGTTCGTTGTCGGATACCTTGGAGACTGGCGACGTGCCGCAGCGGTTCTATTTGAGCGCGAAAGCATGTCAGGGCATCCTGCGCCGAGCAGAGAAGCGGGGCAAGAAACTGCCCCCACAGTTACACAAGGCGCTCCATTCAGTCGCACAGGCAACCAGCGAGTAGAGGCGGAGGCTATCGTTGCTCAGTGCCTAACAACGCGCACGGGCAGCATGTATGATCCGTTTATGGAGACTTTGCCAATAGCTTTCGGCGCACAAAACAGCGCCAACCAAGGCGACAGCGTGTCAACGGAAGTCACGCCAACGCTGGATAAGAGCAAAACGCCAGCGGTTATGAATGACTTGCAAGTACGCCGCCTGACCCCAACAGAATGCGAACGCCTACAAGGCTTCCCTGACAACTTCACGCAAATACCGTGGCGCAACAAATCAGCGGATGACTGCCCAGATGGCCCTCGATATAAGGCAATGGGCAACTCAATGGCCGTCCCGGTTATGCGCTGGATCGGCGAAAGAATACAAATGGTGGAGAATTTAGATGGATGACAAGGAAGTAGAGCGCATGATAAACGCAGCAGGTCTGATTGGAGCCATCTTTGGCTTCGTCAGCGGCGCTGGCCTAATGGCGGCTGTGGGTATTATATTCTAGTAATCGTGTGGGTGGCTGTGAATGCTGGCACATTTGGCAACGCGTAAACCAATAAACGGTTATTGTTGAAGCCACCCACTCAGACTTTCTAATCAAACCGACGCCGACCCACAAGCGATTATTTGAAGCTGTCCAAAGTTTTTTGCATTGACAGGCTTCCGTTTAAAAGTTCTTCCTGTGAGATATATGTTGTGACACTTGTCACCTCATCACCACGGCAAAAAATCACAGCGTCAAGATGCACCGCGACAAAGGCATAAACGTCTGACCGCTGGCCGTTCTTCTTTTTAACTGTGTGGAATGCGTACCTCTGGCTGTTCTTATGTTTTTTGCTGGCACTCTTCACCTGCAATGTCAGAGTGCGTGTATCCATCTGTATATACGCATCGTGGTCTTTGATTTGGCATAAGGTGCAGAGATAACCTGCAAGCGAAAGTCGGGCGAGTGCCAAATGCTCGCCCGCTCTGCCTACTGCCGCGCTGGCCTTCTGATCTTGGGTGCGCAACTTAGCTAACCTAGCTAAACTAAGCCATGAGCCAAGTGTGGATTTTCTTGCTCTGGTTGCTTCGATCCTCCAGCCCGTGATAGCCGCCATTCACGCGGCGGGTTATGCGCTTGATGGCGTCATCCGTCACGCCCTCATCGGCAATCTTAAACAAGCCATTCTTCTCGAAAAACCACAGCGCAGTCTCAAAGGCATAATCATCTGCCACCAAGTCTGGGTCAGTCATAACATTCGGCAAGCCCATGTCAGATGCAAACGAGCGGTAATTATCGCGCCCGGTGAGCTGAAGAAATCCGCGACCGATAAATAAACTCGCCTGCGCTTCATTCTCGTTTCCCATGCGGCCAGCGTAGACCTTGCCAGCAAGCCCGGTTGGGTTTTTGGCGTAAGGCTCCGCATCCTCAACTGTTGGGAAGCGCGAGGGCCACACAGCCTGTATGCGCTCTGGTGAGCTATAATACAGGCTTTCACGGGTGCGCTTGAAGCCACCGCTTTCGTGTGACGCCTGCCCCATTAAGTGTGCGCCTCGCGCTGGGGATAAATTAAAATACTTTGCGATTGCTCGCGCTGTATTCGGCCCAAACTCGCCATCGGGACTTGACCCGATTTTAGTCTGGAGGTTAGCCATTGCTTTGCTCATGCTGTTCTCGTTTTCGTTGCTGTCTTTTTCTTGGGCTTTTGGCCCTTGGCCACGGCAAGGTTGCTCCAAGCGTTTGGATATTTAACACCCCTTTTAGCAGACATTGCTTTGGCCTTAGCCTTTTGTGCAGGTGTGAGCTTTGCCATCTCATTAAGTCCTCTTCGATTTAGTGCCGCTGCAGTTCCAGCGCTTGCGTGAAAGATTTAGCGGGCTGTTTGGATCAGCCGCAGCCTTTGGAAACTTCTTTTTCTGAGCGGCAGAGCGTGCGCAGTATGCGTCACCCTTTGACGTGCCGGGCTTAACGCGAGGGCCACCGCCCTTCGCTTTGCCAGCTTGGCCGTAGCTAACTTTTTTGCCGCTGGATGTTACTTTAACTCGGGCTTTGCCCTTCGCGGGTGTAGCTTTACTCATGTGTTTTCTCCAACCTTGAAGCAATACGGTTTGACTAAAAAGCCTTTGTCAGCCAGCTCCATCGCAAAGTTCATCGCGTCGGCTTGGCATTCAGCTTCGCTATACCATATATTGTTTGAGTTTGCGATTACCGTGCAAGACTTCGAGTTTAGCGTCTGGCATATCAGGATGGCCGCGAGAAACATTATTTTTTCAGCCCTCTCACTGTGCGGATGCCAAAGCTCGCCGCAATGCTTGCATACATTGCCCATTGGAACCACTGAGGCGCAGCGTCCAGATTGGCGAAACCTTGCGCCATGTAAGGCTGTATGCCCGGTATGAAGCTGCCCAGAACAATGGCTATGAAGGCCACTGTCCACGCCTCGTCTTTCCACGAATTATTGCTGGCCTCAATGGCGGCTTGCTCCCAGCTAATTTCACCCGTGGCGATTTTCATCTTGGTCTCGGCTTCAGCTTTCTTCACGGCAGTCTTGCCGTCAATGTAGCTTGCCGCAAGACCGCCGAGTGAGCCGATTATTTGACCGATCATTTCTTAGCTCCCATAGCGCTAAACCCAAAGAACGCAGCAACAAGGCCAGATATAGCTATGAAGTATGTGGGGGCGATTGTAGCTAAAAGCTGCCCTGTGGTGTCATAGCCCCAGATGTCAGCCGCTACTATGCCAAACGGGTATATTAGCAACCCAAACAGAGCAAACCACGTCATCCGCAGCTGCGCATCGCGCTTGTGGTCGGCGTCTTCCATGCGGAGGCGACGGTCTTCTAGCATCAGCTCACGCTCATCTACGTCAATCTTGCCATTGCCGTTAAGGTCATATTCAGTCATTGGCTAACTCCAATTTTAAAGCATTGCAGATATTCGTTATTTTTAGTTACTAAAACAGACGCCTTGCCCAGCGCGTCAAAGCACTCTTTCTCGCTGCCATACTGGCCCACCTCAAAGTGTATAACCTGCGCCGTTAGCTGGAACCAAAGAAGTAGATACATCACATCACCATTTACCGTGCTTTACGCCTAAGAAGAACAAGACCGCAATCAGCGAACCAAACCCAGCAACCAATAGAGCTATTCCGACCGCCCAGTTTATACAGTTGTCAATAAACTCTTGCTTTTTATATACCAGCTCTTGCTGGCGCTTGCGTTGCTGCCCCTCAATTTTTACGATGGCCTCCCAAGCGCTTGGCCCGTAATGCCATGAAATATGGCTTCGTAGGTCTTCTCGATATTCAGCCAATTTCTGCTTTTGCGACCATATCTCAAGAGCGTTGGCCTCATTGTCGCTAAACATTTTGTACAGTGGCGGCTTCTGCGACTTCTTTTCCAAAAAGTCCAAATCAGATGCGGCCT
>Ga0255040_10000070_pt1 | contig 20525 bp, 38 predicted proteins | sample BC1_12_2_MG_FD_181711 | JGI IMG/M metagenome (GOLD analysis project Ga0255040, IMG submission 181711) | Seawater microbial communities from Strait of Georgia, British Columbia, Canada - BC1_12_2 | ecosystem: Environmental > Aquatic > Marine > Strait | place: Canada: British Columbia | collected... | reverse complement strand
GTTTATGCTAACTATGAAGACAGGTTACGAATATACAATTGAAAACTAAGAGCTATGAAATTTACAAAAGAACAACTGGAGATTATCGCTTACTGCCTATCACTTTGCGAAAGTGACTTAAATATATCTACTCAGGTTAAAACGCACCAGATACTCGGTACGCTACAGCAGAAAGGTATATGGGGACACATCGAAGATTAACTGATGAGACTTCAATAGTCGAAACTGCCGAAAGGCAGTCTTAATCATTAAAAATTATTTATTATGAGACAATTTGAAATTTTAAGAGAAAGAATCTCATCACGTGGTGGTGGAATTGAAATTAGCCTAACTCCGTTTGGCTATGATGACCAGAAGATGACAACCTATTGCAACTACCTTGGTGGTGGTATGCTTGGTGCTATCCAGAACGACTGCACCATCTTTGACTGGGGAAACGACACCAAATTAACAGAGGTATCTGAAGAACTAAACCAGGTGTTCGCTGAGCTCCTGGGTATTGACTATGAGTTTAACCAAGTCCTACCAGTATCGGCCTACTAAACAAAGAACTATGACAAATAAAGATTTTATCTGGCTCTGCAATGAGCATAACATAAACCCCTCAATAGTTATGGAAGACGAGGGAGCAATACAAATATTAAAAAAATTTAAGGGCACTGTACTTCAGCAGATGGCTCTTAACTCATATCTAACTAATAACTATTAATATGAAAACAATGTACAAAGTAGTAACGATGGACCAGTTTGGTCTCAATGTAACACAAGAAGATGGGTTTAAAACCCCAGAAGAAGCACAGCAAGAGGCAAAGGAATGCATCGAAAGATGGGGAGAGTTTGGTCAAGATTTCTGGGTAGAGCCATACGAACAAGAGCCATACAAAGAGCCAAAGCAGTACGCTTACCCAAACTCAGTAGATGGGTGGGAAGACATTTACCCAACAAGAGATTAACTGATGAGGATTTATTATCCGAAACTGCCGAAAGGCAGTCTTAATCAGGCGAAAGCCACAAAAACTATTATTATGAATGCTATTATCAATGAATTCAAAAATGCTCAATCTGTATCTCATAAACTCGGCTTTGTTCTGTGTGGAGTGCTGTTCGGTTTGTTCTGTGTAACACTTCCTATGCTGGTCGCTGACCTCATCATGAATGGTGCACCAGGCAACTTCGGAATTTACGGATAGGTTAACTGATGAGTCCTTACAGGACGAAACACCTGAGCAATCAGGTGTCTTAATCTTAAAAAATTATTATTATGACAACAAAAATTGAATTGAAAACAGGCTATTCAAACGGATATCTTCCAGAGGGAGTAACCTACAAGAACTACACGATGTTGGTAGCAATTGCCAACTACTCAGAGAACGGCTCATGTGTGAGCACAGCTAACATTATTCTAGATGAGAACATTGGCATAAAAACAAAACAACGAGAGCTAAACTCTACAGGTGGATTTATGTCAGCCGTAGCTACAGGAGATTTTAAGACTGCATGGTACAGAGCAGATTATAAAAACCGACAGGCATTAATCCAAGGGTTAACCAATGACGAAATAGAGCTATGAGAAACGAAGTTTACATAGATTTTATGAACAAGGACAATGGTTTTAAAACTGAAAGAAAGTATTTTAAAACCTATAAAAATGCTCATGTATGGGCATTAAATAACTTTGATAAGTTTGACCATGACATGATAAGTTATACCGAGTACGAAAAACCAATTAAAAACTAAAATTATGGACGTTAAATGGAATAATGATACTATAGAGTATTTTAAAAACCGAAACAAAACTGAATGTGAAGAGCAATATATAAGAGAAGTACAAAATTTCGTTAAATACGATGTTGTTGCTAAAATGGGTGAAACCTATGAAATGTTAGTAAACGATTTAATAACTAAAACAAAAAGATAATTATGAGTAAATACAGCAATTGTTGTGGAGCACCACCATCGTGGTTGAGTGACTCCATGTGTAGTGACTGCCAGGAGCATGCAGAATTCTACACACAAACCGAAGACCAAGAAGATTAACTGATGAGTCCTCATAGGACGAAACGGCCTCTGGCCGTCTTAATCTTAAAAAATATTATTATGATAACAAAAACACTATCTATGAAAAGTCATTGGAACAAGACGTACAAGACTATAACAAAAGAATTTAATGACGAACAACACCTGAACAACTACATAGACTTTATGGAGTCCAGAGGGTACAAGACAATTGGAATATTTAACAACTAAAAACAAACATTATGAACTACGAAAGTAAACTAAAAAAAGTACAAGACCATTTCAATTTTAAATTGACTGATGACTACAATAGACCAGACTATGCAATTTATAGCCAGAGCACTGCTGATGGTTATGAGGTCTTCGTGGCACATGAGCCAGATACACAATTGAATATTGAGGAAGATGTTTTCTACTACGACAGCGACCTGGCTGAACGACTCGAAGAGGTTATAAGAGACTATGAACATGAGACTGATGAAGAGTATATCATATACGTTGATGACCTTGATTACGAGTGGATTGAGTACGCTATTGATGAAATACTTGAGGACATAGAAGATTAACTGATGAGTCCTAAGAGGACGAAACGCACTTCGGTGCGTCTTAATCTTAAAAATTATAATTATGAAAGACAACAAATTAATCGCAGAATTTATGGGTATGACTTATGGAGACACTAACGATGACTCAGTAATGATACAAATGACATCTCAAGGGAATGAAGTAGTGCCTATTGAATCAATGAAATACCACATCTCTTGGGATTGGCTAATGCCAGTGGTTGAGAAGATTGAATGTACTAAAACCGATGATGAAGATAACTCAGATAGTTTTTTTAATGTAATGATTGAGGTATTTGAATGCAACATAAATGGTCGAGATATATGTATATGCGAAAATGGTAACACTAAACTTGAAGCTACCTACCGAGCAGTAGTAGAATTTATAAAAGATATCAACAAGAGATTAACTGATGAGACTTAAGTAGTCGAAACCGCAGATATGCGGTCTTAATCATTAAAAATTATAATTATGTTACACACTAGAAAATTTAACAACAACGTGTACACCATTCAGAGTGAAGGGTACGAAAACAGTAGGTCTTGGGGACACATCTCTAAGCTATACATGAACGACATGTACATGGGACAGAGAAAAGTAAGATACTACAACAGAACATGGGAGTCTTACAGGTTTAGGTCATGCATGCAGTTACTTATTGAAGGCATGCTTAAGGACAGGATAGAGATGCACATAGCAGACTATAAAGAACAGAATGGGATTAAGAGACTCACAAAAAGTCTTAGAGAATCTGCCATGCAGTTTGCAGACGATAGGATAAAAGAATTAGAATTACTTTATAAAACAATTTAAGATGAAAGCAAACCACAAAGCACAGAAACTGATAGTGGAATACTTCAACCTCAACAACGGATATCCAGACGATGAAAATTACGACTGGAACTACTATGATATCCAAGGTTATCAAGAAACTCTGGACGAAAGTCCAGTGGAAGATGCATTTGATATAGAGGATATTGAACACCTTCAGATGCGTATAAAATACCTACGCATGTACTACGAAGCCAAAGAAAAACTCAAAGTTTATGGCCACGTGTACGCTTAAGATTAACTGATGAGGATTCAGTATCCGAAACGGCTGTGCAATCTATTTGCATAGCTGTCTTAATCATTAAATTATTTATTATGAAAGTAAAAATTTTACAGCGAAATGTGTACTACAAAGTAGCAACAATCGAAATCGAAATACCAGATTCTGTTGATGAGTTTGATGTACAAGACTACGTGAATGAACACGAAGAGTTATGGGTTGAGCAACTCGAAGACCAGATGAGAGCCACTGACTATGAGTATGGTTTTGGAATGGACACTGACTATAACTGGACAGACAAAGACCAACCATGTGAGTACAGATACGAAGTAGACAAGATAGGAGGGCACTTATGAAAATTAAGCAACACAAAATTCTGCCCTCTGGACTACACGCAATCGTAGACCAGAAAAACAGAGTACATATCTACACAGAGTTAGAATACCAACAGCTAACGTGGTGGCAGAAAATTAAATTAGAGAATGGTTGGAAGTAAATTTATTATGCATGCATAGTATATTTGCACGTGTCTAAATTAAGTTTTATATTTGTCGAACTTTAGATTAACTGATGAGACTTCAATAGTCGAAAGGGTAGGAGTTTTCCTACTCTCTTAATCAGGCGAAAGCCACAAAAAATATTATTATGAGTATACATGCAATGAAGATGTTCATGCTCCTGGGTGACATGACCAACGAAAACAGCACCTTGGCAGACAAGGTAGCTTACAAACAGCGTATAGCATTTGCGACAATGCGTAATGCTGTTCCAGACTGGCAACCACCAAGCAACTGGGACACACTTTCAGACGAGGTGAAGATGGAACGTTTAACTAAACTAACTGAGGTATGAGCACAGAAGAAACCTTAGTGAACTACCTTAAAGCAAGGATAAGTGCACTTGAAGTTGAGTTAGAAAAAGATGGGGAAGAGTTAGTCAAAACTAAACTAGACCTAATAGATGCTAGAAAAGAAATAGAATCACTTAAAAAAAAATAATTATGAAATTCAAAGATTTATTACAGACATGGGAAGACACTGCCTATGATTACTATTCAAAGTTTTCAGATAAAGAAATTGAAAATTTGTATGCCGAATGGTTTGGAAATTCTATTGACCACTATCTAGAGATGGAAAGAGGTCAGATGATAGATGAACTCATAGAAGATGAGTACTCCTACCGAAAGCAAGACAATGCTTATGAATTAAAAAACGAAATTATTAACTATAAAAATTATCACTATGCCTAATCACGTTTATCACACAATCAAAGCTACGACAGACAAAGGTCGTAAAGTATTAAAAGAAATATCCAAAACCGAATACGGAATATGTGGATACGTAAACCCAATGCCTAAGGAGTTGACAGGAACAACAAGTCCACAGCGAATACCAGAAACAATATCAAGAGAAGAGTCTGACAGATTGAAAGACTTGTATGGTCACGACAACTGGTACGACTGGTCCTTTAGAAACTGGGGTACTAAGTGGGGTTGCTATGACAACCATTATGATGAGGTCCAAGGGACTTTACATTTTGCTACAGCGTGGTCACCTTTCAACTTTGATGTTCTTGATTTACTAACCAAGAAAATGCCAGATTTTATCTGGACCTGGGAAGAAGAGCAAGGATTTGGCGAAGAAGAAGAGTACCAGAACGGAGAATGTATACGTTCTTTGTCATGGGATTTGCCAGAGATATCAGAAGATATTGTTGAAGTTGATGGAGTAGAATACATGGTGCTACTATCTGACCATGTTACTCCAGAACAGACTTTTCCTGCAGGTTATTACCTGGCTTATGAGCCACTGGAAGAGGGCAGAATTTCTGAGACTTTGGAAGAATTAAATAAAAAAGTTTTGGACAATTCATAAACATTTATTAAATTTACAATTCATTAAACACTAAAATTATGGGAAAAACTAAAGAGATGCTCGGAGATATACATGAGCAAGAGGCAGACAGGTTAGATGCTGATTATCGGTACAGACTTTGGCTGTCAAAGGTTACTAAACACCAGAAATCTTTAACGAGAACAACACAGGCACTTGATGATATATTCGAGGGCTTTGCTATGGCTATAAAGTATGGTCAGGAAGAATCTAAAAAATATAATTAAATGCATTATCAAATTTTTAGCAGATACGTATCACATGTATGTGATGCATACTCAATAAGTCCAGATGCCTTGTTTGTTAAGAGTAAACGTAGAGATATAGTAGATGCTAGACAGCTACTATATTTTCTTTGCTCTGAATCACCTATGAGAATACGTTATATCCAACAATACATGGAAGAGAACGGATACAAAGTAGGTCACTCAACAATCATACATGGTATAAAACAGGTAAAGGAAAAGAAAAAAAGCGACTCTATCTTTGACAGGGAGAGCAATCGTATTCGATTAACTTCAATAATGTAAAGTAATGTATAACTCTTTAAGTAATGTATTCGAGGAAGCATTGAATGATGATAAGGCTGCCGTCTTAGATGGTGTAGGGTATGACTCTAGAATGTTATATGGTTGCAAGATTACCAGAGATAATGATACTGGTGAGATATTAATTCAAAACACAGCTCTTGGTGGAGATTACTATAAAACTATTGACTACGAGTCCGAGTGGGAGTTTGTCGATAAGGGCTGGAGACATGGTGTGTATAGTCTTTGCATTAAAACCTATCACGAAAAATTAAAACGAATAGAGGTAAGGATAAAAGAAGAAATGAACACAAAGCAAAACCCTAAACAAATTCAGCACTTGAAGAATCACAGAGAAAGAATACTAAAAAAGTATAACACAATTAATAATAAATTAAAATCACTAAATTATGAGTAATTCAAAATCAGTTTTTGAAACATTGAACTCTATCAATGTAAATGACAAAGTAGAAAAGAAGAGTAACCTAACGTATCTATCATGGGCGTGGGCATGGGCAGAGGTTAAAAAGCATTATCCAAATGCCACCTATACAATCTATGAAGACGTAAACGGAATGTTCTACCATACCGATGGCAAATCTGCATGGGTAAAAACTGGAGTAACAATCAACGACCAAGAACATATTGAGTACCTACCTGTAATGGACTTCAGAAACAATTCAATTATACTTGATAAGATTACATCTGTTGATGTAAACAAAACAATACAGCGTAGCTTAACAAAAGCTATAGCAAGGCATGGGCTAGGATTGTATGTGTATGCAGGTGAAGATTTGCCAGATGGTGAAACTAAGGTAGCTTCAAAGAAACCTGTCGCTAAGAAACCTGTTACTAAAAAGATGACAACAATTGAGCTAAATATAGGTGATGAAAACTGGGACAAAGTTCTTAAATATGTAGTCGCTAACAAGAGCAAAGGTCTTAAGGTTATTGGCGAGGAGTTAAAGACTAAGTATGCTATGACTAATGATGTTAAAAAAGAAATAGCTAAATCAATATAGATATGAAAGACATCATCAAATTACTACAAGACGATAGAGAATACTATGATGGGGTTGGGAAGAATTATCTTTCTAACTCCAATATAGGTGACCTCTTAAAAAATCCTAAGAACTTTAATAAGAAGCAAGAGGATAATAAGAACTTTCTGGTAGGAAGATACTTCCACCAGTTAATACTTGAGCCAGAAAAAGCAGCAGCTATGCCTCACATTGACCTAGCTACTAGAAGAGGTAAGGCATACGATAGCTTCCTAGAGGAAAACAATATAACTATTGGTCTGTTGACTAAAGAAAAAGTTATGCTAGAAAACCTAGTCGAAAGCATGTTAAATGTAGATGACTTCAGAGCACTAATTCAAGAGGAGGGTGTGCAGTATGAAGTCCCTATGATAAAAGAAATACATGGCGAGATGTGGAAAGGTAAGGCCGACATTGTCGGTAGCGAACACTTGATTGACATCAAGACATCTAGCTCTATTGAAAAATTTAGGTGGAGTGTGCGAGATTATAACTATGATAGTCAAGCGTACATATATCAACAGCTATTCAATAAGCCGCTAGTGTTTCTGGTGATTGATAAGACATCACGCATGATGGGAATGTATCCAGTTAGCGATGAATCTCTAGCTAGAGGTGAAGAGAAAGTTATAAAAGCTGTAGAGCAATACAGAAAGTTCTATGGTAATAATCCCTCTGAAGATATAAACCAATTCTATTTTTATGAAGAGGTTTAAAAAATTAATGATATACCTTTTTGATATTCAAATAGGGAGACGTGTGATGTGGTTTGAAGTTCCGATGGACTGCAGTACACGTGATGCAAAAGATGAAATCATCTTAAGCACTATAGAAACATTGGAACGAACTATTAATATTAATAATTATGAGTAATTCAAACACCAACGATGAAATTGTATTCGCAGACGGATTCAAGTTCAGAAAGAAACACCCTAACCAAAAAGACTTTGTATTGGGAAGTATGAGTATCAAAGTAGATGATGCTATTATGTTTCTAAAAGCTAACCAAAAAAATGGTTGGGTAAATTTAGGTATCAAAGAAAGTCAAGCAGGCAATCCTTACATGTTTGTTGATAACTTTGAGCCAAAGACACGTAACAATAATGGTAATGGAGTAGACACTGCTCCCAACCAAGCACCAGTACAAGAGGCAGATGTGCCATTCTAATTAATATATGGGGTGTGTAACAGCACCCCTTTATTATACCATGAAAAAAATAGAAAAAATAATAGTGTGGCTAATCATAGGAATGATTTCCTACATGGTAGCACGCACCATAATAAGATTTGTGTTAGGTTTTTTTTATATATAAGACTATTAGTTTAATATATTTATTTATATTTACTTCCTATATGTAGACTAAAAGTTAACATTCTTAACACAACTACTGATAATCAGTCAGTTAGGTAACACAAAGTCGACACAAAGTCGACACAAATAAATAAAATACAGCATGACAGCAAAAGAAATCACAATTTTTCAGAACATTAAAGAGACCTCAACACCTTTCTTTAGGAGTTTAGATTTTATTCTTGATAGGATTAAGGGAGGTGCAACAAAAGACTTAGTAAAAAGAATACGAACAGAGAAAGATAAGTCACAACGTAATGAGTTAAAGAAAAACCTACCTGCCATTTGTTTTTCAGGAACTTTCAACAAAAGAAATGACGCTTCAATTATTCAGCACTCTGGAATAATATGTTTAGACTTCGATGGTTACGAAAGTAACAAGGAGTTATTAACAGATAAAGAGAAGTTAACTAAAAGCAATTATGTTTATTCTGTTTTCATATCACCATCTGGCAAGGGATTAAAAGCACTGATAAAGATACCACAAGACGTAGATAATCACGTAAACTATTTCAATAGTTTAGAGATTCATTTTAATAATCCACACTTTGATACAACCTGTAAAAATATATCAAGGGTATGCTATGAATCATACGACCCATTGATATATGTAAACAAGAACTCAAGTGTATGGGAAGAGATTAAAGAAAAGGAATACACTGAAGTCAATACTAGACTAGACGTTCCAACTATACCAATTACAGATGAAAATAAGATTGTAGAAATACTTGTAAAGTGGTGGACTAAAAAATATCCAATGGCTGAAGGACAGCGTAACAACAACTGTTATGTACTGGCATCAGCATTTAATGATTTTGGCGTTAATAAGTCTCTTGCAGGATATGTGCTGCAGAACTACAGAACATCTGACTTTTCTGAGAATGAAATTAACCAGACTATAAACTCAGCCTATGCTCAGACTCAAAACTTTGGTACAAAGTATTATGAAGATGAAGAGAGGGTTAATAATATTCGAGTTAAGCTTAGGAGAGGCACATCAAAAAAAGAAATAAAGTCACAGCTGGAAGACAGCCATGTAGAAGCTAATGTAATTGAGGCAGTATTAAACAGGGTTGAAGAAGAGAATCAACAGAAACAATTCTGGACCAAGTCCGACAAAGGAGTTATCAAGATTGTACATATTTTATTTAAGCAATTCCTTGAGGATAATGGATTCTATAAGTATTGTCCAGAGGGTAGTAAAAACTATGTGTTTGTTAAGGTGACTAACAATCTTGTAGACCACACAGATGAGAAACAAATCAAAGACTTTGTTTTAAATAGTGTAATTGAGCTAGACGATGCTTCAATATACAACCACTTTGCAGACCAAGTAAGGTACTTTAGAGAGGATTTCCTGACACTTCTATCTACTATTGACATCTACTTCGTTGAGGATAATAAAAGCACATCATACCTTTACTATAACAACTGTGCTATTAAGGTAACTAAGGATAACGTAGAGGTTATAGATTACATAGACCTTAATGGTTTTGTTTGGAAAGACCATGTAATAGATAGAGCTTTCAATAAATGTTCCATAGAGGGTTGCGATTACACAAAGTTTATTAACAACATCTGTGGTAATGAGCCAGACAGAATTAAATCAATGGAGTCAACGATAGGATTTCTTATGCATGGATATAAAAATCTAAGCTACTGCCCTGCTGTTATACTTAATGATGAGGTTATATCTGACAATCCAGAGGGCGGCACAGGTAAGGGATTGTTTATGAATGCCTTACAACACATGAAGAAAGTTGTAACGATTGATGGTAAGTCATTTACTTTTGAGAGGTCCTTTGCATACCAGTTAGTATCAGCAGATACACAGATACTTGTATTTGACGATGTAAAAAAAGGCTTTGACTTTGAGAGATTGTTTTCTGTAGTAACAGAAGGATTAACCTTGGAAAAGAAAAACAAGGATGCAATTAAGATACCTTTTAGTAAGTCACCTAAGATTGCAATCACCACTAACTACGCTATAAAAGGTGCAGGTAATTCTTTTGCTAGACGTAAATGGGAATTAGAACTACACCAGCACTACAATAAAAACTACACACCAATAGATGAGTTTGGTAAGCTAATGTTTGGAGACTGGAATGATGCTGACTGGTGTAAGTTTGATAACTATATGGTCGGTTGTATGCAGGCCTATCTTGATACAGGACTAGTAAAAAGCAAGTTTGTAAACCTAAAAATTAGACAGCTTTCAGCAGAGTCTTCTTATGATTTCATTGAATGGGTTGGACTTATCCAGGGTACAGATGCAGGTGCTTCTATACCAGTGAACTCAAGAATACACACCAACAATCTATATCTAGATTTTATTTCTGAGTATCCAGACTATGGTCCGAAATCTAGGTTGTCTATATCACAGGTTAGATTTAATAAGTGGCTTGCTGCTTATGCTGTGTATAAAACAGGAGCTCAACCAGAAAAGGGAAGAGATGCTTCAGGTAGATGGATAAGACTTAAAAGAGAAGATGAAATAAACGTACAAACATCTATACTATAATGGACGAACTATATGAGAATATGCATATAGCATTTATTAATTCTTTTGCAGTTATTATACATAACAAAGATGCAAAGGAGTTGATAGGTGCTGATGCAGGTTGGTTTATCCACAATCCAAAGTACGATGCTACAATGGAAGAGGTTGAGACAATGTTAGATTACTTTGTCGAGATTGAAGACTATGAGAAATGTTCAGAAATTAAAAACTACATAGATGCCAATAGAATTTAGAGACTATCAGAAAAATATTATCAATACAGCAGTAGAGGTGATACAAAAAAAGGGGTTTGTTTATCTGGCAATGGAAGTTAGAACAGGTAAAACACTTACAAGTTTAGGGATAGCAGAGAGAATGGGATACGAGAACGTGTTATTTCTTACAAAGAAGAAAGCTATCAGCTCCATAGTTAAAGACAATGAAATGATGTGTCCAACTTCATTTAGTTTGTTCGTAATTAATTACGAAAGTATGCATAAACTTCCCAATATTAAATGGGATTTTATTATCTTAGACGAAGCCCATGGCATGGGAGCTTTTCCAAAGCCAAACAAGAGAGCTAGAGACGTTAAAAGTATTATAAGGAAAACAGATTGTGATGTCTGTTTGTTGTCAGGAACACCAACACCTGAGTCGTACAGTCAAATGTACCATCAGGTGTTCGGTATTCCGAATAATCCTTTTCGTCAGTACCAAAGCTTTTATAAATTCTGTCACGACTACGTTGATGTTAGAGAGCGAAAGATAAACAGCATGTACATAAGGGATTATAGCAGAGGTCGTGATTCTATTATTGAAAAGATGAAGCCATACACTATAGCTTACACACAGAAGGAAGCAGGGTTCAAGGTTGATACAAGGGAGCATGTGCTAGAGTGTGAGATGAGTGAGTTAACTTATCAGTTAACTAAAAAGCTTCAGAAAGACCTAGTGGTAGAGGGAAACGAAGAGGTTATACTCGCTGATACTCCAGTAAAACTTATGATGAAACTTCATCAGATGTATTCTGGAACTGTGAAGTTCGAGTCAGGCAAGTCTACTATACTAGACCTCAGCAAAGCAGAGTTTATTCGCAAACAGTTTTTTGGTATGAAGATTGGAATCTTCTACAAATTTAAACAGGAACTCAAGGCATTAAAAGAGGTATATGGAGATGACTTGTGCACAGAACTAGATGAGTTCAACAGCACTAATAAAACCATAGCACTTCAGATTGTGTCAGGGCGTGAGGGTATAAGCTTACGTAAGGCCGAGGCTCTTGTGTACTATAACATAGACTTCTCTGCCACCAGCTACTGGCAGTCAAGAGACAGGATGACAACCAAGGAAAGGCTAGAGTCCGATGTGTACTGGGTGTTTGCTAAAGGAGGTATAGAGAAACAGATATACAAAGCAGTGACCAAGAAGAAAGACTATACCTTACGTCACTTTAAAAAAGATTTATTAACTTTAAATTAAATACAATGGTAGAAGCAATTGGTTGGCTATGTATAGCCTGGGTAGTAATGATAGTAGGAAAAGCAATAGCTAAAAAGCTGTGGCCTGAAGATTGGAAATAATGAGAACAAAAGCTGGTAAATTCAGGCAAGATGACTACAATAAATATAACGATATATCAATTAAAAAAGTTTCTAACTATTTAATTGAAAAAGGGTTTAGTGTTCCTGACAAAGAGGAAGATTATGATATTGATATAATCGCATATAAAAATAATATTGAATACAGAATAGAGGTAGAGGTTAGAACTAAATTAAATTGGACCTCAGAAAAAGATTATCCATATAGTACAGTATCATTTCTGGGTAGAAAAGAAAAATATTCTAAGTCAAATATATTCTGGTATTTTCTTGTGTCAAATGATATAAATAATTTTTTATTTTGTAGAAGCGATTATATATTCCATAAGCAGTATCAGGTTTGTATCCAGGTAGATACAAATAAAAGATATGGAATTGATATAGCATATCATGTGCCGAAACAATTATGTAACTTTAGAAGTTTTTAAATTTGTAACTTTGTAATAGATGACTGAGCAGCAGATACAGAAGAAAAGAATTCAACAACTTGAGTCCGAGGGTTACTACGTTATTAAGTTAATCAAGACAAATAAGAATGGAATACCAGACCTTATAGCTATACCTCCAGACAGTGATGTTCTTTTTAGTGAAGTTAAAAAACCTAATGGTAAAGTATCTGCTCTTCAGGAATACAGATTAAAAGAACTAAAAACGCATGGGGTTAAGACTGAGGTATATAGAGGGTGAAGTAGATTACGAGGTTGATGATTTTTTTATTGACATCTTGAGACAATTACCATCTAAAGTTGGGATGCAAATAGCATCACAAATAGACTGGAATGCTGAATACTTACCAGAAACTGATAACTGGTCAAGCACATACGCAGGAGTTGTAAAACAAGTTGAACCTCCAGTCTTTTTTGCAGTAGAATATATAAAAGAAAAAGGAGAAAATACAATTTATATAGACCTAGATATTATTGAAAGCGATGAGTATCTAGATTATCATTTATTAAATCAAATACTAATATGAAACAAAGAGAAGATAGATTAAAAGACATTGTCAATCAAGTTTTTAAACTTGATATTATGGAAAAGAATAGGAGAAATGAAGTGGTGGAAGCAAGGATGGTATACTCTCAGATACTTAGAGACTCTGAATTTATGACTTTATCTAATATAGCCAAGAGCATAGATAAAAATCACGCAACTATAATTCACTACATTAAAAACTTCAATTATATTATCAAACCAGATGAAAGATTATGGGGTTTGTACTTATTGTGCGCTAGAATTTACAATGAAACAGACCATATTGCTAACACTTTAGAGCTAGAAGAGTGTAGAAATTTAATATTTTCTTTGGAAAATCAAAAAAAATTATTAGCTTTGGAACTAAGTCGTTTAAATTTAGAGCATGAAACGTACAAAAAGCAGGTAGAAACATACCCTGATTTGTATAGTTTGATAAACGAAAGAGTAAGACCAAAGAATGTTAAAGAAGTTACTAGAAAATTAAATACATACTTAAATGGAATACACAATTAACGACATAGAAAAGATAGTAGAGTTTAAATCATGGAGCGATAAGAGAAAAATAGATGAATTATTACGTCTTGATTGTGATTTGTATACTAACCTGGGAATTGATTCAACAAAATCAGAAAGATTAGCAGCAAAAAAAAACTCAAGAAAAATATATAGACAAATAAAACAAATAGACCAAAAAATGGGCAACGATTTTCTGGTTGTAATGGATAAGGATTAATGAAACATATAACATCGCTAGAGGACGAAAGGATAAAACATGTTAACGCAATAACTAACGAACTCCACGACTCTTGTGATGAGATATATGAATCTTTAATAGACCACGATTATACTCACTGTAAAGAAATTACTAAGACATTAATCCTTCAATTGAAATCAATGATAGACTCAATGGATGATGACTTATAGAAAGGATTTTAGACCACGACTAAGTGGCAACAGAAAAGCAGCGTTTGATAACCTGACTCAAAAAGAAAAAAGAATTCTTGTGATTGGAGATATACATGCTCCATTTGAACTTCCAGAATACTTTGATTTCTGTAAGGACACCTATGCTAAATACAACTGCAACCAAGTAATATTTATTGGTGATATAATTGACAACCACTACAGCTCTTTTCATGCCACAGACCCAGACGGAATGGGTGGTGGAGATGAATTGGACTATGCCATACTAGAAGTTCAGAAGTGGGTTAAAGAGTTTCCTGTTGCTGATGTATGTATAGGAAACCACGACAGAATAATAATGCGAAAAGCTTTTGATTCTCAGATACCTAAACGATGGATAAAATCATACAACGAAGTTCTTGGAACTAACTGGAATTGGGTTGATAGAATAGTGTATGATGGCGTACAGTATGTGCATGGAGAAGGTGGTACAGCTAGAACTAAATCAAAGAATGACATGATGTCCACAGTTCAGGGACACATACATACACAAGCTTATACAGAGTGGTCTGTCGGAAGAAACTTCAAGGTATTTGGAATGCAGGTGGGGTGTGGCGTAGATAGCACAGCTTATGCTGCTGCATACGCAAAGAACTTTAAGAAACAAGCGATAGGATGTGGGGTTGTGATTGGTGGACACACAGCTATAAACAGACTCATGGAATTGTAATGACCGAAAAGGTAAAGGCAATAAATAAATTTACCGAAAGGTTTAGTGGCAGCTATAAGAAGCTTGGTCCTGACGATGTAGACTTCAGGGTATACGATAAAGAAAATAATCTTATAGCCTTTGTGCTGGTAATACCTACAAAAAAAAAGGTAACTGACTGCTATCCATTAGCGGTATCATTAAACAAACTATCTCAGCTTACATTAAAACGATTGAATCCAGTTATAATATGGTCTTGTGAAGATGGCATTATGTATGGCAAGGTAAAAGAAATATACGGAACTGTATCTTGGATGGGCACTACAGAACTGAACTCAGAGTTAGTCGTGCAGTACCCAAAGCAAAAAACTTTTAAGTACGCTAGGTATTATTAATCAAGACCCATAGCTGCGTCTATCTCTTTCTGGAGGTCACGCTTTCTTTTTCTCTCGTCTTTCTTCATCTGTTCGATAGGCTCTAAGTTTCCTCCAGGTCCATACAGCTCTTCATATAATCCAGGAGCAAATTTTTTCATATCTGACTTGCTCATTCCCTTACTTACACTACCTTTATTTTCAGGACGATATGATGGAGATATACCCATAATATCATACATTGCTGGGTCTAAATCCTCTTCTTCACCTCCAAAGTAATTATATAAACCAATGAATGGGTCAAGCTGTGCACCTATTGTAATCTCAGTTAATGCTCTTACTACAGCGCCGACTTTATTCTCATCATTCTTAGTAAGCTTTCTGTACTTTTGTATCACACTAGCAACAGGATTGACGATATCATCATTAAAGATTCTGCCTTTCTGTTTATACTCTTCTCCTTTGACAGCAGATATTGTTCTACCTGCCACATCAAACCCCTCTACTGTAGAGCCTAAGAAGGGTATTTGATAGATAAGATTTAATCCCATCATTGCTTCAGCCATTTTCTTGAGTGCCGCCTCTTTATCCTCGTCATCCCCCTTAACAAATTTAGCTATGTTAGATACACCTACAAACAACACGTTGGCTACAGCTAAGTTCAAAGCTAAATCTCTAGTGTCTTTTGAACGTGGCCTTTTCTTGTTAGATATGTCTCTAGTAATGTTAGTAGTGCTCTGCATAACTTTATTCATCTGCAGGAATAATGTACTACCAAACATGGTAAATGCACGATTAAATATATTGCTGTTCATTTGAAGTGGAATTTTATCTGTACCTCTTCGTGATTGCTGTGTAGCATTGTAATCATTAAAAGCTTTTACAGCATCAGCCTTACTCATTCCATTGGCAATGTTACGCTTGTAGTTAATCATGTAACCCATAACTCCTAAGACATCACCAATTATTGTTGGTGAAGCTGCTGCAGTTTTAAACGCAGCTTGTGCTCTTTTAAGTCTACCTCCAGTAAGTGCAGTCTTCTTAAATGTTTGCGAGCCAGATTCTAACCCATATACATCACCCTCAAGTCCTTGCTCAACCCTTTTTCTAAATGTAGGTGATATCTCCATAGCTTCTCTTACAGCTCCTTTCTTACCAACTAAATCTTTGCCTAAGGACAAAGCTACTTTTGCTCCATCAATCATAAACATAGGCAGGTCTACCGATGCCTGTATAACTCTAGGAACTCTAGAGTTGGCAGGGAAATAACTATAATCAGAGTATGCATTCACAAATGATGTTGCCTGCTTCAGTATCTGTATGGCTTTGAAAGCTAAAGCAAATCCTGTAAACTGAGTTTGTAATCTTGCTATAAGTTTTATACTTAGACTCGCATCTTTTCCAGAGTCTGGATTGATAGCAAAGTTAACAGCTTTTTTTATAGGTCCTGTTACACCCATCTCTTCTAGCAATACATTAACAGAGTCAATCTTAAATAAAGCATTCAGTCTCTGTGTGCCTACAGCATACGCTTTATATTTCTCCATTGTATCCACATGATTCTTAAGAACAGTTGTGAACGTTCCTGCGTGCAGGTCTACATCAGACCTCATGTCTACCCTTTCTTTAAAAGCAGGAGCAGATTCCGCATTGAACACACCATTGAAATCACCATCAGTAATCATCTTTTTGGTGGTCTCTTTCTGTATCGTTGATGTTGGGAAGTAGTTATTTACATATCCTAAGTTAACATCATTAACGTATGAGTATACATCGTTAACACTCTCATAGTATTCATTGCTTAAGAAGTTTACAGTTTTGTCAGTAAACTCTACAGCTTCTGGACCTATGATACTTTTAATATTCTCTATAACCTCAGGAGTTATACCCTGAGCTTCAAGCTTTTGTCTTTGAGTATCATTCAAGCTAAGCGCATATATACGCATGAGTTCATCTGCATTAAACCTATCAGTATACTCTCGTCCAGTATCGCTACGCTTTAATTTTAAAACATGAACACCACTATTGAGTTTAGAGTATATCTGTTTTACTCCTTTAGTTATACCAGGGATTGTATTAGCTATATCATCAAGCTTTTTTTGAGTTTGAAATAAACCTGCATTGTTAAGGTCATCCATTCTATTTAGAGCATCGTAAACATTCTTGGTAAAAAAGTTTTTACCCTGCGTTACCCTGTCTAGTACATTACTTAATGTTCCTAAATGCTGGAACATCTGCTTCATGTTCTGGATAAAGTCTTTAGCTGTGCTAAACTTCATTCTTTCAGATAAAGATGAAAGCCCTTTACCTATCTCAAAATTTCTGAAGTGAGATAGTATCTCATTCCTTCTGGCATTACGCTCATTTTTATTTAAAACATTTCCATCAGCATCAAACAGCATTGGATTAGTATCCTTAATCTGAGCATCAGCTTTCTCTTTCATAGCCTTGTTAGCTTCTACTCTGGCGAGTCTTCTAGATTTAAACATAGCAATTGAGTTAGCTCTTACATCTTTAAGCTGTTGCATTAAGTCTTGAACTTCTTCTAAGCTCATGTTAGATACATCACCGAAAGTGTCCATAGCCAACGCTAAATAAACTTTGGCCTGCTCTTTTTGAGTTAATTTCTGTCCATCATTTTGCTTCTCTATGAGATTATTTATCTCTGTGCTTTCATTTTGTAGGTCCTGTTGTATTTTATTAAGGTCATCTATATCAGCTGTAAGTATTTGTTTTACAGCTTTGAAGTATGCTGTACCCTCTCGACTTAAACCTTTAGCTCTACGCTTACCAGACTTAGTGAATGCAGTCATAGCTTTTGCTTTGACTAGCTTAAGCATGTCCTTGACAAGAGCATTCTTCATCTTAACTTTCTGCTGGTCTACAATATTCATTACATACTCAGTGTCTGCCTGGAATGTATCCACTGTAGACTTGGTTACACGTGATATAAGCTTGTTTATTTGTGCCTGAGTATATGTCTTAGATTTTGGTAGAGCCTTTCTTATATAGTTTCTCAGCTGTATCTGTGCAGCTTTCAGGTTCTGACTATTAATCTTACGCTGTCTTAGGTTGTTTTTAATCGCAGCTATTTCTTTTTGCACAGCAACATTAGAACGTGTGTCCAATGTCTTGTCAAAGTCCACTAGAATCTCCATCTGAGTTTGTTCTGGCTGAGCTTTGTAGATTGGATTCTCTTTAATTAAATCCATTGCCTTTTGTCTCACATCAGATAATGTTTTCTCTGGAGTAACAAACTTAGACAAGCTCTCTCTTACATCCTTAAACAACTGCATTCCTTCCTTGACACCACCTTCTACTCTACCAAACGCTTCTGGTAACTGAGTAAATGCATCTACGTTTACCTCCATTGCTGTGGTTATATCCGCAACCTTGAAGCCTCTCCCTTTTAAAACTTGTTTAATAGATGCGTCTGAGAATCCTTTATCTCTAGACATATTAATTATATCAGTCATTGAAGAATTAGATGTAGTCATTAACTGAAGTGAGTCTGAGAGCACAGCTGTCTCCGCATTTTCAAACGCCTTGTTTTCTGACAACAAGTCTACTACTACAGCATCAGTAAACTCATCAAGAGATAAGTCTTGTATCTGTTCTGGTGTAAGCTTAGATATACCTGTTAATTTTTTAATAAAATCAAACAACTCATTCAACCAAGCCCTAAAGTTTTTCTTTTGCGCTGCACTAGCGAATGAATCTCCCTTGTTTCCTATTGCAGTGGCAAGGGCTTCTTCAAGAATGTATTCGTTAATTTCAGTTTCAGTTGCTCCATCTGCAATCATCTGCTTAATAACTTGCTGGTAAGCCTCACTGTTTCTTACGGCAGCCTCATACTCTGTTCCTTCAATTAGAGATAGACCTTTTTTATATGTATCAGGAGCTAACTCTTTAGCAGTGTTTAACCACAAGTGACCGAATTCATGAACAGGCGTGTCGTAATTTTCAAGAGCAGGGTTTAGGTATAGCTTGCCATTGTAAACTGCACCATAAACTTTTTGATTCTTAGTCATTAACGCTTTAGCACTTAGGTCAGACACTAAATTATCAAATTCTTTTTGGTCTGTTACAACCTCTGTGTTAGGAAACGACTTCGTTAATTTTGAAATAAACTTTTCGTAATTAGTTTTAGATGATGGCTGTACAACAAAAGAATTTCCTGCCGACATAGAAGCTGTTCTCATTGCACCACCTCTTGCTTGTCTAGCTGTAGTGGGTTTTGTATCTGCTGCTCCTTTACTTCTTTCCTTTTCCGTTGTTTTAGTTTTAATTAGTCCATCTATCTTAGCGTCTATAGTGCTAAGAATATTCTTGTTAACCGCCCAGAAAGGAACAGTATCTGATAGCATAGCTACCACCTCACCTCTTATATATACAGGATAGTTTCTATGCTCCTTAATATCCTCAGCTCTCTGCTGTTCAGGCATAACAATTGCATCGTCAATATTGTTTTTAGTTATTTTATTACCGCTGCTGTCTGTGATTTTTAAAACCATAGTCATAGACCCCATAGGTAGGTCCTTAGCAAACTGCTCTAGGTTTTCTTCACGAACAGACTCTTGGGATATACCCTCTGCTTGAAATAATTTACCAACGTCAGTACCAGCATTTACGCCAGCCCTTGGAAGCACAGTTTTAAATATTTTTGCTTTTGTATCAACGTCTAGCTTTTCAAACTCTACTGTAAATTCTACTAACGTCTTTGAATTCTTACCTATATTGTTTACTACCTCAGTTTTCTTTCCAAATTTGTTAATAGATAAGTGCTTCATCATTGCATTGAAGATGGCCTTTCTATTTGGAGACTGCTTTATTTTATCGGTTAAGGTATCTAATAGTACAACATTAGAGTCAACCGCTTCTGGTTTCATCATATACACCACAGTATAGTCTGAGTTAATAGACCCTCTTATAATATTCCTAGCTGCAGGAGGCGTTATAGAGGCCCATGCTATTTGTTTCCCATATATACCTTCTTGTAATCCAAAGAAAGCTCCACCCATTCTT
>Ga0255040_10000069_pt1 | contig 20663 bp, 21 predicted proteins | sample BC1_12_2_MG_FD_181711 | JGI IMG/M metagenome (GOLD analysis project Ga0255040, IMG submission 181711) | Seawater microbial communities from Strait of Georgia, British Columbia, Canada - BC1_12_2 | ecosystem: Environmental > Aquatic > Marine > Strait | place: Canada: British Columbia | collected... | reverse complement strand
CTGGGCGGTTTGCTGCCCATCTGCGCCTCATGCAAAAAAATCCGGGATAACAAGGGCTACTGGAACCAGATTGAAGAATACATCCGTGATCATCCCGAAGCAGAATTCACCCACTCAATATGCAACGAATGTGTTGAAAAGCTCTATCCTGACTTTATGCAAAAAAAATATTCTTCCAACCAAAAATAATATCCCCCATTTCCATAAAATTTTTCCAGAATCCCGCACACCATCCGTTCTATTCCCACCTTTTCTTAAATTATTTTTCCAGGAACAATTCTGTTCCCCTGAACTTTTTTAAAGAAAATCCCCCAGAAATAAACTGCCTAACTAGTAATTTTAGTCACAAGTATTCCTCGACGGATTGAGGTAAATCTAAATAAATACCAGCCCAACCTATTATTTTAACTACCATTTTTTTTCATTGAAAATAGGTTGTTAGATGCATTACAAGGGAACATACATTGTGCACATTGTTGTAATCTGAAAATTTTTTATAAATGTTCTGTCACATAAAAGAAGGAGAAGAAATCAAATGAACATACCATTACGAATAATTTTTGCCGCCATGCTGGTATTCGTTTTTTCCAGCACTGGGTTTGCAGGCGAAAAGGCAAAGCTTGGTCCATGCGTTAAAGCCTGTGTCCATGCATATAACCCATCCCTTGCTGACTCAGGTGCTGACGAATTCATGGCTGATGATTTCCGGGCCAAGGAATGTGTGCAAATGTGCAAGGAAAATACATACGAAGGAGAGTGCAACTCATGGGCTGATGATTGCTGCAATGCGGACTTTCTTGACACAGATCCGGACTGCCAGAGCGAACCACCGGTCGATCCACCGGATCCGCCAAATCCACCAGGAGACGGCCTGCCGCCAGATCCCGGCGAAGCCGGTAAGGCGACACTTGAAGGTATTGACTCTGACCAGGATGGAATACGTGATGATATTCAACGCTATATCGCACTGACCTACCCGGATTCCCAAAAAACAAGGGCGGCACTGAGGCAATTTACACTTGCTTTCCAGAAAGCCACCCTGGAAAGCCCTGATGAGGAGAGCGCACTCAAGAATGTCGAGATTATGCATCGTGCAAGCGAATGCCTCTGGCACATCCACTCTGAAAATTCAATTAAAATTAAAAATGCACTGAAAGCTGAGTGGTTGAACACAATGGAGAGAAGTCGGGCATACCTCGCATACAATTCAAAGCTGGGCGGGCACACTTTTGGCGGCAAGGATTTCGATGAGTACAAGACATCCTGCACCTTTGACTCTGACATCATGGAGGACTGAGCAATGAAACTCTTTTATTATTTACTTATTTCTTTCTTTATTGGATGCATGTTGCTAGTCGAGACAAGTACAGCGTCCATCTGCGACACAAAGGAAACCGTTGTCTTTTTTGGTAATGGAGTCATGACAGATGAAGATAACGCTTATAATTCGCGGGATATTATTAAACAACGCGTAAAAACAAAATTACCTCCTGAGGAATTTGAACTCCTGGATTTCCAACTCTCCTACAATGACACCCATACACTGCCTCTGGATCTGCTTGAATTAACCATTCAGTTCCTTACCGGCAATGTCAGCAGGTTCTGGCGCATACTCTGGGAGCTGGACCCCATGCCTGACCTGGTTGCAGAGCAGATGCTCCTGCTGTCAGACGCGCTTGATTATAGCGCCCTCCTGACAACTGACAGCCTGAGGGATCATGTCAAAACATACCAGAATGCCATCGATGAAGGGAAAAAAATCATCCTGGTGGCCCACTCCCAGGGGAACCTGTTCGGCAACCAGGTCTACAACCTTTTATCAATTGGAGAGAAACGGAGCTTCGGCATGATCTCGGTGGCCAATGTGGACAACAACGTCCTGGGTGATGGCACCGAAACAGCTCCCTATACCTCCCTGAAAAACGACAAGTTCATTCTGGGACTTATTGCTGTCCAGTTGGGCCTTCCCACAAGCCCGATGTTTCCCAACACTGAGAACCTGGCCGATTCAGAAGATCTTTGGGGACATTCATTTATTAGGTCCTATATGATGGAAGAGAGCATAAGTGAAATACAGATCACCGGTGACATCATTGCAGTTCTTGGGAGTTTATACACACCACCCCAGGTTGTTGACCCGGGGGTCATCACTGTTTCCCTGACCTGGGGACAGGCACCGGATATTGATCTGCATGTATATGAGCCAAACGGTACCCTGGTCAATTTTATGAACCTTCAGGGCATTTCCGGTGCCCTTGACGTTGATGACCGCTCCCGTTTTGGACCGGAACACTACCGGGTACTTACCTGTGATGCGCTTGAGGAAGGTATCTACCATATTGCCCTGGATTACTACTATGGCAGTGAACCGGAAATAGCGACATTACAGGTCAAGGCAGGCCTGCTCACGAGAACGTATCAAATCCCCATGTCCTCAAGCTATTACGGCTCTGAATGGTATCCTGAACTGGTGGCCAATGTCCTGGTACACGGCAATGAGAGCACTGGCTACGAATTTGAAATATTTGACTGATAACCCTGCAAATCCATAACAAGAAAAGCCTTCCGGCAGCACAACAGCTGGAAGGCTTTTTATATGATCCCCGCTGATAAAAATTCTCTCATTTAGATGAAATTCATGGTAGATTGAAAAGTTGGAAAACTTCTCCGCTGTGATTGGCTTGTTACAGCATTTATTATCTAACAGTAGTAAACGATTATCCAACATGCCTCTAAAGAGTGATAAAAACTATCACAATCCACCCACCCAACTGCATAGTAGCCTGTTTTCCTTTGGAAATGGCAAGCTGCGCTTTTGCCTTACTGTACTTATCGCAATATTCATCATAGAAACAATCCTTATGGTAGTGTTATCCCTGCTTCCTCCAATGCCAGGCATAATTACTGCCATACTTAACGCACTCCTCCTTGTGGTCATTCTATCCCTGGTTTTCTGGCCCCAACTGAAAAAGGAAATAACCTTTCAAAGTGCAAGATTTGCTGAGACCCAGGAGACCCTCCTCAAAAGTGAAGAGCGCTATCGCGCCCTGGTAGAATCGACAGAGGATTCAATCTACCTTGTTAACAGACAGTACTGCTATATCTTCATGAATCAGAACCACCTTGCACGTCTGGGATATTCCGCAAAAGAATTCTTTGGCCGGCCATACAGTGAGTTTCATGCTGAAGATGAAACCCATCAGTTTGAGGCAGCAGTAGATGAGGTCTTTGCAATGGGCAAGTCAATTCAGCAGGAGCATCAAAGCGATAGAGACAATGTTTATTTCTTGCGCACGTTGAGTCCTGTCAGGGATAAAAACGGTACAGTAACAGCCGTGATGATTATTTCCAAACAGATCACTGAACGCAAGAAAATCGAGGAGGAATTGCGAAAACTTTCTCTCACTGATGAATTAACAGGCCTGTATAACCGGCGTGGCTTTATGACACTTGCAGCACAACAGATTAAAATTGCAAACCGGTTGAAGAGGGAATTACTTCTTGTTTCCACTGATCTTGATGACCTGAAAGTAATCAACGACACCATGGGTCACAAGGAAGGAGACCAGGCCCTTATCGATGCAGCTTCCATACTGCAGGACACTTTCCGCTCCTCTGATATCATTGCCCGGATCGGTGGCGACGAATTCGTTATCCTGCAGATTGGAATCCCTGACGATACGTTATCGGCCAGTACTGACAGACTGCAGGAAACCCTTGGCAAGCATAATTTGCAATCCGAAAAACCTTATAAACTTTCGCTCAGCCTGGGAAGCGCAGTGTACAATCCGGCAGATGCAAAATCTCTTGAACAACTCCTTACAGAGGCTGATGTAAAAATGTATGAGCAGAAAAAATCCAAAAATCTCCAGAATAAAGGCTGATACAATCAGTCATCTCCTACCCCTTACAATGATCTTTTAATTAATTTAAGTGGCTCCATAGAAAACTCAGCAAAGGTACCTTTTCACTCTTTATCCGGGCCACGGGAGCTAAATTGCGGTCTCCCCTTGGTCGCTTATACCCCTCAAAGAGTGCCCTGAAAGGGTGTTTATGCCCTGAAAGGGTGCTTTCCTCCCGCCTACGCGGGAGTCCAGGAAGATGACAGCTAAGATTCATTAAGAACCACTTTAATTTATATCAGAACAAATTAATTATTTATCAAAAGTAGATTCCTGTTTACTATGCATTCTATAAAGATACCATTAACGCTAACTACAAAAACCGCGGAGGTGGACCATGAGTATATATTATCGTCTAACTTTTTTACTGGTTGCTTTCTGTTTTATTTTCCATACCGCTTTATCAGTCCAGGCTGAAGAAGGAAGTAAATATGGGCAATGGCAGTCATCTGATGACCGGTTAGGAGAGATGATAAATGATCTGGACAAGATCATTGAAGAGGCCACAATATCCAGGGCAGCCCATCCTGGATTTCTTCAGGATCTAAACAGGACCATTAATCAATACCGGCTTCCTAAAAAGTTACTCTTCTTTGCAGATGATTTTGCTGACAATAATTTTACCGAAAACCCAACATGGATTGTGAAGAAAGGCACATTCAGCATTGACAGTTTCGGGAGCCTCTATTCGTCCATTGCCATTCGCAAACCGGTTGCAGAAAAAGAAACTGAACCAGCATCAGAGGGTGATCGAAATCTGCGTATACTGTTTGGCGTTTTAAATGAGCTGACAAAAGACGAAAACAATCAGCAGGAACAAGGTGAGAATACTGAAACCCAGGCAATGATCAGCAGTGCGGCCCCTATCCCAAATACTTTCACCTTGGAATTTTCCTTCAGATCAAATGCCAATTGGGGCTCTACAAGCATAGGAGTAATTAAAGGAGATGATCCCCAGTCCGGTTACCATCTTGTTTACCAGGCATCGCCTGCAGAAAACCGCCCCATGCAACTTATCAAGTATCGCTACGGAAAACCGTATATTATAGCTGAAGTCACTGAAAATTCTCCAAATCTGGATGATGATGCAAATCATACTGCACAGCTCATTCGCTCATCCAAAGGAGACATGGTAGTTACAATTGACAGCATCGAGGTGATACGCACCTCTGACCTTTCCTATCAGGATGCTTTTACGGGTGTTATGATCATAAACAACGGTGGCAGTTATAATTACGACAATATTGAATTTTTCATTGACCAATAAAATGTTTGTTTAACCATACAAAATCAAACAAAAAGGGAATACTTATGAGCGACAAACTGCGTTTTATCATAGGTGCTGCAGACAAAAGCATTCCTGTTGAGCAACTGGCAGAAGCAGATAAAAAAAATAGAGGCAACAAAACCGAAGGCTTCTAAGGGCAGAAAACGAGAGAGTGTCGGCGAAGCCTTTGTCAAAAACGCAGCACGTTCTATTGGCAGCCAAATCGGCCGCAGAATAATTCGTGGCGTACTTGGATCACTTTTCGGAGGGAAGTAAAAATTTTACGAATATAGGCATATTCGACAATCTGTTTCAATAAACGCTAACCTTCAGGGACTCTGTTCATGACTTTTTCTTAAGTCTGGCCCATGTGTCCCTAAGGGTGACAGTCCTGTTAAAAACAAGTTTTTCTTTCGTACAATCGTATCTATCCGCACAAAAATATCCTAACCTTTCAAACTGGCATATTTCTTCCGGTTTCATTTCCCCAAGACTTGGTTCTACGCAACAGTTATCAAGAATCTCCAGGGAATCGGGATTAATGTGCGCAGTAAAATCCTCTCCATCCTTTCCATCGGCAGGGTTTTCTTTGACAAAAAGATGGCTGTATAGCCTGACTTCCGCCTGCAGTCCATGTTCAGCTGAAACCCAGTGCAGAGTGGCTTTTACCTTGCGTCCATCAGGTGCATTCCCACCTCTTGTTTCAGGATCGTACGTACAGCGCAACTCGATCACTTCTCCTGTATCCTTGTCCTTTACTACATCAATACAGGTAATAAAATAACCATAACGCAACCGCACCTCCCGGCCTGGTGCAAGACGAAAAAATTTCTTTGGAGGTTCTTCCATAAAATCATCCTGTTCGATATAGAGCACTTTGGAAAAAGGAACTTTACGGGTACCGGCACCAGGATCTTCCGGGTTATTGACAGCATCAAGCAGGTCCACGTCTCCTTCCGGATAATTTTCGATAACTACCTTTAGCGGTTTTAAAACAGCCATAAACCTGTTGGCCCGCTTGTTGAGGTCCTCCCTTAAACAATGTTCCAGCAACGCCACATCAACAGTACTCGCCTTCTTGGCTACCCCGATGCGATCACAAAAATCACGGATCGACTCAGGAGTAAAGCCACGCCGCCTCAACCCTGAAATGGTAGGCATCCTCGGATCATCCCAGCCATTCATATATCCTTCTGTTACAAGTCGGACCAGCTTGCGCTTGCTCATGATGGTATAGGTAAGATTCAAGCGGGCAAATTCAATCTGCTGCGGATGGCAGGCAAGCTCCAACTCATCAATAAACCAGTCATAAAGCGGTCTATGATCTTCAAATTCCAGCGTACAGATTGAATGGGTAATTCCCTCAATGGAGTCGGACTGGCCATGAGCAAAGTCATACATAGGATAAATGCACCATGCATCACCGGTTCTGTGATGGCTGGCATGCAATATCCGATATATTACCGGATCACGCATGTTGAGATTGCCAGACGCCATATCTACTTTGGCGCGCAGGACATATTGTCCATCCGAAAATTCACCGTTTTTCATACCCTCGAAAAGGGTAAGATTTTCTTCGACACTTCTATTGCGATACGGGCTTTCCTTTCCGGGCTCGGTAAGTTTGCCTCTATATTCTCTGATCTCTTCAGCGCTTAAACTGTCAACATAGGCCTTGCCTTTCCTGATCAAACGCAGGGCAAACTCATAAAATTTCTCAAAATAGTCCGAGGAAAAATAAAGGCGGTCTTCCCAGTCAAATCCGAGCCATTTGATATCCTCCATGATCGAATCAATATATTCCTGTTCTTCCTTGACTGGATTGGTATCATCAAAACGCAGGTTGCACAGACCGTTAAAGTCCCCTGCCAGACCGAAGTTAAGACATATGGATTTTGCATGGCCGATATGCAGATAGCCATTTGGTTCAGGTGGAAAGCGGGTCATCACCTTGCCACCATTTTTATTGGCCTTCACATCAGCATCGACAATTGCTGCGATAAAATTTGAAACTGTAACTGTGTCCGGGTTAGTCATTGGTATTTAACTTCTATCTTTTAAGATTAAAACGTCCATCAATGAGCACATCATCGCCATAGCGCCGGGTACTCACTATTTTCAATTGAGACATATCTATTTTTTTCTTTCCAGGAAAACTTGCCAAAGGCACTCCCTGATCTCCCAGAAATACCGGGGCCACAAACAGTAAAATCTGATCTGCCAGGTTTGCCTGCAAAAAAGAACCGTGAACTTTACTTCCACCCTCAACAAGGACACTTGTTATCTGGGCCTTGCCAAGTTCACTTAATACCGCTTTCAGGTTAAGCATGCCCTTGGAAACAGGTACTGTCTTTACAACGGCACCGGCTTCTTCGAGTTTGCTGCGCTTTTTTTTGTCCGCCCCCCGTCCGCAGAAAATCCACGTCTGGGAAGAGGATTTCTGCTGTATCATTGTGGCGGATTCCGGCAAACGCAACTCTGCATCAAGAACTAAACGAAGGGGGTCGCGTCCAGAGCCACGTCGATCTAACCTGGTGGTTAAAGAAGGGTCATCAACCAGTCCAGTACCTATTCCAACGAGTATGGCATCAACCTGATTTCGTAAGGCATGAACACGTTGCAATGACTTCTGTCCTGTGATCCGGGTCGATTGACCGGGACCCGCTGCAATTTTTCCATCAATACTCATCCCTGCTTTGATTATTACCCAGGGACGACCAGTGGTTGTGTGCTTGATAAAAGGCAGGTTAATTTCCCGGCATTCATTCTCCAGGATGGATGATGAAACTGCTACTCCATTTGATACAAGTTTTTTTGCACCACCACCGGCAACCCCTGGATTGGGATCAAGCATCCCGATAACGACCCGGGAAATACCTGCCCTTAAAATTGCCTCTGTACAGGGCGGTGTGCGACCAGTATGATTACAGGGCTCCAGGGTTACATAGAGGGTGGCGTCTTTTGCCTTTTTGCCAGCTTCTCTGAGGGCATGAATTTCTGCATGGGGTGTTCCGGCCCGTTTATGATAGCCCTTGCCCACTACTTTGTTATTCTTAACTACAACCGCTCCAACACAAGGATTCGGCGAAGTTCTTCCAATCCCTTTTTTTGCCTCCCGCAAGGCCAGATGCATATAACTGCGGTCAATATCAGCCAATTTGATCCTTCCTGGTATCAAGCAATCCTTTCAGTTCATCCATAAATTCATTAATATCCTTAAACTGCCTGTACACAGAAGCAAACCGGACATAAGCAACCTCGTCAAGCTTGGCCAACCCTTCCATCATCTTTTCCCCAACCCACTGGGTCGGCACCTCACGCTCCCCCACATCCTGGAGCTCTCTTTCAAGAGAATCAACAAATTCATCAATATCAGCCATGCTTACAGGTCTTTTCTCACAGGCTTTTTTCAGTCCAACCACTACTTTATAACGGTCATAAGCCTCCCTGCGCCCATCTTTTTTGATGAGCATGGGCATCATGACCTCCAATCGTTCATAGGTTGTAAATCGCTGCTCGCATGATTCACAGGAACGGCGGCGGCGAATAATAGTATTCTCCTTGTTCAGCCTGGAATCGACTACCTTGTTTTCAAGATGACCGCAGTATGGACATTTCATGTTTTTTTCCCTGGTAAGTTATTGGTCGGTTTCCTGAATATAAAGCAAAAAGGCAACTCTGACTACTTCAAGCCTGTTGTTACCTTTAGAAAATCCCCGATTCATTTACCGTAATAGTTCAACCAATTTTTTTCGGAACGATCCCTGCTTCAGCAAGCAAATCAGCGGCAAGTGAGTCTGAGTAACCTTCCTTATAATAAATATCAACTATCTGGGCATTTATCAGCATCTTGGTGCAGATCGAACAGGGCATGTTAGTACAGTAGAGTGTGGCACCTTTTATAGTGACACCATGAATAGCTGCCTGAATAATGGCATTTTGTTCTGCATGCAGACCACGGCACAACTCATGGCGTTCACCTGAGGGGATCCCCATTTGCTCACGAAGGCATCCCACATCCAGACAATGATTTATTCTGGCAGGAGCCCCGTTGTATCCAGTGGTAATAATCCGTTTGTCCCGAACGAGAATGGCTCCAACACGACGCCTGGTGCAGGTGGAGCGCTGGGCTACAAGTTCAGTGATACCCATGAAGTAATCATTCCAGGATGGCCGCGTAACTTTTTCCATGACTTAATAGTAATTTTTTAAATTTTTTCACCTGGAAACCAGGTGTCTTGGCAGAATTGTTTTTTTGTTTTGTTCGTTCTTAAAGCAACTATTCCTCTCCTGTATAAAGATCAGGATAAATTGGAAACCTTTCGCACAACGCTTTCACCTCACTACGTATTTGTGTAAGCGCCTGCTCATCCTTGCGGTTTAAAATTGCCCGGTGCATCCACTCAGCAACCTGCTCCATTTCACTCTCTTTCAGGCCGCGGCTGGTAACCGCTGGAGTTCCGACCCTGATACCTCCGGTGACAAAGCGGCTTTGGGTGTCAAAGGGGATTGCGTTCTTATTGACTGTCAAGCCTGCGGATTCCAGAGCCTCCTCAGCGTCCTTGCCAGTTATATCTTTGTTGGTCAAATCCACAAGCAGTAAATGATTATCAGAACCACCTGATACCAGTTTGTAACCATGCCCAAGCAGCGCTGCTCCAAGGGTTTGGGAGTTTTTTACTACCTGCTGCTGATAGAGAACAAACTCTTCAGTCATAGCCTCCTTGAAACTGACTGCCTTGGCGGCAATAACATGCATCAACGGTCCACCTTGAATACCTGGGAAGATCTTGCTGTTCAAGCTTTTACCAAACTCCTCCTTAGCCAGAATCAGACCTCCTCGCGGGCCTCGCATGGTTTTATGGGTCGTGGTTGTAACATAATCGGCACAGGACACAGGCGAGGGATGGACACCTGCTGCCACCAGCCCGGCAATATGGGCCATGTCCACCATAAAGAGGGCATCAATCTGATCAGCTATTGTGCGAAATGCCTCAAAATCAATAAGACGGGGATAGGCACTGGCACCAGCCACAATCATTCTGGGCCTGTGTTCATGAGCGACACGCTCCACTTCCTCCATGTCGATCATGCCTGTTTCCTTATCAACTCCATACGATATGAAATTGAAAAGCTGTCCAGAGAAGTTGACTGGACTACCATGGGTGAGGTGTCCACCATGGGCAAGATCCATGCCCAACACCTTGTCGCCGGGGTTCAATGCGGCAAAATAAACAGCCATATTTGCCTGGCTGCCGGAATGGGCCTGAACATTAGCATATTCCGCCTGAAACAGTTCCCTGGCTCGGTCGATTGCCAGATTTTCTATAACATCGGCATTATCACAACCGCCATAATAGCGCTTACCGGGATACCCTTCGGCATACTTATTGGTGAAGATGGAACCTTGCGCCTCAAGTACTGCTTCACTAACTATATTTTCAGAAGCAATAAGTTCAAGATAGTCGCGCTGACGATCCAGTTCGTTTCTTATAGCTCTGTAGACCTCGGAATCAAGGCTTTTCAAAATTGACATCGTTCGTATGCCTCAACTAAAAATAAATTAATTACAACTGCTTTCATTTAAACATTTCGATCCGGCGCTGATGCCTGCCACCGGCAAAATCTGTAGTCATCCAGGTTCGTACTGTTTCTGCAGCCAGGCCTTGACCGATAACCCTTGCTCCGAGGCAGAGAACATTTGCGTCATTGTGTTCCCGGCTCATCCTGGCGGAAAACATTTCATGACAGAGGGCTGCCCTGATACCAGGAATACGGTTCGCAGCCATTGACATGCCGATCCCTGTTCCACAGATCAGAATGCCTCGTTCACATTTACCATCTTTGACAAGTAAACTGACTGCCTTTGCAAAATTTGGATAATCTACAGATTCAGAAGAATTGCATCCCTGGTCCTCAATTTCATGACCAAGTTCTTTGAGTACTGATTTTACAATGTCTTTCAGATCAAGCCCGCCATGATCACACCCTATGGCTACCTTCAAGGTATCACCTCTACAATTAACTTCGTTTTAGTCTTCAAATTTCTTCATAACAAGGACTGCATTGGTGCCGCCAAATCCGAAAGAATTAGATATACCAGCCCTGATAAGAGTCTCTCTTGCCTTGTTAGGCACATAATCCAGATCACATTCAGGGTCAGGATTTTCAAGATTTATTGTTGGTGGAATTATCTGGTCCCTGATGGACAAGGCAAGAAAAACAGACTCAACGCCGCCAGCTCCTCCCAGCATATGACCGATCATGGATTTAGTTGAACTGATGGCAAGTTTATAAGCATGCTCACCAAATACGGTCTTTATTGCCCTGGTCTCCACCACATCGTTCAAAGGTGTCGATGTACCATGGGCATTAATATAGTCAATATCCCCGGGGGCAAGCCCGGCATCATCCAGGGCCATCTGCATGCACCTGGCTGCTCCATCACCATCCTCGGGCGGGGCCGCCATATGATAACCGTCTCCGGACAGGCCGAAGCCGATCACTTCGGCAATAATATGCGCACCACGGTTTTGGGCATGCTCAAGCTCCTCAAGAACCAGCATGCCTCCACCTTCAGAGATAATAAAGCCATTACGGTCTTTATCAAAAGGCCTTGAAGCCTTTTCCGGGCTCTCATTATTACGGGATAATGCCTTCATGGCGTTAAACCCGCCAACTGCCAGTGAACATACGGTGGATTCGCTGCCTCCGGTAATTGCCATATCACAATCACCGCGAGCTAAAGAACGAAAAGCCTCACCGACGGCATGGGTGCCGGCGGCACAGGCTGTGGTCAAAGAAAGATTGGGGCCCTTTGCACCATATACGATGGATATCTGTCCCGCGCTCATATTCGAGATGACCATGGGAATAAAAAACGGGGTAATCTTACGGGGGCCACGCTCCAAAGCGACATTGTGATACTTCTCAATGGTTGACAAGCCGCCAATGCCGTTGCCGGTAAAGACGCCAACGCGAGTCGCATTCGTATCGTCAATGGTCAGGCCGGATTCTTCCAGAGCCATTCCTGCAGCTGCCACTGCATATTGAACAAAAGCATCAAGATGCCTTGCCAATTTGGGCTCGATAAAATCCTCAGGATTAAAATCCTTGACCTCGGCGGCTATCTTGACAGCATAATCAGTTGTATCAAAACGCGTAATAAGGCCGACTCCGCTCTTGCCGTCACACAAGTTGCGCCAGGTTTTTTCAGTTCCGGTCCCAAGTGGGGTTACCAGGCCGGTGCCTGTCACTACTACCCTACGTTTCACCATTTTCACCAATCAGAATATATCTTGTATTCTGCATACACTGAACCGACTTCAATGAAAAAATGCGGGGGAAAACAAAACCTCTTATGCCCTCGCAATAAACATTCTCCAGCGCGAATCAGAAAAAGGATTCTTATTAGACTTTCTGCACGTGATCAATGGCATCCTTAACCGAGGTAATTTTTTCTGCCACCTCATCAGGAATTTCGATTCCAAAAGCTTCTTCCATTGCCATGATGAGCTCAACAAGATCCAAGGAATCGGCACCCAGGTCATCAACGAAAGATGCGCCCGGTACAACCTTGTCTTTATCAACACTTAACTGCTCAACAATGATATCAATCACTTTCTCTTCTGCCGACATGTTCAATTCTCCTTAGGTATTTGTTCTAACGTTAGCGCTCTAAATAAAGCATATTTATTCAAAAAAATAAATTAAACTTGCTAAAATCGATCAATAGATCATGCAAGTGTATCAACCCATAAACATTCCGCCGTTGACATGTATGACCTGGCCGGTCACATATCTGGCATCTTCAGAAGCCAGATAGGTCACTGCCCCTGCAATATCCTTAGGTTCGCCAAGGATGCCAAGGGGGATCTCTGAGAGTATTTTTTCCTTCACTGCTTCGGGAAGTTCACTTGTCATATCAGTATCAATGTATCCCGGTGCCACGCAATTTACCGTGATACCCCGTGATGACAATTCCCTGGCCGATGAGCGTGCAAGGCCTACCAAACCGGCTTTGGCCGCAGAATAATTCACCTGACCTGCATTGCCGGCAAAACCGACCACAGAGGTTATAATGATTATCCGCCCCCAGCGCTGTTTCATCATTGGCCTGCACCCTGCCTTAATGCAATTAAACGCACCCTTCAGGTTAACATCCATGACCTGATCCCAGGCTTCCTCTTTCATGGTTGCCAAAAGACCATCCCTGGTGATCCCGGCATTACATACCAGGATATCTATCCTGCCGCATTCAGCAGCTATCTGCTTGAAGGCATCCTGGACCTCTGAGGTCTTTGATACATCAAACTTGACCAGTACGCATTCGCCACCAATGGCCTCAACCTGAGTCTTTGTCTCCTGGGCTGCTTCCGACCGGCTGACAAAATTAATTACAACCTTGGCTCCCATTTTAGCAAGCTGCAGACAGATAGCTCGACCAATTCCCCGGCTGCCGCCAGTAACAACAGCCACTTTTCCTGCTAAACTCATTATCCCCTTCTCTCCTTGATCTTTTCTATCAGTTTGGGCACAACCTCAAACAAGTCCCCTACTATGCCATAGGTTGCAACATCAAAAATTGAGGCATGGGGATCTTTGTTAATCGCGACAATGGTCTCGGAAGATTGCATGCCAACAACGTGCTGAATAGCCCCGGAAATGCCGCAGGCTAAATAGAGTTTCGGGTTGACCGTTTTTCCGGTCTGGCCTACCTGATGCGGATAAGCAATCCATTCAGAGTCTACCGCAGCCCGGGAAGCCCCTACAGCCCCACCTACAGCATCCGCCAGTTGCTTTATGAGTTCAAATCCTTTTTCATTATCCAGGCCCCGGCCTCCTGAGACAATAATTTCTCCCTCGGTGATATTTACCTGATCCTGCTCTTCAAGCACGCTGCGCAGAACCTTAACCTTGGATTGCAGTCGTTCCGGCTGGGGCTGATAATTAATTATTTCCCCTTTTCTATTCAGATCCTGCTGAACAGCTTTCATGACACGCGGCCTGACAGTTGACATTTGCGGCCTGGTAAAAGGACATTCGATTGTTGCCATGATATTGCCACCAAAAGCCGGCCTGGTCTGCAACAAAACCCCATCATCCGGTCTGATTGCCAGCTGGGTACAATCTGCAGTCAAACCGGTGGCAAGAGATGTGGCCACCAGTGGTATGAACGAGCGGCCAATGGCGGTAGCCCCTGCCAGCACAACTTCCGGCTTCTGCTCCCGGACCACATCCTCCAGAATATTGCCAAATATTTCATCAGTGAAATATTCAAGAGCAGGGTCATCAACCTGATAGACAATATCAGCTCCATAAGAGACAAGATCCCTGGCTGCGTCGCCAAGTCCGGAACCAAGGAGAACTGCGCTGAGTGTCACTTTTTGCTGATCGGCAAGTTCACGTCCAATGCCAAGCAATTCAAATGATACCGGCACAACTTTCCCATGGCGATATTCAGCGAATATCATTATTCCCGACCACTCGGCCAGGTCAACCTGTACAGCCTTCTCCTTGCTCTCAATACTCAAAGCACCAACTTCACAACTGTCCACACAGGAACCGCAAAGCGTGCACTTTTCATTGACAACAGCAACGCCATCAATAACTTCAATGGCGCCGAAGGTACATTCTTCCTCGCAAACACCACAGCCTATACAGGTCTCTATATCAATTTTCAGCATGATTTACAGATACGGTTCAAGTTTATTTACCAGTTGTTCAACCTGCTCATCAACAGTACCTTCCAGCATTGCCCGTTCGCCTTTAAATTCAGGGGCAAAAACCTTCACCACCTGTGTCGTCGAACCGGGCAGTCCAAGACTGTCTGGATCTGCCTCTATAGCTTCAGCATTTAAAATTCTAATGGAGAGGCTCTTGGCTTTCATCTTGCCCTTTAAGGAAGGCACCCGTGGTTCGTTTATCTCTTTTACTACGGTAAGCAGACCCGGCAGGGGAATCTCAACTTCGTCATACCCGTCGTTCATCAAGCGATGCAGAAGAATCGCTCCGTTTTCAAATCCGGTAATCTTCCTTACACAGCTGACATAGGGAATATTCAAACGTTTAGCCAACCCGGGTCCGACCTGGGCGGTATCACCATCTATTGCCTGTTTACCGCAAAGGATCAGATCAAACGGGCCTGTCTTTTCTATGGCTTTTCCCAGGGTATAGGTTGTTGCCCAGGTATCTGCACCGGCAAAAGCACGATCCGAAACAAGAACAGCCTCATCAGCTCCGCAGGAAACTGCCTCACGCAAGATGGCCTCAGCCTGTGGAGGGCCCATACTGAGAACAGTTACCGTGCCGCCATGCCGTTCTTTCAAGCGAACTGCCTCTTCAACTGCATGCCGGTCAAAGGGGTTCATGATGGACTCAACTCCTTCCCGGGCCATGGTGTTCGTTTTAGGATCCAAACGGACATCTTTGGCGTCAGGGACCTGTTTAATGCAAACAATTATATTCATGGGTATTCAATGATTCGTTATTATTTCGTATGATACTCCGAGGATTTCTGGCAACCGGAACCTGTCAAGTATATTCCTTGTTCAGTTCCTGTCCAATAACATTTCGCTGAATCTGGTTCGTTCCTTCATATATCTGGAGAATTTTTGCATCACGCATCATCTTCTCCACCGGGTATTCACGCATATACCCATAACCCGCCAAAACCTGTACAGCATCAACGGTCACTTTCATTGCCATGTCAGTCGCAAATACCTTACACATTGATGAGGCTTTGGTCATATCTTTGGGGTGGACAGCTATATGCTTGGCCGCAGCATAAACAAGAGATCTGCCCGCCTCAACCTGAATTGCCATATCAGCCAGCATGTGCTGAATCGCCTGGAAAGAAATAATCGGTTTGCCGAACTGAACACGCTGTTTAGCATAGGTCACAGACTCATCAAGCGCTGCCTGCCCTAAGCCCACACCAAGAATCGCAATTCCCGGTCGGGACAGATCCAGTGTTTTCATAACTGTAATAAACCCCGATCCCTGTCGACCGACCAAACGATCCTTGGGAATCCGGCAGTCCTTGAAAATCAGTTCACAGGTAGCGGAAGCACGGATACCCATTTTTTTCTCTTTTGGACCACAGGAGAATCCCGGATCAGTGTCTTCAACTACAAACATGGAAGCACCTCTTGCCCCCTTGCTCTTATCGGTCATGGCAACTACCGAATAGATTTGAGCTTCTCCGGCATTGGTTATCCACTGTTTGGTGCCGTTCAGCACCCATTCGTCACCATCAAGTACGGCGGTAGTCTGAATCCCTGATGCATCACTGCCGGCATTTGCTTCAGTGAGGGCAAAAGCAGCTCTCCTCTTGCCAGTTGCGACATCCGGCATGTATTGCTGTTTCATCTCTTCACTGCCGGACAATAATATTGGATAAGCTCCCAAAGCGCTGGCAGCAAAACTTGTAGCAACTGCAACACATCCACGCCCGAATTGCTCCAGGGCAAGCACTACCTCGAAACAGCCGCCACCAAAGCCACCATATTCTTCAGGAATATAAAGACCATAAAGATCTGCCTGGGCAATCTCATTCAGAATTTCTGTAGCAAACTCTTCTTTCTCATCCAATTCCGCCCGTTGTGGAATAATTTTCTCATCAGCAATCTGTCGGGCAATATCGACAATCATCTGTTGTTCTTCAGTTAAAAAATAATCCACCTTTCACTCCCATGTATTAATTGCAGTAATTTAAGAAAGAAGAAATCATCAAAATTTATACTCTCTTCTGCGCCCTGCAAGCAAGCTCAAAAACAAAAAAATATCATTCTTCTCGCAGCAAGTCTCTCTACCAGCGCCAAAGCGCGACTCCCCAGGTAAAACCTCCGCCAAACACACTGAAAAGCAGCAGATCATCTTTTTGCAGACGTCCTTCACGGTTCGCCTCGTCCAGAGCTATTGGCAGACTGGCTGCAGATGAATTGCCATATTTCTGTATGGTTGTATATACTTTTTCAAATGGCAGATTAACCCTTTCAGCCAAACTTTTGAGAATTCTGATATTTGCCTGGTGAGGGATCATAAGATCAATGTCATCCACCGTGATTCCCTCTTTGTTAAGCAAAATCTCTACAGCATCTCCCATACCACGAACAGCATATTTAAAGACATCCCTCCCAGCCATGTTGAATGTCGAGCCATCATAAGAACTTTTGCGGTCAGGAATTGTCTCATAATCCACAACCGGGCAGTAGCAACGTGGAGCAGGATCCAAGCTCAGCAATTGCCAGAGGCGCCCATCACTATAAAGCTGGCTGGACAATAAACCGTCTTCATCATTACTACCTGTGACTACACAGGCGCCGGCACCATCACCAAAGAGAATGCAGGTGTTGCGATCCTGCCAGTCCACCCTGGCGGAAAGTGTTTCCGCCCCTATTACGAGAATCTTCATGTCAGGTGCATTTTTTATATATCTGTCTGCTATCTCCAGAGCATAAAGAAAACCGGAACAGGCAGCACTGATATCAAATGCAAACGCATTTTCAGCACCTATTTCCTTCTGTACAAGACAGGCACAGGATGGCATTACCATTTCGGCGGTTATAGTGCCCACTATAATCATATCAATTTCCTGAGCAGTAACTCCAGCCATGGTTAACGCCTTGTTAGCTGCCTCGGCCGCCATTTCTGAAGTCTCTTCTCCGGATCCTGCTATTCTTCTGGTTTTAATACCGGTCCGGGTCGTTATCCACTCATCACTTGTCTCTACGATCTTTTCCAATTCATTATTGGTCAAGATACGTTTTGGCAAATAAGAGCCCGTCCCAATTATTTTTAACCTAGCAGTCATTCAATCTCTCCAGGCTTTTGAACAGCATCGGATTCATTTTGCACTTCTTCTGCCTGGGCCGGATTAAATTCTGACAACATCTGTGTTATATGCCCATTGACCTTGCTGCGAATCATCTCCGCTGCAACCTTTATGGCATTTTTAATGGCTTTGGCATTAGAACGGCCATGGCAAACTATTCCTGTACCATTCACACCCAATAGCGGTGCTCCGCCATATTCAGCATAATCGACCCTTTTGCCAAAATTGCGGAAAGCCTGCCTGGCAAGAATATAACCTACTTTTGCCATAAAGCTCTTCGACATTTCAGTACGCAACATGGTCATAATTGCTTCAGCTAATCCCTCGCTGACTTTCAGGCAGACGTTTCCAACAAAACCGTCACAGACGATAACATCGACATCTCCCTGGAAAATATCCCTGCCTTCTACATTACCAATAAAATTGAGCGAACTTTTCCTGAAGAGTTCGTGGGCGCTTTTGACCAGCACATTTCCCTTGCCGCCCTCTTCACCGATACTAAGCAGCCCGATGCGGGGTTTCTGGATTTGAAACAGGTTGTCTGAAAACGCCGAGCCCATAACACCGAATTGGAAGAGATGCTGAGGACGGCAGTCAACATTTGCGCCCACATCCATCATGACCAGAGGATTTTTCAGCGTTGGGAATATACTGGCAATCCCGGGCCTTAAAACATTTTCCAAACGGCCCAGCGATTTAATGGCTGAAACCATGGTTGCGCCGGAGTTACCCGCGCTCACTACACCATCTGCTTCACCATTCTTGATCTGCTCAAATGCTCTGATGATTGATGAATCCTTTTTCTTTCGTATTGCTTCAAAAGGGGACTCATCCATGGAAACTGTTTGAGAAGCATGAACGATATGCAACCTGGAGGAGGCACGAGGGTGATTCTGCATAACTCTGTTGAGGACATTTTCATCGCCGATGAGTGTTACATCCAGGTCTGATTCCTCAACAGCCTGTATCGCCCCGATAACCATTTCCTCCGGGCCTCGTTCGCCACCCATGGCATCAAGGGCAATACGCAATGTCACTTTTTACTCCAGTTCTGCATCAAGCTTAATAACAGTTCTGCCATTATAGGTTCCACAGCCGCTGCAAAGCCTGTGCGAAATCTTGGGCTCCCCGCATTTGGGACAGCTTGAGATAACCGCAGGAGTTAACGCATCATGGGAGCGCCTTTTCCTCGTCCTGGAATGGGAATGTCTATGTTTGGGTAAAGCCACCTTCCAACCTCCTAATATATATATTTTTCTTTACGGCATATTTCAGGAAGATATATCTGCTTCTTCATAAAAATCTGCTTTTGACATGACCAAATACTAAACAGCGGAGACTATAAAAAATTACCCATAATTGTCAAGTTATTTTCCTATTGTAACGCTCTTTATTACAATTCTTACGTGTTTTTCCTCCAACATAAATTTTGACATCCATTTGTGCAAAAAAAATACAATAATATGTTTAGTTCCAGACCGTTCAGACTATATCATCAAAATCTTTTCAAATAACCAGGAAGCGATTTTCAGAAACAGGGGTTTGGCCCCGACCTTACATTTCTCAGCCAGCTCGCCAGGGCCAGCACAATAAAAAAATTGACTGAAAACAGACTGTATTCTCCTGCCATTCCGGTCATCCCTTCCGTTTTCTCCATGAGATACCCGACGGGATAACTCACCACAATAGAAGAGAGTGCAAGGTATCCAATGGTATGGATAAAAAACAACAAAAAAGCAGTTAGAAGTTTTCCCATTTGAGGAAGCATGCGTTTTTTCAAATGTCCAAGCAAGCGCTCCAAAACAAGTAAAGCAAAACCCAACAACGCACCTGGCAATAATGTCCAGAAAACTAAAAAATATTCCGTTTCGTGCACATATGAAAAAAGTAATGTGATGAGAGATAATATAACGACAGAGGTTATTAGCATCATGAAAACGGCATAAACACTTAACTTCAAAGGAGGGCCGTCAAATATTCTTGCCTTTGAAACCCGACGCAACCTCACACTATCCTTTTCAGCAATTTTTGAATTCATCGCACCGCATATATATTAAAATTCCTATAGAATCATGAGAATTACCATCATGAATAAATCTAAAGGTATTAGAGAGTTGTGATTAGTATTTTGGGTTGTTTTTTGGGGAGCTGATAGAAAGAATCACTATTTTTTTCAAGTAATCAAAATAGACACATTCATAAGAAATCAAAGCAATTCAGAAATGCGTTCTCCCGCCTTTCTTAATCGTATACTGGTGATATACAGCATGCGTTTCATAAGTTTGATGGCAAGTAGAGAATTATTCAAAATAAGCTCATCCATTTTCTGAACTGAAAGAATAAGGAGCCTGCATGGTTCCATGGCAATAATAGTGGTAGAGCGCGGGCCACTATCTATAAATGCCCCCTCTCCCACCATGGCGCCCTTTTCAAGAATGGCAATAATTATATGTTTCCCCCAATATCCTGTTTTCTTTTTAACAGCCAGCTTGCCTGCTGTTAAAAAGCCCACGTAATCTTCAGAATCACCTTCGTTCATAACCACTGCATCCGTCTGCCATTCACGCAATTCCAGGTAGGAGCAAAGTTCATCAATCTCCCCTGGGGAGAGAAAATTGAAGACTTTTGTGATATCTCCTGTTTGAGCATCACAAGAGAT